>Ga0210398_10003905_pt1 | contig 14134 bp, 9 predicted proteins | sample IncBWC4OmetaG_FD_161047 | JGI IMG/M metagenome (GOLD analysis project Ga0210398, IMG submission 161047) | Forest soil microbial communities from Barre Woods Harvard Forest LTER site, Petersham, Massachusetts, United States - Inc-BW-C-4-O | ecosystem: Environmental > Terrestrial > Soil >...
GAACTTTATTCAAGATCACGATTCCATTTTGCCATTCCGTAGGAAGCAATACCGCTCATCTCTGTAGGTCCGATCTTCTCCACGCGCATTTGAAGAAACGTAGCACGTAATGAGTATTACCAAGTCTCTATCAAGTATTGATATTGAGTAACCATCTGTAGATTCGAGAATCCAATGGAAGGCGGTCAGGAGGGCCCATTTATGACACGTGAGGAACTTCAGACAAATCAGGAATACATGTGGCGAACACTCTTCAGCGAGCAACGAACAACTCTCGCCCTCGCAGTTGAGATGCTTTTGCGTTGCCATTTATCTCCTGAACAGATCCTCACCAAGACAATGGCGGCTTTGGAAGGCTCGCAGCAAGATTGCTGAGAGTTTCTTTTGGTGGCCATCAGATATCCATCACAGCGGTCGCATTCAGGTAGCGGATCTCATTTTGCAGCCCAACTGCATCGCCGATTATTGGGACTACTGCACCGCGAGCCGTTGCGAGCCGTACGCTTACGAACAGCACGCCTAGCTCGTCGGCAAATTGCCGCGCTGTAGATTTCGAGGCGCGCCCACTGAAAATGATCGGTTCGCGGCTCTGATGTGCGGACGCTCCGGAACCGGTCATTTGCAGGCACGTGATCCGCGATCTCACGGATGCGTCACGTCTGTCTCTCCATTGGCTCCTGGCTGAAACCGTCATCGACCTTTGCACAACCGGCTTTCCCGGTCTGCTGGAATCATGCTAATCTCGACTGTCCGCCCCGTAATCATCCGAACCTGGAGCCAGTGAACCATGCAGGGCAGCAGCCGCGCATCCAATCTCGGCATTTATGTCTACGCCGCCGGCGCCATCTTTCTCGGCCTTCTCGGCCTGGCTTCGGGTGACTTCGCCACCACATGGCAGCACGTGGGCCCGAACGTTCCCTTCCGCCAGCTGCTCGCCTATCTTACCGCCGTGATTGAACTCGCCGCCGGACTCGCTCTCCTTTGGCGCCGAACGGCTCGTGCCGGGGCCCTTACGCTCACCGTCGTCTACTCCGTTTTCACGCTCGCGTGGGTGCCCGCATATCTCGAAAACTTACGCAACTTCGACCCTCTCGGGAACGTCTTTGAGGAATTCTCTCTGGTGGTCGCTGGCGCGGTTCTTTTCGCATCTTTCTCAGCGGCCGGTTCATTCGTCTCGCGCCGCGAGCCCCTGTTCGCCCGTCTGTACGGCCTCTCCGCGATCTCCTTCGGCGTTGGCCACATCTACTATATGCCGGGCCTGCTGACTTGGATTCCTAAGTGGCTTCCGCCATCGCAGGTGTTCTGGGCGTATTTCACAACCATCGGTTTTTTCCTTGCCGCCGCAGCCATCCTCTCGGGCATCATGGCTCCGCTCGCATCGCGCCTGGTCACGGCCGAGATTCTCGGCTTCGAAATCCTGGTCTGGTTTCCTAAGCTCCTCGCTGGCCCACACGACCATTCCAACTGGGCCGGCAACGCCATTAGCGTCGCCCTCTCCGGCGCACCATGGGTCGTCGCGGACTCCATCTGCCGGGCTGCAAAACGAGCGCCAACCCATATAGAATCCGCCCAAGTCAGCACCCCCGCCTGAGGAATTGACCCGCCCGATCTTTTGTATTGCGACCCGTATACACGATATGGCCTATCCGGGCGCAACGACTCGACTGACTTTCAAAGACGGAGATCGTGAGCATTGCGACGACAGTCGAGAATAATAAGCTGCCCCATCGGCTAGTTCGAGAGAGCCGAGTGCACATGCGTTCATCGCGTTGAGCGTGGAAGCAGAACAGGTTGATCTTTTGCAGCTGCGATAAAAACCAATCCACCAGCCGTGCACATAATTCTTGAAGAAGTTGACCAGCTGAACCGGATCCAGCGACGTATCCGGCATTTGCCAGAATGCATGTGCCATGAGGGTAGCTGGCATTAGGAATAGCTTTCCGTAACAATGGTTTCAACATGTGAAGGCGCGCTACATTGTTGACTGCTGTCAATAAGCAACTTTGAGAGAAAATTGGATTTGACGAGAGCTGCCTGCGGTACGGTTGATGAGTCCAAAGCCGGATCCCTGAATCGTGTTGGACGGAAGACCCATGTTCACTACATTGAATATGTTGAAGAATTCAGAACGAAACTGGACGTTGACCAGCTCGCTTCCGGATTTGCGCCTTCCAATCGGAGTGTCCTTCACGAGTGAGATATCGAAATCATAGTAGGCAGGTCCTCGAAAGGTATTTCGTCCCAAAGTTCCGAAGCGTCCATGGTTTGGCCCGGTCCCTCCCACGACGTTGATCGGAATGGAGAAAAAGGAGGCGTTATTATCACCGCGTCCGAAATAGTCTTCTCGCCGGGTGCGAGCCGTCGACAAGTTGGGCTTTGCGATCTGATCCGGCCGATCTGAGTTCGCTGAGCCTGCGCCCGTCTGTTGAATGCCTGAATACACGGTGAACGGAGTTCCACTGCTGATGCTGGATATGCTGATCAGTTGCCAGCCCTCTACGACTTTTCGGTTCACTCTGTCCAGAAAGGAAAACATTTGAATGGGAATCTCCTGTGCAAGGCTAAGAGAGAAGGAGTTCGCTGCGTCGAAGGTAGAGGGACCCCGCTCTGGATGAGTATTGAAGGGATCTTGAGGCGCCGCCTGAGCGATCGCGCCGACGGTACTTGTCGCTGACGTTCCAGCCACTGTGCTTGTATCGTCAATCGATTTCGACCATGTATAGCTTGCTTGCATGCCGGGGCCGCCGTGAGGCGTCTGACCCGCAGCGGAAACCTGGAGAGCTTGGTAGCTCGAGTGTGAAGTCGGTGTAATTTCGTTTTCGGTGCCGAAGCCGCCGATCGGAACGCCGGTCGCATTGAATTGAGTGAAGCGTGCGAATGCTGGCGATGCGCCGGGATAGGCGTTGGGAAAGCTGTTGCGCGCCAGCTTGTAAGCCGAGGTTCCTACATAGGTAGCGGAAGTTGTGACGTTACCTAGAGACCGTTCCAACCCGAGCGACCAGGTGCCGAGCATCGCATTGCCGAATCCCCGACTAATCGCTTGGACATTAAGCGGAGAAGGTTCTCCCGAAAGCGACGCAATATCAGCTTCCAGTCGGGCAATATCAAGGACAGTATTGGCAGGGACATCATTTGGCCGCCCGCTCGCAAAGATGTCTACTCCGGTAGGGGTATAGACCCGAGGCAACTGCGCCGGAGTGATCTGGAAGCCATAAGGGATCTGCGCTCCAGGAGCGGCGGTCACTCGAGGATAGAAGACAAATGGGAGAGCACCTGTCAGTTGGTTGTCTTGCCAGATGTTCGGAGGGATCGTTGTCAAAGCGCCGCCAACGTGCGCTATAAAGTGATCGTTAAATCGATAGTCGATCTGGACCCGCGGCCCCCAGTTGTTCGTCGCTGTCCGATACGCCGGCTGCGGGTTAATCAGAAATTGCTGTCCACCATCCGCGGTGGGATAGAACCCCGAGGTACGGTGCGCTCGTTCGGAGATAGGTGTATACAACTCGAATCGTAGACCGTAGTTGAGCACGATTCGGGACGTCAACTTCCAGACGTCCTGCGCATAGGCGGCGAATGCGCTTCGGCTATCGGCCGCCGGGCCGATGTTTTGTCCGTTCGAGAAATAGGAAGGGGCAACGGCCCGGGTATAGGCGAATGGGCTCCCGGTGAGGAGCGCAGAGAGCGTATCGGGCAAAGCATCGCCGACATGGATATCGTGGGTTCCGCTCTGAGACTTGATTTCGGAAGGGGAATAAGAGGTTCCCCCGCCGAAGTCGTACTCTCCATTCGGAGAGATTCCGAAGTAGGTGGTGTCGCGATTCAACCGGACCTCTGCACCTGCTTTGAAAGCATGGGCTGTGGTGGTGATAGAAACGTTTTCGCGCGCCTGAAAGAGATTGCCAAATGCCCGTGTTACCGAGCCCCCCGGAGCGTTGAAGGGCTCGAAGAGCGCATCGTTAAACTTGATCGCGGGGTCCGTCAGATCTGTCGTCGGGAAAGACGGCGTCGTTCGTGTCGCGCTTAAGGACGATTCAAAGACGAGCCGCGAGGAAGCCGTATGAACCCAGGTAACGATCCCGTTGCGCTGCCGATCCATGTAGACAACGCCAAAGCTTGAATCAATTACCGTCTGGTCGGGATTGGTTGTCGGCCCATTCAGATTGTCAAGTGTGAATCGTCCGAAGATATGGTCCTTCGCGCCAGACTGAAAGTCCAGGCGAATCGAAAATTGATCAGCATCGGTCGCCACCTTCGAGGAGGTCGCGTAGGTATTGACACCAAATGTACCTTGAGGGAGGTTCGGCAAAGGATAACGGGCAAGGACATCGGAAATCGCCGAATTGACGGGTATGGTAAGCGTGTCGCCGGCAAAAGCCGTCGTATCAATCCCGATTCTCTGTTGCTGGGTCGGAACGGCGAACACCTGAGTTGTGCCGAGGACCTGACGGAAGCCTTGATACTCCACGTAGTAGAACAACTTTCCTCGGCCGTCGTAAACGTGAGGGATAAGAACTGGACCACCATTGGTAAATCCGAACTCGTTCCGCTTGAAAGGCGGAATGCGGCCCGGATTGACCGGCGATGAGTAGTCGAAGTAGTTGCGGGCATCGAGCGAGGAGTTGCGCAAAAACTCGAAGATGGAACCATGGACGCTGTCCAGCCCAGAGCGCGTCAGGATATTGGTAAATCCGGAAGCGCCTCGACCGATCTCAGCAGGCATGACCCCCGAGAGGGACTGAAGCTCAAGTACGGCATCAACGTTGAAGTTGGTGAATGTTCCTCCTCCCATCTCCGGATCGCTGATATCGGCACCGTCGAGTGCGAACACAGCTTCGACGCCGCGTTGGCCATTGATCGCGAACTGTTGCGTGAAGTTCGAAGCACCACTTGGGTCCGCCGCTGTTCCCGCTGCCAGTAAAAGGAGCTGGCTGAAATCGCGCTTGTTTAGTGGAATTTCGCTGACAGCTTTGCTGGTCAACTGCTCTCCTCCTGCAGCTGCCTTCTCCTGTTGAATGTCGACGAACAGATCACCGTTTCGTTTGACAATCAGGGTTACCATCGCGGCTTGTGCCGGGATCACGATCGCGGCGGCGCTGCGAAAAGCCTGTTTATTGACATGCACTGAGAGGGAATAGGTCGCAGGCAGCAGCGACTTAAAAACGAATGATCCGTTTGTGGAGGTCGTTGCCGTTTCGTGATTATCTGCAGAGTCGAGCTTTACATCGGCATTGCCGATGGGGCTGCCAGCTTCGTTCTGCAATACACCCCGCCATGGAGGGGCAGGGGTTTGGGGTCGGGCAACTATGGAGCCGATGCACAGCGTGAACACTACTTGCATGGCTAACCGCGATAACCCCCTGGCACCTGGAACGGCAATGCAGTTGCCCACAGAGCGGCACATTGAAGCTGTTCTTGACTTGAACGGCTGCGTGCGTCCTCGCATTTCGGAGGGAGGATTCATTTGGCAACAGCATCCTGTCTAACGATGTGCGGTCCATCACTTGGTTTCACATTACCGACCGCTGCCCAATGAACGTGCACTCCCCGAGATTGGAAGCTGGAAATCAGCGACCTCGGTGCATCCGCTTCTACAACGAGATCCGCCACTGCATTGACCGAGCTGACGTAAAAAGGTGCTGATGTCGCCAACTTCTCGTTCAACACTGCGATTGCGACCGAGCCCGACTGCTCTATAAGCACACGCTTCATCTGCGCGTCTTCGTTATGAAAAGCCGCAATTCCATTCTGTGCGTCAATTGCACACAGCCCAAGAAAGAGAACATCGGGCCGCATGTTCAAAATCACACGAAGAGCCTGCCCGTCGACCGCCGCTCCAACGAACGGATTGACTTGTCCCCCAATGGTGATCAGGGTCAGATCGGTCCGTCCTGCGAGGACTGAAGCAATGACCGGGTCATGCGTGACTACCGTCGCTCCAATACCTTCGGGGAGGGAACGAGCTGCTGCCAGATTGGTCGAGCCTGCGTCGATAAACAGCAGTTGACCCGGTCGCACGATCGAAGCCATCTTTTTCCCAAGAGCGAGCTTTCGGTCGACGGCCTCCTTCCTTCGTTGCTGAGCGGAGCCTGATGCTGAAGACATGGCCAGGGCGCCGCCGTAGACGCGGGTGCATAGTCCCTGAGCTGCCAGATCGCGCAGAGCGCGCCGAATGGTGTCCTCGGAGGTCTGAAACTCTCGAGCTAGTTCGATGGCGAGAACCCGGCCATCCTTTCGGATACGCTCCAGGATTTCCTTCTGTCGTTCGGCGGGCATCAGAGATCTTGCGCACATATTCCCTCGGCAAATCGATTCCGAAGATTATGCAAGAATAAGTACAAACATGCAACATCGTGTATTTCCGGCTGGCACTAGCAGATGATATGTCGGGTGGAGTTAGCAGATGAAATGTCCGCTCAGCGGGCAGCGAAGATGTATCCATGCAAGGGAGCATAGAGAGCTATCCGAGGACCGCGGTGGAGCGGACGATGAAGGTGCAGGAAGTGATCTTGCGAGCGATGGCGAAGAAGATCAACTGGTGGCAGGCGGCCGAGATTCTCGGCATCAGCGAGCGGCAGATGCGGCGGTAGCGGGAGCGTACGAAGCACATGACTACGACGGCCTGATCGATCGGCGGCGTGGCCGGCCCAGCGAAAAGCGGATACGGTGGCATTGGCCGAGCAGGGTCTCGGGCTTACCGGGAGAGGTATTTCGACTTGATCGGGCTTCTCGATGACGCGACCAGCGAGGCGAGCCTCAAGCCGCGCGACGGACCGGCTTACACCCTGATTGCGACATATTTCAGCGCTTTTCTTGCGCCGACAAAACCGCCGAACTGGACAATTGCGGCAAAGGCGGTCATCGCGTTCAGGACCCGCTCATCGACATTCTGATTCATGCATTTCGTCATTTCTAATATTCCATTCATGCTCGCTGCGCCGCAATCAGCTATGACATCAGATATGGAAGGTCAACAAAGTTTCGGAAGGGAGTCGATCATGTTTGCGATTACTGGAGTAACAGGCAAAGTAGGGGGAGAGGTGGCCCGCAGTCTTCTGGCACAAGGACACAAGGTGAGAGCGGTGGTCCGTGACGCCGAGAAAGGACGCTCCTGGTCCGCTCAAGGGTGTGATCTCGCAATCGCCAGCGTGGAGGATGCAACGGGACTCACAAAAGCTTTTCAGGGCGTCGAAGGCGTCTTCTTGATGACACCTCCAAACTACGATCCCGAACCCGGATTTCCTGAGACGCACAAGGCAGCTGCAGCCATCCGGCAGGCCATCGAAACTAGCCGGCCGGGGAAGGTCGTGTTTCTTTCCACGGTTGGAGCCCAGGTTGCGGAACATAACCTTCTGAACAACTCCAAAATCACGGAAGACATGCTGCGCACCACCTCGATTCCGATTGCTTTATTGCGTGCCGCCTGGTTCATGGAGAACGCGGCGTGGGATGTGGAAGCGGCGCGCAAGGGTGTAATCCCCAGCTTTCTGCAACCTCTCGATCACCGGATTCCGATGGTTGCCGCGGACGACCTCGCGCGAACGGCGGCAGAACTGCTTGGTGAAGCGTGGACGGGAGTTCGTATGACTGAACTCGAAGGTCCTAGGCGCTACTCTGCGAATGATATTGCAGCTGGTTTCGGCGCCGCACTGGAGCGTCCGGTGCGGGCGGAAGCTGTCCCACACGACCAATGGGAGACACTGTTTCGCTCGCAGGGTATGAAGCACCCCACGCCGAGAATTCGGATGATCGACGGCTTCAACGAAGGCTGGATCGACTTTGAATTTGGTGAAGCGAACTCCCGCAAAGAACGCACGACCTTGGAGTCAGTTCTGCGTTCGCTCGTGATGTCGCATTCGAACAGTTGATCTATCTGGACCAATGGTCGACAACCGGTCTCAGGTGGCAAGAATAGGCCGAGTCATTCACTACATGGAACTGAGGTAGGCGATGACTCATTGGGTGCCGATGATCCCGTCCGACTCTGTATGCGCTTGAGTTCATACGTGGCCTCCTAGAAGGCTGCATCCTCCAGTTTTCATATATTCTGGGACTGGCATGCAGATTTGCTCCTTTCTCCCATCAGCTACGGAGATCCTCTATGCTCTCGGAATGGGCGAAAGCGTCTCGGGCGTGACCTTCGAGTGCGACTATCCACCGGAGGCAAGGCAGAAGGCCATCATTGTGGATACATTGATCCATGGTGACCTTACACCGCAAGAAATCGATGAGGCTGTCAGAAGGCAGGCGGCCGCAGGCGGGAGTCTCTACTTCGTGGATCTGCCAAAATTGAAGGCGATCCGCCCGGACGTAGTCGTCACCCAGGATCTTTGTCACGTCTGCGCGATCAGCGAGTCCGATTTGGCAAAGGCTATAAGCGAACTGCCTTCCCGGCCGCATGTAATCTCCTTAACTCCCCACACTCTTGAGCAGGTTCTTCAGAGTATCGAGACCGTTGGCTTGGCAATCGGCCGCCAATCCGAAGCGAGGGATCTTATCGACGGACTCCGACGGCGAATCGAACGCGTCAGGAGCAACGTCATGCAGGTAAAGCCGCCACGAGTACTTTGTCTCGAATGGCTCTCACCTCTCTTCCAGGGAGGCCATTGGATACCTGAAATGGTGGCAATTGCCGGCGGTGATGCTCTACTGGCGACTCCAGGGGAGAGGAGCACCAATATCTCATGGGAACAGGTCCTGGAGTCCGATCCTGAGGTGGTGGTTGTCATGCCGTGCGGCTTCCATCTCAAAGAGGCGATCGCACAGTATAGGAACAGCTGCTTCCCGAAGGATTGGATCAACGTATCAGCCGTTAGGCACCGGCGAGTGTATGCAGTGGACGGTACAGCTTACTTTTCAAGACCGGGGCCACGGCTGGTCACCGGATTGGAGATACTGCAGGCCATCCTGCGAGACGACAGTTTCGCTGAACTGCCAGCGGGCAGCGTCGCGAAGATAATCTGAGGAGCGGGGCAGCAGCGAGCCTTGGACGACAATGAGTTTGTGGACGAACCTAAGGTTGAACGAGCCATCGCCTATGAGACAGGCGCGCCATCGAAAGCCAGGTTGCCGTATAACCGGCAATCCGTTGAAGTGTTTGTGAGGTACTTCATGGCTCCCAACTGTAGGAGCTCGCCATTCGTGGACCGCAGCGCACAATCAGCGGACCGCAGGACACGAATGGCGAATCGCTCTCCAACTGAGCGCTCAGTAGTCATCGTGCATGCGACGTAAGTTGTCTTTGTACACGGCATTGCCTATAGCGTCTCCCAGGCGCTCGCCTGCAACCTGATCGGTTCGAAAATGTATCCCACCGTAGACACGTGCGTCGGAGATGTCGTCGGTAATCTGCCTGAACGTCGTGTATTGCAATACGATGTCGGGCACGGTGGGATTTGACAACGTCATGGAATGCCCGCCTTCACCGTATATGCGTCTCAGAATCTCGGCGGCGCTATTAGCTGCGCTGCCGTGGTTGGAGGGATAACTCGGGAAACATGGAGTCAACACAAAGGGGGCCCAGCTGGGATCAGCATCGGTTTTCGGATTGCCGTCTGTGTCCCCGGCGTGGATCGCTGTTTCGGGTCGCCAGAAATTGTAGAGATACTTGTTGAAGAATGCCGCGACCAGGCTGTCATTCGTCGCCATGTTCATCAGTGCCAGCGCGCGAGCATTTTCGGTCAAAGAATGCCACCGCTCCTGCGCAACCTGTTGGACGGCCTGATTGAAGACCTGAGTTGGGCTGGCGGCGGCATAGAAGAGCGCGACATTCGCGCGATCCTGTGGTCGCTCAGTGCTGTCGATGCCTCCCACCGTCATTACCTCGTTGTAGGTCTTCGCATATTCGTGGCTCGTGAGCACTGGCGGCGGCTCGAGGAGATACTCCCTGACACTCGAGATGCCGAACGGAGTTATGTTTTGCCATTGATACGCGATTCCGACGGCGACTCCATTCACAATTGGACAACTCGGTGTGGCTTGCCATTCCCCCGGGACCGGCGGCCCCGGGATCTTGAATTGCGCAGGCGACGATCCGTCGTTTGCGCGCAGAGCGATCATGGCCAAAGCTGCTGCTTCACCCGTGGCAATGCCGTCAGTCTTGGCTCGACCGTCCGGTATAGACGCAAGGGAGTTGGCGCGGTCGGCGTCGAGGGTCGAGGCTCTGTCTGAAAAATAGGTGCGAAGCACGCGATAGGCAGCCTGGATGGCTGCAGCCTCGGGGGATGCATCTGGCGGCGCCACGATCGTTCCGAGATAGGGATGATACTCGCCCGTGATGGCGTTCACGGATTCGAATACAGCCAGTTGCACGATTGCCGCGTATCGTGCCTGGGCGAAGGGGTTCTGGCCGTCCGCGACCGCTGTGTTCACCGCGATCACGTTCCAGTCCAAGACGACATCGGCTTTCGCGACGGCAGACCCGAATAGAGTCGCGATCAACATGCATAGCCCGAGAACGCGGTTCTTAGTGTCACCATGTATCGTTTTCATTGTGCTTCCTCCTGATTCTTCATTGGCTTCCGGTCAGTGGTGATCGGCATATTCGCGGTAACGGGGGCTGTTGTCCATATCGGAGAGTGTGTCGCGGCGTTATGCTTTGTGTCGCTCTAAAGACAAGCGTGGGCTGCACTTGCGTCAGCCTCTACCGATGTGGTGTAAAATCGCTCAGCTTCCATGGGGTGTGCCATGGCTTCCCAGCCAGCTGGAGTGGAGCAACCGATCCGGTTCGGCGAGGACTACGAGGTTGACCTACGTCCTCGGAGGCTCCGCCGCGGCAGTCATGTGCTGAAGCTTGAGCGTATCCCGTTCGAGATCCTTCTCCTGCTGCTGGAACACAAGGACGAGATTGTTACCCGAGATCAAATCGTTTCCAGGGTTTGGGGCCAGGGTGCCTTCCTGGATACCGACAACAGCATCCGGGGCGCGATCCGCAAGCTTCGCCAGGTCCTGAAGGATGACGCCGAGACCCCACGGTTCATACAGACCGTAACCGGGCAGGGGTATCGCTTCGTCGCGCTGGTTATGACTCCCAAAGAACCAAGCGCAGCTTCCGAACCAGAGGCAGCGGGTACTCCCACCATCGACCGGGATTTCGTGTCGGAACTCGATAGCTGGTTACAATCCCGAAGACTGCGTTTAGTCGAGCCAGATCAAGATCGCACGGCGGAAAAGACGACGGATGCCGGAACCCGACAGGCGAATCGCAAGTCCTACAGGTGGCTTTTCGCTGGAGCAGCTGCTTTGCTCTTTGTCGCGTGCCTTCTGTCAATCTGGGTAGTTTCGGGCTGGCGACGAGCATCGAACCCGCCCCCACATTCCCAGGGCAAGATAGTCCTTGCTGTTCTGCCATTTGAAAACTTGAGTCGCGATCCCGACCAGGAGTTCTTCAGCGACGGTCTGACTGAAGAAATGATCGCCCAGACCGGAAAGCTCAATCGTGATCGACTCACCGTGGTAGCCAGCAGTTCGGTTGCGAAGTACAAAGGCACCCATCTGGCCGCGAAAGAGATCGGTAAAGAACTGAACGCGGACTATCTTCTCCAGGGCACCGTGCGCCGCTCGTCGGACCGTGTACGCATCACCGTCCAACTCGTCGAGGCTCAAAATCAGACAGACCTCTGGACCGAGAGCTACGACCGCGAACTCAGAGATTTGCTAGCTGTGCAGGACTCCGTCGTGCAAAGCATCGCGAGCCAAATACACATCACTCTCACGGAAGAACAGAAAACACGTTTAGCAAATCCGCGGCAAATAAGGCCTGAAGCATACGATGCGTATTTGAAAGGTCGCTACCACTGGAACAGGCGAACAGCCGACGGCATGCAAAAGGCGGAGCACTATTTTCAGCAGGCCATTGACAACGATCCAACCTACGCCGCGGCATATTCTGGGCTGGCCGACTGCAACAGCGGACTTGCGTGGCACGGGTTCAAATCCCCGGCCGAGGCGCTTCCGAAAGCTTACGCCGCCGCTCGCAAGGCGGTGGAGATCGACCCACAATCGGCTGAGGCCCACGCCTCCCTGGGCCTTGTATTCAGCCATGGTTGGAATTGGGCCGGAGCCGAGGCCGAATTCAGGCGTGCTCTGGAGTTGGATCCTCAATATGCAAATGCGCACCACTGGTACGGAGACTATCTTTCCATTAAGGGCCGCCATGACGAGGCGCTTGCCGAAGCCAGCCGTGCACTGGAACTCGATCCACTTAATCTCATGATCAGCACATGGGTCGGACTGCGATACTATCAGGCACGTGACTATTCGCGTGCAATCGAACAAGGTCGAAACTCTGTTGAGCAGGACTCGAGCTTCGCAGCTGCACACCTTCTGCTGGGCGAGGGCTACGTTCAGGCAGGCTTGGGCAGGGAGGGCGTTAGTGAGCTGAAGCGGGCTGCGAGTTTGTCAGGGGGTAGCCCACTTTACACGGCCCAGGTCGCGGTTGCCCTTGCAGCGGCAGGGCGGAGGCGTGAAGCACTCCGAATCGCACACGAACTGGAGACAATCTCGAGGAAGCGTTACGTTTCGCCCTACGGGTTGGCTCAGATCTACGCAGCGTTGAAAAGCGATGAAGACACATTCAAATGGCTGCAAGCCGCGTATCGCGATCGCGCTGTCTGGATGGAATACCTCGCCGTCGATCCGATCTTTGATCGCTATCGCTCCGACCATCGTTTTCGAGAGCTCCTCCTGCGAATCGACCTGCTCTGAACTAGACGCCCGAGCGTGGCGGCCTGCATCGAGGTACGTCGACGTTACCGTGTCGGGTATTAGTTTCAGCTTGAGGCAGGGACTGCGAGGTCAATGCGAGTGACTTTTGATCCTCGACCGGTCTTGGGACCGCCGACCCAGGTAAATAGGGGGGACCTTCCAGCAAGGGACTCATAGAACGCGTATGGCGATTCCAGTGTTCCATCATGTGTGGAATCATCAGGATGCTGCGAGACCGCCTCGGCCAATGCCGACCTGCCGACGGGATCGGCAAACTGTGGTGGGCTTAAAGTGATAGTTGGTTACTGCGGAGGTAAATCCCTTGGGCCGGACCCTTCAGATGTTCGCAGGATGCGATCTCGGAGGGCGAGGCGGAGCAGGCCGCGGTCGAGGATGGCGTGGCGGCCTACGAAAACCTTCTATCGAAGTTATCGGATGTGCCGATGCCTGCAGGCCCAATGCCGCGTCAGCTCGGCGCCGGGTTGGTCCAGATTACATCTGTTCGGCCGGCGTTGCTAGCTTCGACCCTTACGGACTCGCGAAGTAACGACGCTGGAAGTAGAGGCCAGATTAATTCACGCAATCCGCGTCGAATCTGAACTGCAGCTTACAATTCGCGAATTGCGGTCACAGGGTTCCTTCGCATCGCTCGATGCGCGGGAAGGTAGCATGCTGCCAAAGACATCGCTCCCAGGAGCATCACGACGGAAACTACGGTGACCGGATCGTTGGCTCCGATTCCATACAACATCCGGCCGATGACACGTGTCAGTCCCAATGCGGACGCTAGTCCCAGTGCCAGCCCAATGCCTGTGAGCCACAATCCCTGCACCAGCACGAGTCTCAGCACGTCCACCCGTGAAGCACCTAGAGCCATTCGTATCCCGATCTCGTGGGTTCGCAACTGGGTTCGATATGCCACGACGCCGTAGATTCCGGTTATGGCAAGAACCAGCCCCATCAGCGCGAACATCCCCGCCAGGGTGCTCTCGATGACGGCGAAAGTGCTCGCCATCTGGGTGCTCTCCCGCATGGAACGCACATCGAAAACCGGTAGTCGCGAATCGATCCCATGGATGGCGTTTTCCACCATTGGCTCCAGGTCGACCGGATTCCCCTCGGTTTTCACCTGCACCATCGTCTCGTACCCCGGCTGCTGGAAATAACTCATATAGACCATAGGCTCGGGTGACTCATTCACGAAAGTATGGGTTGAATTCCTCGCCACGCCGACAACCGTGAAGAGTCTGCCCCACACCCTGAGCCTCTTTCCCAGCGGATCCTGCCCTGGCCAGTAGCGCTTCGCCGCCGTCTGATCCACGATGAGTACCTTCGGGGCCCTTTCATCGTCCTCCGGCGTAAACTCGCGTCCTTCCAAGATGGGGATATGAAGGGATTCGAAATACCGCGGTCCCACCTCGGCATTCTGCAC
>Ga0210398_10003906_pt1 | contig 14133 bp, 12 predicted proteins | sample IncBWC4OmetaG_FD_161047 | JGI IMG/M metagenome (GOLD analysis project Ga0210398, IMG submission 161047) | Forest soil microbial communities from Barre Woods Harvard Forest LTER site, Petersham, Massachusetts, United States - Inc-BW-C-4-O | ecosystem: Environmental > Terrestrial > Soil >...
CGGCGTATTGGCGCATGGTCCAGAAGCGGCCGCGGTACATGGTGGGGTAGATGCCGCGGGTGTAGGGGAATTCGCCGGGGTAGCTGATGGACGATTCCGGATCGGCGGCCGAAGGATCCTCTTCGGTGTACAGGCGGTCGATGGGCAGGCCGGAGAGAGTCGTGAAGCGCTCTTTGCGTTCGGCGGGGGACTTCGTTTTTCCGTCTGACATTTTGGGCCAATCGTTTAAGCCAAGGGTGAACACCAAAGAAGGGGGCGGGGCAAGCCCCGCCCCCAGGGAATAGATTACAACTTGCGCGCGCGGCGGAACGAACTAACCGCGAAGAAAAAGAACAGCAGTGCGAAAGCAACGGCTGCAACGATGAGCCAGTGGGCTACGTCGCGGGTCCAGGAGCGCAACGCTACGTTGAGCCACACGATGCCGAGAAATGCAAAGATAGCGCCGGCGACCTCGAGGAAAAGTTGCTTGAGGGCGCGCCAGAAACGGTGGAAACCTCCCTGGCGAGGCGTGGCTGCCGGAGAAGCGGCGGCGGAAGACATAACTGCATCTTAGCGCAAAATCAGGAATGAGATCTGGTAGGGGACGGGCGCCCGGGACCTACAGGGGTCGCTGGGACGGGCTTCGGACCTGCACTGGCGTACTGTGAACCTATTGGCGACAAAGCACGACTAGGCGACTTGTATCCTAGGAAATGCGGGCCTAGAATGACAATTGAGCTGAGGGGGAGCCGCCCTTGCAACTAGACGATCACCTTAAAAACTTGCTCCGTGAATTGGGACACGCGATCAACGACACGGTGTCCGATTCCGATCGAATCACTGGCGCCATTGCCGGAGTGCGCGCGCACGGGTACGATATCGTGCTGAAGCTGGACGCGACGATCGGGTTGGCAAAGCGTGATGCCGCTGCGGCCGAGGCCGCCTTGCTTACCACGCAGGACCGGCGGTTTTTGGAATCGTTGCGCATTCAGGTCGACCAGGAGTCGTTTGATCAAATGCCGGACAAGAAGCCGGCGGCGCGGCTGACCATGACGCCGCAGGATGTGCGGTTCTTGAAGTCGCTGCGGATTGCAACGGACGATATCGAATGAAGGCATTGGCAAATATCGCGGTGTTGGGATTGCCGACGTTAGTGATGGCCGGGCTTTTTGGCGCGCCTGTGCGGGCGCAGTCTCCTGCGACCGTCGCGACCGTCGCGCCCATCGTGGTGGATACAGCTGTCCCCATCATCGTGAGCGCGGTCAAGCCGAAATCGAAAACCCTGGGGCTGGGCAAGTTTGAGGGATACGTGATGCACGCGAACATTGCGCAGATCACCCTCCGCGCAAAGGGAAATGATATGTCGCTCGAGACCTTCTCACTGTCCCAAGTCGCGGCCGCGAAGATGCAGAGGATCGTCGACAAGGGCGGCTACCAGTACGGCGATAAAGTCACGGTTTATTACGACCCGACCACCAAGCAAGCCCTTAAGGTCACAGGCAAACCCTCCAAAGCCATTTGATTTGCGGAGCAGCGGAATGCTTCGCCTGCCTGCGGTTTCCGGCCGATTCTATCCCGCTAGCGCTGCGGAACTGACTGCGCTTATCCGCCAATATACGAAAGTGGACTACGCGAATGAGCCGGAGCACGCCAGAGCCTGCCTGGTCCCGCATGCGGGGTATTTCTATTCGGGACTCGTGGCGGGAGCGGTGTACGGGCGAATGGCTATTCCCAAGAAAATTTTAATCTTGGGTGTGCGGCATCATCCGCATGGAGCGAATGCCGCCATTCTTTCAAGCGGAGCGTGGCGGACGCCGCTCGGCGATGCGCCGATTGATGAGGCGCTGGCGCAGGCGTTGCGCGCGGCTTGCCCCTTGCTGCTCGAAGACAGTGTGGCGCACAGCCCCGAGCATTCGCTCGAGGTGCAAATCCCGTTTTTGCAAGTCTTACAAAGCGAGTTTACGTTTGTGCCCATTGCGCTCGGGTCGCTGCGCTTCGAGGATCTGGTTATCCTGGGCCAAGCTATCGGCGGTGTGCTTGCGGCTTCCGGTGAGCAGATATTGCTGCTTACCACTTCGGATTTGAATCACTACGAGAATGATCGAGCGACGCGGGTGAAAGACCACAAAGCGATTGAACGGATCCTGGCGCTGGACGCTCGCGGACTATACGATACTTGCCGGAACGAGGCGATTTCCATGTGCGGCCTGGGGCCGACCGTGGCCATGTTGACCGCACTCGAGAGCTTGGGAACCCTGCGGCCCGAGTTGTTGCGCTACGCGACGTCAGCGGATGTTTCCGGAGATTTCAGTACCGTCGTGGGCTATGCGGGAATGACTTTTACGTAATAGCTTTAACAATTCTGTCGGTCCGGCGGACTGCGGTGGGAAAAAGGCACCTCTTTTAAAAGAAAAACGGCTCCAATTTGCGGAGCCGTTTTCCGTTCAACAATCTCCAAAGAATAGGAATGGCTTTTAGTGGGGACGCCCGCCGCCAGCACCGCTCGACGAAGGAGCGGAAACGTGGGGCGCAGACGCCGAGGATGCGGACGATCCGCGCGAGGAGCCGCCGCCTGCAGACTCAGTGCCGCCGCGATACCCGCCACCGCCACTCGAGCTGCGAGGTGCGGGTGGAGGCGACGGCATGGTACGAGCAGGTGGAGCCGTGCTGCGCGCCGAAGTCGGCGTAACGGGAACACGCGGGAGGGTCCCCGACGGCGGATTGTTGCTAGGTCCTTCCACGATGTGATCATTTCTGATCCCACCGGGACCGTTCTTTTCCGCCATCGCTTCTGTGCCCGCGGCGACCGAAGATGGCGCCGTACTGGCGTTCACAAAACGGTGTTCGCGTGGATCGTACACGATCGAAGAATCGTGGCTGAGGGAGACGATGCGCGTCCCGCTGTTGCCCTCGAGAATCGTGCGGGACGTGCGCACTGGGGCAGTTGTAGCAACAAGACCGCCCGTCAACGCTTCATGGGTCGGCGATTTTACGATTTCCCATTTTTGTCCGTCGGCTGCGGACAGAACCGACGCCGTTACATTCCTGGCTGGCTCGGTCGAAAAGACGCCGTGCTCCAGATTCAGAGGCGTCTTGCCATTCTTGTCGAGAGGATGCATGGGGACGACACCGAGCTGGCCGTTTTGGCGAACGAATACCGCCGTCGTCGCACGATAGAGCGGGTGAGGCGGATGGAGGATGGGTGGAAGACGATTTCTTGGGTTAGCCCCATAAACTCCGAAATACGCGGGCGGCGAATAGAACCAGCCGCCGCACGACGCGTCAAAGAGCCAGCCGCCATAGTGGTAAGGAGCCCAGCCCCACGGTTGGTAGCTGGCAAAAGTCCAGCCGAAGCCGGGATCCCACATCCATTGGCCCATGCTAAACGGAGACCAGCCGAGGCTTGCGCCGAAGGGCCGCCATCCATAGCCAAAGCCTCCACAAGAAGACCAGGCGCCGTAGGTGTAAAGATCGGCGTAGCCCGGCAAATAATAGGGCGAGTTCGTGTATTGAAGAGAGGCGTTTGTTGCACTGGAAACTGTATCGATTCGCCCGGAGACCCAGTGATCGAAATCGTCGTCGGCGGGGAGCCGGCCGATGTTCACGGTATCCTCGCCTGCCTTCATGGTAAGCGACTGGCCCTTGCTAATCTGGGTGGTTTCTTTCTTGTGCAGAACGGAAGCGTGACCAGTCAGAACGTCGACGTTGCTGCCATCGTCAAAATTATTGATGCGGAAAGATCCTTTACCGCTGGCCTCGACCGTGAAATCGCCGCCGGTCACGCTGAAATAGTCGCCGTTTGAGGGATTTACGTAGAAGGAAGCGGAGCCTTGGCGGAGAACCAGACGGGTGGTGCGGGCGCCATCATCGAGAGAGAGATCGAAGAATTCGAGAACCGAGTTCTCGTTGAGAAAGGCCATGGCGCCATTTTCGAATTCGACTTCGGCGCGGCCATTGTCCGTGGCAACCACGTAGCCCTGACGGACGGGCAGGTTGGCCTGAGCCGTTTCCCATTGCGCCTTTTGGTCGGCGAGCGGGTCGCCATGAGCTTCTCGTGTAAAGCGCACATCGCCTTGGACTAGACTGAGGCGGATGACCCGGGCGTGGCTCGAGTCTGCGGCGGCCGGTTGGATGCCGGCGGAAAGCGCGAAGAACAGGGAGAAGGAAAGAATGGAACGAAACATCGTGCGGGAACCCATGTGTCACCCCCATCGGGGACGCTGGCTGTCTGACAAATCATTAGACGGACGGCAAACGGGACAGGTTACGCCCTTGTAAACCCTTGACCATGGTCTCGCCGGGTACGGTCCACGTCAAGGGTTGCGTGGTGGAGTTGCATGGTGGAGCGTCAGTTCGCGTCCGAGCCTTTGACTCCAGCCCATTCGAGGGCCTGCCGCCGGTCGGCGAATGCGCGCATCTCGGTGGCCTTGCCGTTACGGAAGGTGAATACGTCAGCGAGGCGCGTGTCGTGCCATACGGAGCTGTCTCGAAGCCTCACCCGCGCGTGAACGAACACAATAATCTTGTCGCCGGCGACAATGAACCGCTCCGGCTCGCTGCGCCCTTCGGCCCAGTCCGCGCGCGACTGCGACAAGTACGCCTGGACTCCTGCATGTCCGTGATACGTCCCGCCGCCTGGAAACTCCCGAGGCTCGATCCACTCAATCTGGGGATCGAGGGACTCCACGGTTGCCGGAATATCGTTCCGGTTGAACGCCGCGTAGGCTTTCTTCAGCCGCTCGGTCTCAGCCGCAAGAGGCGCTGTCACCGGGCCTATATCTGTCTTCTGCCGTCCCTCGTGGCAGGCGCACAGAACCCACGCGGAAAGGGCCAGGCAACCACCTAAGGCCTGTTTCGAGACAGCTCGCATGTCACGATTCTAGCAAGCAGCAGTTGCGTTTTGATGCGGGCGTTTGCGAACTCCCCAGAACCGTATTCAGGTTGCCTCAAACGACGTGTGGTTGACGGAAAGCAAGCCTCGGCGAACAAGTTGGCGCCACCAACCGTTACTTCGAAGCCCGCAAGGATTTATGCAATCGCGGGTTGACACACCGGGGATGAGTCGCTAGTTTCAAAACGGGAAGATTCGCCGGTCTTCGCGCCAGGTCCCGGCGTCTAGGTGTGATCCGCGGAACTCCTCACGGGGATGGTTGTTTCCTGCGGTAACGCAGTCGCGCAATTTAATTTTAATCACCTGGGGGTGGATGATGTGGCGTAATTGCAGAGGGTCGGCAGGGGTGTTGCTGCTCGCGGCAATGCTGGCGGGTGCCAGCGCGTATGGACAAGGTGGTGCCACCGGCGCCATTAGCGGCGTAGTTGTGGACACCAGCGGCGGGTCCATCAGCGGCGCGGAGGTGCAGGTGATCGATGCGCGCACGGAATCGATCGTGCGGAAGCTGCCCACGAGCACGGAAGGAATTTTCGTTGCCACGCTGTTGCCGCCGGGAAATTACATTGTTCGAGTGAATAAAACCGGATTTGGGGAAGCCAAAGTCACCGACATAGAAGTGCGAGTGACGGAAACGACCAGTCTGACCGTCACCTTGAAACCTGGGGCGATCACGGAAAAGATGGAAATTACGGCGCAGGTCACCAGCGTGGAGACCAGCAACGCCGCCACCGGCCAGTCTCTGGGGACCGCCACGATCCGGGAGCTACCCCTTGCGACGCAGAACTACCAGCAATTGCTGACCCTGTCGAGCGGCGCGCAAAGCGATTTGAACGCCGCGGCGCAGCTTGGACGGGGGAGCGTCAAACTGTTCGTGAACGGCCAGCGCGAGGACAACAACAATTTTTTGATCGAGGGGATCAGCGCCACGGACTACAACGTGGCGCAAGCCACCTACGTTCCGCTTCCCAATCCGGATGTGATCCAGGAGTTCAAGGTCCAGACGTCGCTCTATGACGCAAGCCAGGGACGCGACGGAGGCGGAAACGTCAACGCGATTTTGAAGTCCGGGACAAGAGAGTTTCACGGCGATGGGTATGAGTTTTTCCGGAACGACGTATTGAACGCCAACGAGTTCTTTCTGAATCGCGACGGTGTGGCGCGCCCGGACGTCAAGCAGAACATCTTCGGCGCAAGTCTCGGCGGACCGGTGGTTAAGGAAAAATTGGGGTACTTTTTCTTGAACTACCAGGGCACGCGGCAGCGCAGCGGTGATTCGCCGGGTACGCTCATCAGCACGACCATTCCTTCGCTACCGGCGGTCCGCACACAGGCCTCGATATCACAGGCCTTTTTCGGGAACATGACGACGCCGATCGATCCGGTGGTGCTGAAATTGCTGAATTTCCCTAGCAACCAGTTCGGCGGGACGACCAACGGGTTGCTGATCCCCAGTAGCGATCCGACAACCGGAGCGTTCGCCATCAGCCGTCCGGGGAAATATACGGACGACCAATTCACCACCAACTGGGACCGCGAATTTCGCAGCGGCCAGGACAAAATTTCCGCGCGATTCTTCTTTTCTAATTCGGAGAGTCTTCTTCCCTTCGGTGGCGGCGACCTGCAAGAATCCCTAGGTAGCACGCTGTCCAGCAGCGTCAGCTCGTCGTCGCTGAACTTCCCGTTCGATACGCCGGTGAAGGCCCGTTTCCTGAATATTACCGAGACGCATCTTTTTTCGCCGACACTCGTGAATGAATTCCGGTTCGGCTTCGTGCACATCAACGACGTGCTGAGCAACGTGGCGCCGGTCACCGCTACGGACCTGGGAATTGAGCGGCCCACGAACAGCGTCACGGACTCCATCTATAAATTCATTTTCGAGAGCTCCGGATTCGAAATCGGACCGGCGCCTTTTGGGAACCAGTCGCAGGACCAGAACAACATCAATTTTGTGGACACCGTGAGCTGGGTGAAGGGCCAGCACGTGTTCCGTTTCGGCGGCGAGTTTACCCGCGTGAATTTGAATAAAAACTTTCCGCAAGTATTCAACGGCGAGCTGTTCTTTACCAACACCCCGACAGGGGGACCGCTTCCCGGGGTCGCGACGACGGACTTTCAGAATTTTCTTTTGGGCGCGCCGCAATTCAGCTTCGGCGGCGGGGGGCTCTCCAATCACGAATACCGGTCCAATAACTACGCGGTATTTGCGCAGGATGACTGGAAAATCCGGCCCAACTTGACGCTGAACCTGGGATTGCGCACGGAAATCTTCGGCGCGTTTCACGATGATCTCTGCCACATCGGAAATCTCGATCCAGCACTGGGAAATGCTGGGAAGTTCCCGTTCATCTACCCGTCTTGCGTAAACAAACTAAATCTGGCGGGACTGACTGGCAGCGCGAATGGCACGACGTTCAACAATAACTACGCGACGAATATCGGACCGCGCGTGGGCCTCGCTTACGACCTGTTCGGGCATCACAATACGACCATTCGCGCCGGATTCGGCATCTACTACGTGCGCGAAGACGTTGGCACCGCGGACCAATTGTCGTTTGAAACGCCGTTTCTTCCGGTGGCATTCGGGGGAGGATCCCCAGGCTGCCTGGGAACTTATTTTTCCGCAACGCCTCTGGCGGGCTGCCCGAATCCGAACCCCAACGCATTGCCGCAAGCCGGTACACTGGACCCCAATTTTGTTCCCTGCTTGAACGTTTTCCAGGGTTTTCCTGGGGGGGACACTACGCAGGCCGCGAATTATGGAATGGCCAGTGGAAGCGGCTGCCCAGGACCACTGAATACGCTCGGCATATTCGGACTAACGGTGCCGCGCCATTTTGTCGTTCCCAGCACGCAGCAGTGGAACCTGACCGTCCAACATTCACTCGGAAGGCAGTGGGTGCTGGAGGTTGGCTATGTGGGCACGCATTCCATTCACCTGCGCGAGACGCGCGACAGCCTCGAATCGCAGAACGCGACGACCGCGGACCCGGTGGATATAAACAGTCCGGCATTCTGCAACCCGAATCCTTGCGTCATCACCACCAACACCTTCGCCAACGCCATCGCTCGTTCGCGAGCGCAAGGCATCAACGGGTACAGCGGATTCCAGCTGTTCGCCAACGACGCGTACTCGCACTACAATTCTTTGCAATCCACCCTCTCGCGCCGTTGGGGAGCGGGGTATTTCCAGGCGGCTTACACGTTCTCGAGATCGACCGACGCGACTTCCACGGGCAATACCGCGTTCAATACGGCGTTCAATGACGAATCCACACTGAATGATTCGCGCGGTCTATCTGACTTTGACCGCACGCACCGGCTGGCGGTGAGTTACCGGTACGACCTGCCATTTTTTAAGTCAGCCGAAGGATGGACGCGCCAGGCCCTGGCGGGATGGGCGGTCAGCGGCATCACCATCATTCAATCCGGTGCGCCGTTCTCGGTTCTCGATTCAGGAGCCGGTACCGGCTTTCTCGGCGCGGGATCCTCTCCCGGCGTGCTCACCGCAAGTCTGGCTCCGGGAGCCACGCTCGCGAGCGCTCTGAGCAGCGGAAGCATCGACACACGGATCGACGGCTACTTAAATCGCAGCGCTTTCACGCAGGCGCCGCTTCTCTACCCGACACTGTGCGATCCTGTAAACAACCCCAACTTCTGCACGACGGGCTTTGGAAACCTTGGCCGAAACACCTTCCGCGGGCCGGGCCAGCAGAACTGGGACTTTTCCTTGATCAAGAACTTCAAACTCACGGAGCGACAGAGTCTGCGGTTCACCACCGACTTTTTCAACATTTGGAACCATGCGAACTTCGGAAACCCGGCTTTCACCGACGTGGAAGGGGGCAACTTCGGCAAAATCACCACTACGGTGGGAACGCCGCGGCTCATCCAGTTCTCGCTGCGCTACGCCTTCTAGGCCGCCGCTGCCGAAACGTCATCTACAGGAGCACGAACTTTTGTGTCCCTGGTTTTTTTGGCAGAGACTTTTTGACAGAGACTAGTCAGCGGGGCGACCAGGTAGCCGTGCGGCGCACTTCTCGTCTCAAAATGATAGGATTCTGCGGAAGACTATGCGACGAATTGCTTCCCGCGTCTCCCAACTGAATGGCGAAGGAGCGCTGGCCGTCTATTCCCGGGCGAAGGAACTGGAACGCGCGGGGCGGTCAATTATTCATCTGGAGCTTGGCGAGCCGGACTTCCATCCGGCGGCACCGGTGGTGGACGCCGTGCGCGATGCCCTTGCCGCGGGGCGCGATCGCTACGTGTCCACGCGAGGCATTCCCGCGTTGCGCGAAGCGATTGCCGAGTATTTGAAGCGGACGCGGCGGATCGAAGTGGCGCCCGACGAGGTTCTTGTGGCGCCCGGCTGCAAGATGGCGCTGTCGCTCGGGATGATGGCGCTCGTCGAACCGGGCGACGAAGTGCTCTATCCTGATCCGGGCTTTCCCATCTATCCTTCGCTCACGCGCGGACTCGGCGCCAAGGCGGTGCCGTTCGGGTTGGAAGAGAGAAACGGTTTTCAGCCCGATTTCGACGAGATCGCCCGGAAGATCACGCCGCGAACCACCGCCCTGATATTCAACTCCCCCAATAATCCGACGGGGACGGTGTTTACTGCAGAGGGGCTTGGGAGAATTGCCGAGTTGGCCGAAAAGCACGACCTGTGGATTCTCGCGGACGAAATTTACGCGCGGATTTTATTTAGCGGAGAGTATCAATCGATCTGGGCTTTGCCCGGAATGGCGGAGCGAACCCTGATCATCGATGGATTTTCGAAGAGTTTTGCGATGACCGGTTGGCGGCTGGGTTACGCGGTGGCGCCCAAGCAAGTGGTGGATGCCATGGACTTGCTGGTGCTGAATACCTTCACCTGTGTTGCGGAGTTCACGCAGGTCGCAGCGATTGAGGCGCTGCTCGATTCTACCCACGCCGTGGAGGCCATGGTGGCGGAGTACCGCAAGCGGCGCGATCTTTTTGTGGCGGGATTAAATGGCATTCCCGGTTTTCGGTGTCAAGCGCCCGGCGGCGCGTTTTATGCCTGGGTGAATATCGAAGAGACTGGACTTGCTGCGGAAGAAGTGGCGAAACTGCTCTTGGAGGAAGCGGGTGTAGCGGGCATCGCGGGAGCGGCGTTTGGTCCTGGCGGGAAGAATTATTTGCGATTTTCGCTGGTCAGCGCGCGTCATCTGCTGGAGGAGGCACTTCGCCGCATGATGCAGGTGTCCGCCCGGTGGCGGGCGGCGGTGGTGCGCTAGGACGGCATTGCCGCCGGTCCGTCTTTGCGGGAGAAAAGGGTTATGAAGATAGACCGGGATGACCGACAAGAAGGTCTGTCCCACCGGGTCGCAGAAGAGTTTGGGAGAGAGTGGAAGAATGAGGGGTCTCATTAAAGTGGGAAAGGCGCTGCTCTTCGCCGCGTTGGCGGCTCTGGTGGGTGCGCCGCATGCGGGTGCTCAGGCGCAACCTCTGGCAGGCGCCGATGTGCCGAAGATCTATCTAAGACTACTGAAGCAGATCGACCAAATCCCTATCTACGACAATCACTCGCACGCCACTTTTCCCGACGATTCCGACATGGATGCGATGGCTGCACCGCCCGACGAGAGCAGCGTTTTTCGTTTGAGCGATACGAATCCTGAATTCGTTGCCGCGGCTAAATCGCTCTTTGGCTATCCCTACCATGATTTCAAGCCGGAACACGCGAAGTGGCTCGTCGACAAGAAAAAAGCGGCGGAAGCGGCGGGCGGAACGGCTTATTGGGACAGCATTCTCGATAAATTGAATATCGAGACGTGCCTTGCGAATCGCGTGGCGCTGGCGCCTTATCTCGATCCGAAGCGCTTTCATTGGGTTTTCTTCGTGGATTCGTTCCTGTTTCCGTTTGACAATCACGATCAAATGGCCAAGAACGGCGATATGGCGGTGTATGTCCCGCTGCAAGAGAAAGTGCTCGAGCGCTATAGGAAACGCGAGAGTGTGAACGCGCTGCCTGGCGATCTCGCCGGGTACGAAGGTTTTGTCCGGCAAACCCTGGCCGACAATCAAGCGCAAGGCGGCGTGGCTATGAAGTTTGAGGCCGCCTATTTCCGCTCGCTTTATTTCAGCGATCCTTCGCGGGACGAGGTCGCAGCGATTTACGCGAAATACCGAGCGGGGGGCGTGCCCAGCGCCGAAGAATACCGGACCTTTCAGGACTATATTTTTCGCGTGCTGATCGATCAAGCGGCGAAACTGAATCTGCCGGTGCATTTTCACAGTGCCGTGGGTATCGGCGATTATTTTAGTTTGCGCAATGGCCACCCGTTGAATCTTGAAAATGTGGTGCGCGATCCGCGCTACAGCAAAGTGAAGTTTGTGCTGATCCACGGCGGGTATCCCTACACGCTCGATATGATTTGGATGACCGCGGCGAAGAACGTGTATACGGATTCGTCGCTGATGGGGTACTACGTCTATCCCTCGGAGCTGAAGAACATATTGAAGCAGTGGATTTCGCTGTTTCCGGGCAAAATCATGTTTGGCTCCGATGCCTTTCCGTTTAACGATGCGGTGGGAGCGGAGGAGACCTTCTGGCTGGCGGCACGTTCGGCGCGGACCGCCGTGGCCGCGGCCTTGGCCGAACTGGTCTCGGAAGGCGCGTTCAGCGAAGAAAAGGCGCTTGAACTGGCGCGCATGTACCTGCACGATAATGCGGCCAAGCTGTACGGAGGCAAGCCATGAGCAACGCTCCAGAAATGAAATACATTCCCTGGAAGAACGTCGAGCGCGAGCAACTCAATCCGCAAATTGACCGGGAAATGGTGGTCGGCGACAAGATCATGCTGGCCCGCGTGCTCATGAAGAAAGGCGCTCACGTGCCGCTGCATCACCATCACAACGAGCAGGTCACCTACATTTTGGAAGGCGCTTTGAAATTTGCTATCGATGGAAAAGAGATCGTGGTGCGAGCGGGTGAAGTGCTCTGCATTCCGCCGCACATGCCCCATGAGGCCTGGGCCATGGAGGACACGGTCGATCTGGACGTCTTTAATCCGCCCAGGGAAGACTGGCTAAACAAGACCGACGACTATCTGAGGCACGGGCGCTAAAAGTTACCCTCCCGGGGTTTTACGACCTGGGGCAACCCGGCCTGCCCGGTTTTTTTTCTTTGTGCCCGGCTAGCGAAAGAACGTAGACAAAGGCCTATGGTCTTGTTTACCGTAGCAGGGTGGGATGATTCAGGCGTGGGTCATACCGCTAAGGGGAGAATCATGAAGAGGCAACTCATTGTTGTATGTTTGCTAGTTGGGGCCGGGTGCGCCGCTCGCGCGCAGGAAGCTGTCCCGGACGATCAGGCCAACCGCAATGTGGCGGCGGAGTTTTCAGCGTCGCTAGCTCCAAGTACCGGCTCGTTTCCACCGGCCACTGCCAGCGCGCTTGCTCCCGTTCCCGGCTTCGCTTCGCTGCCGGCTTCTCTATCCCTTCCCGGAAACGCTGCGCCCGAGGCCTCGCCGTCGCCGGCCCCTGATCCAAGGTTCATCTATGGCGGGCGGGACGATTACCGCTGGCAGCTTGCTGTCGGAGCTGATTGGATCAGGTTCCGATCCTCGATCTTCAATGCCAGCGCCGTGGGCGTCAATGCTTCGGTGACCTATTTCACGAATGAGTGGTTTGGGGTCGAAGGAAGCGCGTCCTCTGGTTTCGCGCCGGAAATCTTTAACAAGGAACATGTGAAACTTCTGGTCTATGGCGCGGGACCTAAAATCGCCTGGAGAGAAAAGAAATGGGAACCCTGGGCGCACCTCCTCGTGGGGGGAAGCCACGAACAGCCGCAGACGGCCGGCAATAGCAAGAACTCGTATGCCATCGAGGCGGGAGGCGGTGCGGACTATCGTTTCAATCCGCGCTTCTCCGGGCGCTTGGAAGCCGATTGGGTGCGCTCGGGTTTTTTCGGCCAGTCGCAGAACAATTTTCAGCTCATGGGGGGAGTGGTGTTCCACTTCTAACGAACGGCAGAGCCTTGGGGTTAATAAATTCCGTGATTTCGAGGGAGAGCCTTTAGCTCGCCATTTACCAGATCGAGCTGATAGTCATCGCCGCCGGCCCCTTTCCAATCCTTCACATTAAACGAAGCGCCTGGTGGTGCGCGGTGCACGGAAATTCCGCTGAAGCTTAGCGGTGCCTTTCTTCGGCACACTTCCGGAGAATGGTCGGCTTCAAGAAAATAGGCCGAGCCAGAGCCGATGACTTTGGCTTGGCCATCCGCATCGAGCAGAACTGCAGCGCCTTCCTCGACGCCAATCGCGCGCACCTGTTTGGCCCAGCCATCCTCTAGGATACGCGCCAGGAAAACGACCAGGCGGCCCATGCGGTCGCGCTTGGCGAAGTGTGTGTCCGTGATGATCCCGGTGAGCAAAGGGATGCGCAGGAAGTCTCGCGAGATGGTCACCTTGTTACCGTAAGGATCGGCGAGCGCCGCGGGAGAATGGATGGTATCAATCATCGAAGAAAATGAAAACTCTCCGAGGACGGCGAGCCCGGCGCTGGAGCCGCCCATGGGTTTGTCGGACGCGATATGACGGTTCAAGGCCTCTTCGACAGGAGTGTCCTGCCAGAAGCGGACATAATTCGATTGATCGCCGCCGGCGAGGAAGATCGCTTCCGCTTGGGCGATGTGCTCGATGAGTTTTCGATCATCGGAATCCTCGCGCTCGGAAAAGATGATCGTGGCTGCGGAGTTTAGCGGGCACAGGGCGCGGATTTTTTCATTCACTTCTTGGGCGTAGTCGTCCCGGGTGTTGGCGCGAAGTATCAGGAAGTCGCCGCCGTTTGCACGCTCGCACAAAAACTTCAGCGCAAGGTCCTGCTCTCCGCCACCCATAAGGGCGAAACCCGGACGCGGCGTGACGGTACTGTCGGAGGCACTTCCTGCGCGAAAGTATTTCCACTTCGCCGAAGCTCCCGGTGCCATCCCGAACAGAGAGAGCCATAGCAGCAGGATCCAGAACAGCCGAACAACGGCTTTGCTTTTTGACCGCACTTGGGCCCGGAGAGACTACCAGATTTTGCAGACTTGTTCCCTAACCATGGCGTCACCCTTCTTACAGCCGAAAGCTCTGGCGAATTCAGCCATGTTCCCTAGCGGTCCGTTTCCGCGAAAACGCGGCAGCGGGTGAGGATTGGTGTTGGCCATGAGGCGTTCGAACTCCGGACGTTCGTTCGCGCCCCAGACCTGCGCCCAGCCTAGAAAAAAGCGCTGCTCGGGAGTGAAACCACCCTTG
>Ga0210398_10003908_pt1 | contig 14123 bp, 16 predicted proteins | sample IncBWC4OmetaG_FD_161047 | JGI IMG/M metagenome (GOLD analysis project Ga0210398, IMG submission 161047) | Forest soil microbial communities from Barre Woods Harvard Forest LTER site, Petersham, Massachusetts, United States - Inc-BW-C-4-O | ecosystem: Environmental > Terrestrial > Soil >...
AAGACGAATACCATCGGTCGTCTCATATCACCCCTCCCCTCCGGCCATTTCGCGGCCGGCTATCTTCGAATGAATCGTTGCGCATCCTGGCATCTCTAACATCTTAAAAATTGATTCAATAATGCTGAACTGATGATGGAATCGATTAACAAATCCAAACCAGTAATATTCACAGATTTGATGCATACGAGCAGAAGATTGCTCTCTTGAAGTAGAATTAAAATCTATTGTCACCATAAGTTTATCCAAAATATCATGTGGCTGACTAAAACAGCGTAATCACGTGATTGACCAACGTATTGACAATAGTACCCCCACTCTGAACAAACGCAGCAGCTACGAGGGCGATGGTCGCGAGTATCAATGCATACTCGGCCATCGTCTGACCGCGCGAAATCACCGCTAATTGACCAACTCCCATCCGGTGGCTCATCGACTTCCTCTCCCAAGGTGGTCGTGCATTTTGGATCGAACTTTTGGCGGGGCTGGCTTGCAGCCCCGCCAGGAGTTCATTCCCGGGACGACCCTCTAGGCCATCGAATCACTACAGGTTCCCGTCAACGCTGGTCAGCAGCGTGGTGATGGTGGTGCCCATGGTCTGGTAACCCACGAAAACCACCACTGCTACCGCCGCCAGGATCAGCGCGTACTCGGCCATCGTCTGCCCGCGATTAAACTCGCGTGCCCGCACTACCAACTTCGTTATCGCCGTCATGAATCTCCTCAACCCTGTTTTATTTTCAGAACGAGGTGGCGGATGGGTTAGTCCGCCACCCACGATTCAGCCTCTTAGAGCTTGCCGTCCACGGTGGTCAGCAGCGTGGTAATGGTCGTGCCCATCGTCTGGTAGCCGACGAACACAACGACCGCGACCGCGGCCAGGATCAGCGCGTACTCAGCCATGGTTTGTCCGCGATTGAACTCGCGAGCTCGGACAACTAACTTCGTGATTGCATTCATGGATTCTTCTCCTCGCACAAATAATTTTTGGTTTTTTCTTGATTTGGAGTGGCGGAGGGCTAGTCCGCCACCCCGATTTGAGCCGTTCGAATTACAGCTTGCCGTCCACGCTGGTCAGCAATGTGGTGATAGTCGTGCCCATCGTCTGGTAGCCCACGAACACCACTACCGCGACCGCGGCGAGAATAAGCGCGTATTCAGCCATGGTCTGGCCGCGCTGATACTCGCGCACCTTCACAAACATTCCCGTGATTTTGTCCATCGTCCCGAGTCCTCCTGTTTTTTGGCCGTAATTGGCCATTGTCCCCGTAACTTGATTCGACCTTCCCATCCCTGCGCCGCGAACCCGTCCAGCGCGAAAGCGAGCCTTGAATCGCTTTTCTCCCCGCCAAGACGAGCTTCTCTGAGGCAACTTTTACTGTGCCAAAGCGAGATTCATCGTGAGCATCTCTCGTGCCATCCTGTTCTATTGAGCAATTTCTTCAACTTTTTCAGTTCAAGGCGAATTATTTCAGCCGCATAGATGCAACTGTTGGTTGCGAACTCGCAACAGAGTAAGGCACAAAGAGGTTAGATTTGGAAAGATAAGATAATTAAAGAGGTTTTAACTCTATAACGATAGACTAAGCGACGCACCCCTACCTATGGTAGTAGGCCGGGAGCAAACCACCAAATAGCGTAAAATTTCAGATGGATGTAGGGGATTTTTCGAGAATTGGGCGGATTTAATCGACGGCCTCGAAGACAATATGATCTCCGACTTGGGTCAAACTCCCGTCCGTCGCACCTGCGGAGAGCTCGAGCGCTTTTCGCGCCCCAAATACCACCGAAGACATCCGCCACGGCTTCAGCTGCCGGTTGATTCTGACAACCATATCGCCGCGTCCGAGGAAAACGATGTCGATCGCGAACCGCATGAAAAACATGTGCATCCACATAAACGGGGTGAATCGCCCGTTCTCGAATAGCATCCCAGCGCCGGGCTCGAGGTCGTCGCGACCCAGCAGGCCGCGGCCTTGGCCGGCGAGGCCGCCGGCGTCCTCGAGCCGCGCGCATAGCACGGTTCCACGGGTTTGATTTACGGCTCGCATCGGTCGGGACTGTCTCATAACGTCATCATGTAATAAAATCGCCTGAGTTTCATGGCATACATTCCGATATTTCTCGACGTGACCGGCCGCGACTGCGTGGTGGTCGGTGGCGGCGAGGTCGCCGCGCGCAAAGTCGAGTCGCTGCTCGAGGCTGGCGCCCGGGTGACGGTCGTAAGTCCGCGCCTGTCGCCGCCCCTGGAATCCTTAGCTGCCAACGGGTCGGTGATTCACATCGCGCGTGACTATCGGCGCGGTGATATCCGCGGATGCGTGCTGGCGTATGGCGCGACCGATGATCCGAAATTGCATCGCGAGCTTGCGGCCGAGGCGCGCGCGCTTGGAATTCCGGTAAACGTGGTCGATGTGCCGGAGCTATGTACGTTCATCGCGCCGGCGATCATGAAGCGCGGCGCGCTGCAAATCGCAATCTCAACCGGTGGCGCGTCGCCCGCGTTCGCAGCGCGGCTCAGGCGCGAGCTGGAGGATCGATTTGGGACCGAATATGCGCGCACGCTCGAAGTGCTGCGCGCCGCTCGCCGCCGATTGCACGCCGGCGAGATCGATCCTGCCGAGCGCATGCGCCGGCTGAAAGACCTTGCCAACTCCGCGCTGCCCGACGCGATTGCCGCCGGCGACGTTGCCGCGATCGAGCGGATACTCGCTACGCACCTTGGCGATGGTGTAGATCTGGCTGTTCTGAACCTCGCGCGTGCTGATTTCGCCCACTGAAAGAAAATGGACACGTTGTGGCTATTGCCGGCGCTTGCGTGTTACGCGCTCTCGGCCGCGTTGTTCGTGTTCGATCGTTTGTCGGGACGCACGCGCGCGACCGGCTACGCGGTTGCGATCCTCGGCGCGGGCGCGATTTTTCACGCGCTTGATTTGACCGCGCGCGGATTGCAGGCCGGCAATATTCCAGTCGCCAACTTTGCGCAAGCGCTGTCGTTTCTTGCGTGGCTGACCGCGCTGGCCGGGCTGCTGATGATCGTACGTCTCCGGCTCGCGGTGATCGGCGCGTTCGTCGCGCCCGCAGTGACGCTCGCCCTGGGAGCCGCTTCGCTCACGACCAGCAGCGGGCGGCTGGTGTTGCCGGCGACGCTGCGCAGCGTCTGGCTGCCGATTCACGTCACGCTGGCGATTCTCGGCTACACGATGTTCGTGCTGGCGGCGAGCGTGAGTATCGTCTATCTCGCATACGAATCGCGGCTTAAGTCCAAGCGCGCGCTCGGTCCCGCCAATGAAGGCGCGCCGAGCCTCGAAAAGCTCGACCGAATCAACTATCACCTGTTGGGGTGGGGCTTCATGATGCTGAGCCTGGCGATCGTCAGCGGCGCGATTTGGGCCGACGCGACGTGGGGGCATTTCTGGTCGTGGGAGCCCAAGGAATCCTGGTCGCTGGTGATTTGGATCCTGTACGCGGGCCTGCTCGAATCGCGCCTCACCATCGGATGGCGCGGGCGGCGTGCCGCGGCGCTCACAATTGTGCTGGCCAGCGTGTTGGTTGGTTCGTTCGTGGGCGTTAACCTGATTTTTCCGGGCAAGCACGGCGGCAGTTTCGGCTGACAACTGAAAAGATGGATCAGACTTTATTCATCGTTGGCATAAACCATCGCAGCGCCGCCGTCGCGCTGCGTGAGCGGCTCGCATTTGCCGATGACGATATCGTTGCGGCGCTCGGCCGGCTGCGCGAAGCGTCGTCCGCGGTCTCCGAAGCGGCGCTGATCTCCACCTGCAATCGCGTCGAGGTGGTGGGCGTCACTGCCGACGCGTCCCGTGCCGCGGATGAGACGCTCAAATTTTTGTCGGCTGATAGAAGCGTCGCGCATGACGAATTCGCCGAAGCGATTTACAGTTTCGCCGGCCGCGACGCCGCTCGTCATCTGTTCCGCGTCGGTGCGAGTCTCGATTCGATGGTCGTCGGCGAGCCGCAGATTCTCGGTCAGCTCAAGTTGGCGTATGCGCAGGCGTCCGAGGCGCGCAGCGTCGGTTTGATTTTGCATCGCGCATTTCACAAGGCGTTCACCGTGGCCAAGCGCGTGCGCAAGGGCACCCTTATCGGTCACGGCTCGGTTTCGGTCAGCACCGCGGCAGTCGCGCTCGCGGGCCAGATTTTCGACACGCTCAAAGACAAGACCGTGATGCTGATGGGGGCGGGGAAGATGGCCGAGCTGACCGCGCGGCAGTTGAACGCACTCGGAATCGAGTCGCTGCTGATAACCTCGCGCACTTTCGATCGCGCGGTCGCACTCGCGCGCGACCTTGGCGGCACCGCGGTCCCCTACGACAACTACAAACCGTACCTCAAGATGGTGGACGTGCTGATCGGCTCGGTCTCATCGACCAAGCCGATTCTCGGCCCCGACGAATTCGAGTCAGTGATTCGCGAGCGCCGTTACCGGCCGATGTTTCTGATCGACATGGGCGTGCCGCGCAATTTCGATGAGCGCCTGAACTCGCTGCAAAACGTGTACTTGTACGATATCGACGATCTCGGCGCGCTGGTGCAGCGATCCCTTGGAGACCGCGAGCGCGAGGCCGAAAAGGCCGAGCAGATCGTCGAGCTCGAACTCGAATCGTTCCTCAAATGGCTCGCGGGTCTCGATCTCACACCGACCATCAAGGACATCCGCTACAGCGTCGAGCGATTGCGCGACGACGAGTTGGGCCGCGCGCGCGGATGGATGGCCCAACTCGATCCCGCCGAGCGCGAGCGCGTCGAACTACTAACGCGCGGGCTTACCAACAAGCTTCTTCATCGTATTTTGTCGGGACTGAAGCAGCGCGACGACAAGACTCTCGACGCCGCATTCGCCGCCGAAGTAGCGCGCCGCCTGCTGGGCGCCGAGTTCGACGCCCAAGACGACGACCTCGACGACACCGACGGCGATGATGACGACGCGGAAATCGAGTGACCGCGCCCGACACGCTACTTAAATTTGTCCCCCATCCCGCTCGGGAAGAGGCTACTCCCAACAATCCGGTTCCCCTTCCCGCTCGGGAAGGGGTTAGGGGTTAGGTTCCTCGATGCCACTCAAAATCCGAATCGGTTCGCGGCCCAGCAAGCTGGCTTTGGCGCAGGCGTCAATCGTTCGCGACCGTCTGATTGCGCAGATTCCGGGAGTCGAAATTGAAATCATCGAAATCCGTACCAGCGGCGACAAAATTACGTCGGCATCGCTCGCGAACATCGGCGGCAAGGGGCTCTTTATAAAGGAACTCGAGCAGGCGCTGTATGATCGCTCGATCGATGCGGCGGTCCATTCGATGAAAGATCTTCCGGCCGTGCTGCCGCCGCAATTTCGCGTGGCGGCGGTTCTCGAGCGCGAGAATACATCGGACATCCTGGTGACGCGCGACGGCTCGACGCTGTCCGCCCAGCCAGCAGGCACTCGGCTCGGCACGTCGTCGTCGCGCCGCCGCTTCCAGGCGCTCAGAATGAATCGCGGACTCTTGATTGAACCGCTGCGGGGCAACGTCGATACACGTCTGGCGCGCGTCGCCGACGGCAGTTTCGACGCGATCATAATCGCGATGGCGGGGGTGAAGCGGCTGGGCCGAATCAGAGATGTAAAATTCGTCGAGCTTGATGCGCGCGATTTCATTCCGGCGGGAGGGCAGGGCGCGCTCGCGATCGAAACGCTCGCCGATCGCGGAGCAGATGAACTCGATCGCGCGCTCTCGGCGATCAACTATCCACGCACATTTTATGAAACCGCGGCCGAGCGATCTTTCCTCGCCGCGATCGATGCGTCATGCACGACGCCAGTCGGAGTGAGGGCGAGCATCGACGGCGATGCGCTCGCGCTCGCGGCAATGTTGTTCAGTCCCGACGGAGCGCGGGAGTTGTCGCAGTCGATAAGTGACCCGATCGCAACCAACCTTGCGCCGTCAGCCGGAGAGACTTCCGGCAAGCGGCTCGCCGACAAAATGCTCTCGCGCGGCGCTGGCGCTCTCCTTGGAAAATAGACTTTTGCATAAGCTCCGCGGCGATTTCGGAGCAGAGGCAGAATCTTGAATCGCGCGCGAAAAATGCGCGCTATACAAGGACCCTCACCTTCATCCTCTCCCTTACAGGGAGAGGGGAAAGGAGCTCGATCGAAACGCAAAAGCGGGCGCGTCTTCCTGGTGGGTGCGGGTCCCGGTGCGTTTGACTTGATTACGCTTCGCGGGGCTGACGTTCTGAGCCGCGCTGACGTTGTTATCTACGACAATCTCGTCAGTCGGGAACTGATTCGGCTCGCGCCGGCGAGAGCAGAGCTGATCTATGCGGGCAAACGCGGCGGCTCTGAGAAAATTATAGAACAGTCCGAGCTCAACGCGATGCTGATCGCCCACGCGCGCAAGGGGCGTGTCGTCGTGCGCCTCAAAGGCGGCGATCCGTTTATCTTCGCGCGCGGCGGAGAGGAGGCCGAGTCGCTGGCGCGCGCGCGGGTCGAGTTCGAAGTGGTGCCTGGTGTCACGTCGGCGATTGCCGGACCGGCGTTCGCCGGTGTGCCGCTGACGCATCGCGAGCACGGCTCGTTCGTCGCGCTCGTCACTGGCCACGAGGATGAAAGCAAGGGTGCGAGCGCGGTGCCGTGGGACGACCTGGTCGCGGCGGCTCGGCATGGCGGCACGCTGGTGATCCTGATGGCGACAGCGCGGATGCGCGCGACGCTCGAACGAATCCTCGCTGCCGGACTGCCGGCGGAAACTCCGGCCGTTGCTGTCCAGTGGGCGACGACCGCAGCGCAGAAGACGGTGAGCGCGACGCTGGCGAGCCTAGCGGACGCGTCGGCGCGCGAAGGAATCGGCGCGCCAGCCGTTATCGTGGTCGGAGAACTCGCCGGCCTGCGCGAACATCTTAAGTGGGTCGAACGCACGCCGCTGTTCGGCCGCACTATAGTAGTAACTCGCGCGCGCGCGGCGGCGTCGGAGTTTGCGACGGCGCTTCGGCGGCTCGGTGCGGAGGTGGTTGAATTTCCGACCATCGAAACTGCGCCGCCGCGAAGCTACGCGGCGCTCGACCGCGCGATCAAACGTCTTCACTCCTTCGACTGGATAATCTTCACGAGTGCGACCGGCGTCGAGAGTTTTATCGAGAGGATGAAGTCGCGCGGCAGCGATATTCGCAGGCTTGGGCGTGCGTCGATCGCCGCGATCGGACCGGCGACCGCGTCGCGGCTGGCCGATTATGCGCTGCAAGTCGCCGCGGTCCCCGACGAATACCGCGCAGAAGAAATCGTTAGCGCGATCGGAACCAGGCAGATTCGAAGCAAGCGCTTCCTGATTCCGCGCGCTGAAGTTGCACGCGAAGCACTGCCGGAAATTTTGCGCGAGAGAGGTGCGAAGGAGGTCGTCGTCGCTCCGGCTTATCGGACAATCAAACCTAAAGGCGCGCAGATAGCGCGGATGCGTGAGCTGATCGCATCGGGAGCGATCGATCTAGTGACGTTTACCAGCTCCAGTACCGTCACGAATTTCTGCGAGCTGCTCGGCACGTCAGGCAAGGGAGTCAGGGCCGCGGCGATCGGCCCAATCACGGCGGCAACTGCGCAGCAGCGGGAGTTTGAAGTGATCGTGCAGCCGCGCGAGTACACGATAGAGGCACTGACAGAAGCGATTCGCGAGTACTTCGCGGAGGCGAAGTGAAAGACCTGACGCAAGCAAAGAAAGAGCCGGGATTCTTCGCTTCGCTCTGAATGACACAAACACAGATTGAGGGCGAGCGTCAGACACCGCGGTAGATCCGTGGTTGGGGGTGCGTCGGCTGGCTTCGAGAAAGATCCGGGGTCCCTCGGCTTCGCTCGGGATGACACAAGAAGAACTCGGACGACACAAGAAGAAGGCGATAGGAAAAAGAACGTGAGAGCGAAAGGTTGTCCTCAACATTTCGCGATTTTTTATCACTGGGTGCAGGGGTCACCCCTGCCGAAGGAAGCGTGAAACCCACCGAGGGTTTCACATTCAATCTTATCCGTGGAGTTTGCGGGCTACTTCTTTTGCAAAATACGTCAAGATCAAATCCGCGCCGGCACGCTTGATCGATGTCAGCACTTCAAATGTCGCGCGTTCTTCGTCGATCCATCCGTTGAGGCCGGCTGCGCGGATCATCGAGTACTCGCCTGAGACGTTGTACGCAGCTACCGGAGCGTTGAATTCCTGTTTCACCCGGTAGATCAGATCGAGATACGGCAGCGCCGGTTTTACCATCACGATGTCCGCGCCCTCGTCCAGATCGAGTGCGACTTCGCGCATCGCCTCGTCGCCGTTCGGCGGGTCCATCTGGTACGAGCGGCGATCGCCGAACTTCGGCGCCGACTCCGCCGCCTCGCGAAACGGGCCGTAAAATGCGGACGCGAACTTTGCCGAGTACGCCATGATCGCGACGTGACTGAAGCTATTGCTGTCGAGCGCGGTGCGGATTGCGCCGACCCGCCCATCCATCATGTCCGACGGCGCGACAATGTCGGCTCCCGCCCTCGCGTGCGACAGTGCCGAGCGCGTCAGCAGCTCGAGCGTCGCGTCGTTGTCGACGTCGTCGCCCGCGAGCGCGCCGCAATGGCCGTGGTCGGTGTATTCGCACATGCAAACGTCGGTGATCACCGCCATCCCGGGCACGCGTTCCTTGATCTCGCGGATGGCGCGCTGCACTTCACCGTCGTCGTTCCATGCCTCACTGCCCAGCGCGTCCTTGCGTTCGGGAATTCCAAACAGGATGACGGCGGGGACGCCCGCGGCCCACGTCTCGCGCGCCTCCGTGACGATGTGGTCCACGGACATTTGCGCGACGCCGGGCATCGACTTGATTGCGTTCTTCACGCCGCGTCCTCCGCATACGAACATCGGGAGGATCAGGTCGTCGGGCGAGAGGCGCGTCTCGCGGATCATGCGGCGGATTGTTTCGGTGCGTCGCAGCCGGCGCGGGCGATTGATTTGGAAGGCCATCGTCGTGCTCGGGTGGATTATATCTGCTGACTCGCGCTCGTTCCTACACCTCTCCCTTCGGGAGAGGACGCGCCTTTGGCGCGGGTGAGGGCGCTGTCAGTGCGCTGGATGCCGGCACCCTCACCCGACGCTCGTGGACTTGCGTCGACCTCTCCCGAGGGAGAGGTAATTCATTCTCAGGATTGGATTGGTTTGGGTTTGATGTGAGCTTCGTAGTACGGGCGCATCGAGCGGAGCGCGCGCATCTGGTGATAGGCGAGTTCGTCGTCCGGGTAGTGATGCTCGGGGCCAAGGACGCAGGCGGCGCGCGCGTGGCATCGCGGGGTGCAATCGAGCTCCAGTTCAACGCGATGGGTAAGACATTTCGGAATGTCCCAACCAGATTCGACGCTCACTGCGCTCGCGGGGCAGGCGGGGATACAGGTGCGCGCCGTGCATTCCGGACATGGGTCGAAGCCGAGCGCATCGCCCGGCGAATCGAGTTCTTCGTCGAGCAGGAGCGCGGCGCGAAACGCGATCCACGGTCCATATATTGGATGCACCGTGACGCCGAGGATGCTTGGGCCGGCGATGCCAGCGACTTTGCCGAGTTCGATAAAGCTGAGCGTGCGGGCGTTGCTCATGAAGGGGTACACGGTCGTGCATCGCAGGCCTGACGCGCGCAGCGGGGCGGCGATGTCGCGCTCGACTACTTCGCGGGTGAAGTCGTCGAGCGGATTTTCACGATTCCACCATCCGGGATTGCGCGCTGCGTGAGCCTTGAGCGCTTCCCAAAGCGCGCCGCCGCCGTTGCCGATTACGACGATCGAGCGCGCGAGCGGATCTATAGCAGAGGCGCGCGAAATCTCCGTGACCCGGTCGTCGTAGCGCGTGACCGGAGTCGCCGCAACCAGGTTAAGTCCATGCGGCTCAGCGGCGCGACGGATTATATCCAGTGTCGATGACACGCACATCGCTCAGGGAGGTGGCACGAGCGAAAAGATCGTGCCGTTGCCGCATTCCCCGCCCACTTCGGTCATCCCGTAGAGCGTGTTGTCCACCAGGATGACGTCATCGATCGGCTTGGAGGCGTCGGGCGCGCCCTGGAACTCCCAAATTCGATCGTAGTTGGTGCCGTCGGTATCGATTCGAAAAACGGTGCCGGTGCCCTTGCTGCCGCCCAATCGGGTAGTGCCGTAGAGCGTGGTGCCGTTCAGCAGCAACGAGCCGTACGGATTTATGCCGTCGTTGGTGCCCGGTTTGCCGAAGCTCTGCAGGATTTTGAAATGCGAGCCATCAGTATGCATCGTGAACAACGTGCCGTTGCCGTATTTGCCGCCGAAGGTAGTCAAACCGAATAGCGACGAGTTGCTCTGCACGAGCGTGCCATGGTCGGGCGTCGCGCCGTTGTTTTTTTGGATACACATCGGAGCGCCGCTACCCGAGCAAGCGAATTGATGGAGCACTTTGTACTTGTTCTTGGCCATGTTGAAAGAAAACACGACCCCGACATTCGCGGCTCCGCCGACCGGCGTCATGCCATAAAACGTTTGGCCGTTGGGATCGAGAATGAGCTGACCGTGCGGATCGAAGCCGGCCCCGCCGTTGAAGGAGTGGAGCCGCGTGTAAGTGCTGCTCGAAGTATCGAAGGAGAACATGTCGCCGTCGCCCGGCACGCCGCCGTTATGCCCACCCTGCGACGCCATGCCATAGAGCACGCTGCCGACCGCGAGGAAGCTACTGAAAGGCTGATCGCCCCCGTTGTTAGCGGTGCTCGCGTCGAAGCTGAACAATAGCGGCGTCGAGTAGCCGGTGCCGTCATCGTTGATGCTGAAGATCGAGCCGTTGTCATGCTGACCGCCGAGGAGCGTCGTGCCGTAGAGGACGGTGCCGACCAGGGTCATCGCATTGTACTGCGGATCGCTGCCGTCGGACTTCGCGCCGGTGAAGGAGTGATCGATCGCATAGCCGGAACCGTTAGGCATGATCTGGAAAATCGTGCCGAAGCCGTTGCCCTCCGACGTGGTGGTCGAGGTGCGGCCAAAGAGCAATCCGGTGGCGGCGACGTAGGTCAGCGAGCCCCTGGGGGCCGCGCCGTCGCTGATTTTGCATTTGCCGGCGGTGGGTCCGGCGCCGAAGGAGTACAGCACGGTCTCGCTACCGGTCGGCATCGCGTCCGGGACGTCGTTGTGAGCGCGGGCTGCAGGAGCCAACGTCAGCAACAACGCGGCGATCAGCGTCGCAACAGCGGCGAAGAAAGATTTACGATCGAATCCAATCCGGGAGAACATTTTACACACCCCTTTCTTACAGAGGACTTAATTGTAGTGAAATCCGCCGCCGGTTTCAGCAGGGGCTATCCGCACCCTCTCACTGCGCTCTTCCTACGCGATTTTGTAAGTCACCAGCGCGTCGGCAATTAGAGCGTCGGACGAGTCAGTGATCTCCACGCCGATACTCGCGATGCGCTTGCCGGTGCGCTTCACAAGCGCGCGGGCGACCAGGTCGGAATTCACGGCAAAGCCGGTGTAGTTCACCGTGATTGAGATGGTCGCGCTGCGCGTCGTCGCGGCGAGGCTCCATACAGCCGCGCACGCCGCAACGTCGGCGAGCGCCGCAATCGCGCCGCCGTGAATGGGCGCCATCGGGCCGCCGTCATTGAGTATTCGCAAATCGAACGGCATCCGCACCGTCGCCGAGCCCTGGTCGGCGGATTCTATCTTGAGCCCGAGCATCATCGAGAACGGCGCACGTTCGAGCAGTTGGATAAAGCGGTTTCGATCCTGATCGGACATTTAATTTTTCCGTCGCGAATTTGACTTCGCCAGCTTGAGCGCCAGCGCGACTGCCTGTGCGGGAGTGTCGGCGCGGCTCATCCCGTCTATCTGGGGCCACGAATCGAGCGCGACGATTGGCTTGCCGAATTTTTTCGCGAAGCCAATCTCGGCCAGCGTGCCGCCTTCGCCGGCCAGCGCTATTATCGCGTCAGCGCTCGCGACAATCACGGCGTTGCGAGCCTCGCCGATGCCGGTGGCGATCGCGAATTCAATATGCCGGTTTGCCGCATGCCGATCGTAACCCGGCAGGATTCCAATCGTATGCCCGCCTTCCTCGCGCGCGCCGGCCGCGGCAAATTCCATCACCCCGGTGCGCCCGCCATTCAAAAGGACAGCGTCGCGCCGAGCAATCTCGCGCCCGAGCTCGAACGCAAGTTCGCAAACATCACGCGGCGCGTCACCCGCGCCAATGACCGCCACAACCTGCCGCCGTTTCATTTTCACAATCACTCGGATCTCACTCGCATTGCATAGGGAGGATATTGGTGGCAGGCGTTGTGTGCAGCGGCGGCATCGACGTTCACTACAGGTTAATCGGCATTCGAGGGTTCTAGTTGACGCAAACCTGCTAGTGAGTGATCGTCGGTCGTCTCTTTAGTAGAGTCCTGAATTTCAGCGACTTTCTGAATCATAAACCCATCAAAGGGGGCGATGAAGATGAAGCGAGCACCACAGTTGGTCCTGGTTTCGCTTCTGATTGGGTTCCTGGCACAGTCGTATAGCTCATGGACCTCTGCTCAGCAGCCAAGGGTTTGGGCGCCGACTGCCTCAAACCCGAGCGGTTTTCCTGAAAAAGCTCCGACCGGATGGGATCAGAAGCAGTGGGACGGGATCCGCGCCTTCTGCAACGGTATCGTCACGAAAGCGAGAGCCGGTAAGGCGCTCACTCCGCACGAGATTGACCAGTCAGGGATCTGTACGCATATTTCGGTAGGTCTATTCGACCTTCAAACCCCGCCCCCAGGCTCCGACTATTCCGAAGAAACCCCTAAGCCAATTTCAACACCGACTCCACCTCCGGAATCGCAAAACTCAAATGCGGCGCGTCACCCGCACCAATGACTGCTACAACCTGGCGCCGTTTCATACTGCGTTCGAGGTGTTACTTGATGCAGGCTTGCGAGGGCGTCGTGCCAAACAGGTCGTTGAACCAAAGATTCGTCCCGCAGTTCGTATTCGCATCGACAGCGTCTGCGATCCCGTTCTTCGTCACCGAACCGATCGTGTTGAGGCCGATCTGATTGGCAAGGTCGCCAGTGTCAACGGCGATACCGACGTCCGTATTGTCAGACATATCCCCAAGATCGATTACGTTGGCGCTTCCCGTCGCCGATGTGCAGCCGGCGGAAATACCTCCAGTCGGTGCACATCCGATATACAGGCCGATCTGCGAGTTGGATCGCCCGGTAGAATTGGTTACTCGATTTCCGTTCGAGCCATTTATCCAGATGCCGTAGATACCATTGAAGTCGCCATCGAGATCATGCAGCGCATTGTTCGAGCCGCCGTTGATCTCGATGCCGTATTTGCCGTTGTGATCCGCGAAGATGTCGTCGATGAGGTTCCCGCTGCCGTTGCTGATCAGCACGCCGGCGGTTCCGTTGCCGCTCGACGGGGTGGATTGGACGCCCGCATCGGAGTTGTAGAGAGAATTGCGAGAGCCACCATTAATTTTCAGACCAAATTGCGCATTAGAACGCAACGAGACGAATGCGATCGCAACGTCTGAGGCGTCGATTAGTATGCCAGTGCCGAACCCTGTGATCTTCTGGTTCACCCCGTCGATGAAGGCTCCGTTGCCCGACGACAACACGTGAATTCCCGCCCCGGTTGCGCTTCCGCCCGGGCCGGTCATTTGATGGCCGGCCATGTCGATCGTCACGTGGGCCCCAGCTATCGTCAAGCAATCAGCACTTGGCGAGGAACTGGTCAGGTCATTCGCGAGACTGACGTGCCCCTTCTTGGCCACACATCCGCAAGCCTTGACCGTTTTTTTGCAGGTGCTCGCTGCGGCGGCGGGCCCGGCGCCGAGGATCATCACGAGGCTCGCCGCGAAGACGATCGTTCGAGCCGCTCGCTGCCAGCGGCAGCCATTAATTCGAATCAAAATCTTGTCCATCGCGTCCCCAGACGACCAATGAGCAGTCATTCTAATGGATGCAGCTCTGAGAGACCTTCGTGAAGCTGTTCTCTATCCATACGTTGTGATCGCACTTCTTGTTTTTGTCCACCGCGTCGTCGGCGGTGTTGGAACTTCCGCCACTTTCATCGACCACGTTCCCCGAAGCGCCTGAATCGATCGCAACCCCGGCATCCGAATTCGTGTTGC
>Ga0210398_10003909_pt1 | contig 14121 bp, 13 predicted proteins | sample IncBWC4OmetaG_FD_161047 | JGI IMG/M metagenome (GOLD analysis project Ga0210398, IMG submission 161047) | Forest soil microbial communities from Barre Woods Harvard Forest LTER site, Petersham, Massachusetts, United States - Inc-BW-C-4-O | ecosystem: Environmental > Terrestrial > Soil >...
AAACAGAGGCGACATGCTCTCGTTGCTCAACAGCTCTTTCGGCCGATACACCGGTTCACTGGCTTCGATTCGCACCTCGGGAGAACTCGAAAATGCAATGACATAATCTCCGCTGCCGTTGCTTTCGCTCGATCCTGTCCGCGCCATGCCCAGCATGGCCCGCGCCGCCAGGCGGCTCAGGTTGCGATGATCCAGAGGAGCATCGGTCGCCACCACCATCATGCAGGAGCCATCCACCGTCTGCGGCGACACAACCTGGCCGGGATCTTTCTTTTGGTCGGAAGAAATCTTGGGATAAAAATTTCCCAGCTCATTGCCGACCGGTACCCCCGCAATGATCAGATTCCCGCCAAAGTTTGTCTGCACCAGCACGCCCACGGTGTAGCCACCGAGTGCAGCCGGCAGGCGCCGCGATGACGTTCCAATTCCTCCCTTGAATCCGAAAGCAACGGTGCCGGTGCCTGCGCCCACGGCGCCTTCTTCCACCGCTCCCGTAGTTGCGTTGTTGATCGCCGTGAAAACGTCTTCGGGAGTGATTGGGCGGGAACGAATATCGCTCAACCATCCATCGTTGGTCTCGCCGACCAGAGGATTCACCGACAGCACATTGGCATTTCCCTTCAGATTGAAGGTGTAGGTGATGACCGCATCCGCCACTCTGGGCACCGAATCTGTGGCAGTCAGCAGGATCGGCGTCTCGATTTCCCCCATTTCGTTGACCTGCGTCGAGCCCGCCAGTTTTCCGTAGGCATTGCCCAAGAAAACTGCGCCCGGAACCCGCTCCTTATAAAGATTTCCTCCGTGCGGCAGGATCGCCGTAACCCCAGTGCGAATGTTGTCACCGCGAATCAGCGTAGTCTGTCCGACCTTGACCCCAGCCACGTCCGTGATGGCATTCAGCGGGCCCGGAGGTAACACTCCTACCTTCACTCCCAGGTCACGAACTCTGGGGCGGCTCTCCGTTTGTGCGCAGAGCACGGCCCCTGGCGTCAGCAACAAAGTAGCTAGGGAAAAAATTCGCGCGAGCCAAGAAAGTTTCATCTCTATCCTTGTCGATATCCCTGTCGATCTGCCCTGTGATCCCCTGTGTCCTCGTGGGTTAGAGATTTTTCACCCGATACTTTGGCTCCGGATACGCCCTCGCGAACGCCGCCCACACTGCCGCGATCACCACAAAGCAAAGTACGCTACCCTCGGGCCCAACCCTTCCACCCGTAAGCCATCGCGGCCCGTGAAATGACGACTTCAGCAGATGCCCGGGGAAAAGCGTTCCGCTATCCGGCACCGAATAAAAAAACGTCTCTCCCCAATCCCACGTCATGTGAAAGCCCACGGCAAACCAGAGACTCCCCGTACGCCGCAAGGTCAGGCAAAAGAAGAAACCAATGGCCGCCGCTGCCGCCAAACCCGTCCACTGCTCGCCCGCATTTTCGAGATGAATCAGACCGAAGGTCGAGGAGAGCAGCACCGCCGCCGGCCAGAAGCCAATCAATCGCGTCAACGTGAATTGCGAATATCCGCGCAGCAGAAATTCCTCAAAGAATCCTACCAGCAGGAAAAACACTGCCCAGAACACGGCAAACCTCACAATCCGCCCACCATGGATTGCCAAATGGCCCAGGTCAAAAATGCGCAGGCCGTACATGGTCGCCATCAGCAGCGTAATGCTGGCGAATCCCCACGCTGCCCCCACCCCAAACAGTTTTCCGAACGCCAGCCGCACCGGCAGGCCATAAATTCCCCAAGCTCGTCTCTCCACTGCGCCCAGCACCACCGCCGGAAGCGTCGCCGCCAGCAGCATGCCAAACTCTTCGAGCATCATCGACCAGAGCCCGCCGGGGTCTAACTCCAGTGACCCAATCCACCGGGTGACTACAAACTGCAGCGGATAAAACATCGCCACGTAGAAGGCGAATCCCCATCCCGCGCGTAAACCGTCGGGACCAAGAAATACCGTCCGCACATACGAGGGCTGCACTGCAAAATCCGGAGCTTCGGCCGACCGGGGCGGTTCCAGGTTTGCCGCCCTCGGCTCTCGATCGGCCGGGTTGATCCCGTTATCGATTCTGAAATCGGTCACGCCGTTTCCTCAAAGGGCCCCGCTCATGGTAAAACACTTCGTCCCGCCTAATGAGCCGATTTTTCACCCGCGAACGCTTCGGCAGACCGCAATTTCTGGCCGCCGTCTTGCTCCTTATCTTTCTGGCGCAAGCCGTATGGCTCCTCCATTCCGAATTGCACGCACCTGAATCCGCAGGACCCGTAGGCGTGAGCGCGGCCGAGCAAGTTCGCCTCGCGGCGGGCTGGCGACAGATCCACGGTGGAGGCATTGCTGGCGCACCCTTCCCTGATGCCTCAGGCTCGCTGCCTCTTGAAGTGTCCCGCGACGATGCGGGCTTCGACACCGAGCATTCCCCACTGCTCTCCCTGGTAACCGCCGCACCCCTGCTGGCGTGGCCACAGGCCCTCGCCGGCGGCTCCGAATCCTCCCCGCCGGGGCGCTGGCTTCCCCGCATACCATTCCTCGCCTTTGGCGTCTTCCTCGGCGCATCGCTGTGGTACGTCTCCCGACGTCTCTGCGGCAACTCCGGCGGATTCCTCGCCCTCACCCTCTACTGCTTTTCTCCCGCCGTGCTGCAAGCCACCGCCGTCTGGCACGTCGAACCGGAAATCCTCGCTGCCTGGGGGTCCTTCGGAGCCATCTTCACCGCGATCGCCGTCGCCCACACTCTCTACGCGCCGCGCGAAGTCGTTCTTTGGAACTGGCGCCGCATCGTCTTGCTCGGCATCTCTCTTGCGATTGCGGTGGGCTCCCAGTTTTCCATGATCGTTGTCGTTCCCATCGCCCTGGCCTTTCTGCTTTACCTAGCGCCCATCCGCCGCGGGGCCGCCCTCGCCATATGGGGCGCCGCCTCGCTCGTAGCTCTGCTCCTGCTTTTTGCCACATACTTCTTCCATGCCCACGCATTTCTTGAGGGAATCAAGCACGCCTCGCTCTGGGGGGCGACCTGGCGCAGCTTCACCGTACTTGCGGTGTATCGGCGGGTCGGGTCGCTCATGCTGCGAGCCTGTCCCGCATTCGCTCTGCTGCTTCCAGCCGCGATCGCAATATATTCGGCGTGGCCTCGCACCCGCTATTTCGGCAACACCGCCCCGCTGCTGCTGGGGCTTCTCTTCATCGGACTCGGCATAGCCCACCCGCGCGTGGCGGGCGCCGGATTCCTGCTCGCTTCCGTCCCTTTCCTGTTTATCTTCGTCTCCGGCGTCATCGCCGACCTCATGGAAACTCCCGCTCATACCCTCGTCACTGCCTGCGTCTGGGCGCTGGTCGGTGCCTACATCCTGTGGAGCCTTTCAGCCCTGGTCCAGGTTCCTCGCGGATGAGTTGTCCTGGCCGAGCCTTCTCTATGCCCCTTGGGCCTTCTGTACTAAAGCCTTCGACCCCTGCTCCGGCGCTAACAATTCTCTACAATTTTCCCCGCATCTCTGCCAGAGTTCGTGCGATCTAAGCCGGTAAGGGATCGTCTGAGGAGTGCGCCATGTTGTTCCCTTTGGGGTATCATAATAGGGTGAATCGCCTGTCGCGACGCTCGGTTCCGGCTTCGCCAGCTCTGTTCGCGACTTTTCTGCTCGCGTTTCTTGTGGCCCCCAGTACCTTCGCGCAAGCCAACGGCTCTTCGGGCTTTGCTCATTCCGCCGGCGTAGCCCCTCCCACGGCTGTGAGAGTGGCGCCGCCCACCGCTTTCAGTGCGCCGCCGCCAACCGGCCGAACGGTTGTGGGTAGCGGCTTGACTCCGCCCGGGTCCAACGTTAATCATCCCGGTCCGCACTCACCGGGCAGCGGGCACGGCAGCAACCCTGGGCAGCACCCCGGTCATCACATCGCCAACGGCACAGCCTACTACCCCTATGTCTACGCGGTGCCCGTGCCCTACGCCGTTGATGTCAGCGACGCCGATACTTCCGGCGACGATGACGACGCCGCTTACCAGGGAGGCCCCACGATTTTCGATCGCCGCGGATCGGGCCCGGACTCTTACGTGCCGCCTTCGTCGACAGCACCGGAGGAGACCGCTCAGGCCGACCCCGACCCCGAACCGCAGCCTGCGACCACTCTGATTTTCAAGGATGGTCATCAGCTCGAGGTGAACAATTATGCCATCGTCAGCCAGACGCTTTACGATTTAACCCCCGGTCATGCGCGCAAGATTGCTCTCGCGGATCTCGATCTGCCGGCAACCCAAAAGCAAAACGACGATCACGGCGTTGTCTTCCAGTTACCGCCATCGGCGCAGGTGAACTGAGATGCGATTCCTCGCCCTCATCGCCGCCCTCGCCCTCATGCCTTACGCGGCAGCGCAGCGAGCCGCATCCGCTGGTCACGCCGCCGCGCCGGCGCACGCCGCGACTCCTCACTTCCACTCCCCCGCCGGCGATTTTGGTCTGGGACGCAACCGCCATGGAGCTGCGTTCCGTCGCTCTTCTCCGTATCTTTATCCTTACGGTTCTTCTTACGCTTCGCTGCCGTTCCCGTTTTTCGGCGACGCCTTCGATCCCAGCGACATTTATTCCACCGGCTATCCCGTGGCTTCCCAGCCACCTCCATACCTGCTCGAAGCCCTGAGCGAAATGACCGGTCCCGCCGCCAATTCCATGGGACCAGCCATGAGTTTGCCGACGAACCGTCAGCCTTCGCCGGGCGATCCGTTGCTGATCGAACTTCAGAACGGCCGCTACGTCCGCGTCAATAACCCCGCAGCCCATGACAACTCCCGACTGCTGAACGTGACGCCCAATCAGGCCCCCGCCAACTCCGCCCAGCCGCCACTGATTGCCGCGGCATCGCCCGCACCTTTGCCTCCCGCGATTCTCATCTTTCGCGACGGGCACAGTGAAGAAGTTCGCGACTACACCATTGCCGACGGCGTGCTTTACGCCCGCGGCGATTACTACACCGACGGATACTGGAACAAGAAAATCGGTCTGGCGGCTCTCAACCTCCCTGAAACTCTCGAAGCCAACGCTGACCGCAAGGTGAAGTTCGTTTTGCCATCGTCGCCGAACGAAGTCATCACCCGCCCGTAGAATCCAGGAATTTCTTAATTCCCTCCCAATATCTCCGCACCACAAATTCCGTCCTGAGGTGCCCGCCTCGCCTCACCGACTTCAGCCCTACTCCCGTCTCCTCGGCAAATCGCACGCTGCTCTCATACGGCACATGGGGATCATCCGTGGCGTGAAAAATCATCACCTTCGCCGGGGTGACCTCTTTTCTACGGTGCCAAGGACTGTAAAAACTCCCGCTCCGCAGCTTCTCCCAGTTCGCGTCTGAAAGACGATATCCGCTGCCGAAGGCCTCGCGAATATACCCCGCATAATTTTCCGCGGAAGTTTCCGCTTTTTCCGAACCACCCAGAATCGCCCAGTCCGTCACCGGGCAATTCGCCACCACCTTATTCACCCGCCGATCGAGCGAAGCCAGAATCGCTGCCGCCCCGCCAAAGCTTCCACCGATCACAAAAATCTGAGCGGGCGGGAGCGAAAACCGCCGGCCAAACGCCAGCTCGACCAATCCCCTCGGCAACTCGTCCACTACATCAAGAATGTCCTCGTGCGGCGACCGCTCCAAGAACTGGCCGCCGCTTTCCCACGCTCCCCGATACCGCGGATACACAACCCAGAATCCTTTTCCCGCGAGAAACTCCAGCAGTGCTTGCTTGCGCGGGATGGAAGGCATTCCATCGCACAAAATGATCACGCCGTGCTTCTTGCGGGCCCCTGCCGGAGGCAAAAACTCCGCCACAATTTCTCCCTTGATTCGCGTCCTGAACATGATGGCTTCGAATCCTCCCCTACATTGAACTACCGGCTCGCCCAGGCGATCAGCCCGATAAAAAATATCTGCATCGCGAAACGCAACCCCAGCGCCGTGGCCGGCTTCCCGTGCAAAGGGAGCCGCTCCCGCGCCGCCCAGACGTTCGCTCGAAACATCGCGACCAGTAAAACCCTCAGGCACCCGCCCGCCACGCTCCGCACCTTGGGCACCAGCAATCCCGCGGCGGCCAGAAATTCCAGCGCTCCAGTTGCGTCAATAATCCCCCCCGGCCGGGGAAAGATGGGCGGCACCATTGGCTCTAAATCAGGCTTCATGCTCGTGAACGGCGCGCTGCCGGTCAGCACAAACATCACCGCGAGCGCGTAATCCGCCGAAGCCCGTCGCCAACCACCCCAACTCCGAGCCCTCCCACTGCGCGACATACGACCCCCGCAACCAGAGCCACCCAAGTGAGAACCGCCATAGGCAACATCCTCTCTAGCAGAGCCCCCGACACGCCTCCACCGTGCTACACTATGGTTTGGCACGAAACCTACTAACCTACTGTAAATGCAGCCGTTTAGCACAGCTTCGGCGGGCCGCAAGAGCGACCATATCAGAGAACGAATCGAGAGCACGAATCCTAAGACCTAACACCCAAGACCTTACCCATGCCTGACGATCAGAATCCCGAACTTCCCCTGACCCCACCGCCCGGCGGCGAAGGTCCCGGTGCCCTGCACATTCAGCCCGTCAACATTGAAGACGAGATGCGCAAGTCGTATCTCGATTATTCCATGTCGGTCATCATCGGCCGCGCGCTGCCCGATGTCCGCGACGGCCTCAAGCCGGTGCACCGCCGCATTCTCTACACCATGCAGCAGATGGGCCTGCAGCCCAATCGCGCCACGCGCAAGTGCGCCCGCATCGTGGGCGAGGTGATGGGCAAGTACCATCCCCACGGCAACCTCGCCGTGTACGACGCTCTGGTGCGCCTGGCGCAGGACTGGAGCCTGCGCTACCCTCTGATTTTCGGTCAGGGAAATTTTGGTTCGGTCGATGGTGATCCTCCCGCAGCCGATCGCTACACCGAAGCCAAGCTCGCGCAAGTGGCCACCGCGCTGCTCGAAGATCTCGACAAAGAAACCGTCGACTTCCGCCCCAACTACGATGGCAGCGAAGTCGAGCCCGACGTGCTTCCCGCGCGCATTCCGAATCTTCTGGTCAACGGCTCGGACGGAATCGCCGTCGGCATGGCCACAAAAATTCCGCCGCACAATCTCACCGAAATCGTCGACGCCACCATCACGCTGGTCAACAACCCGAACGCACAGTTGCCGGAAATTCTGAAATTCGTACAGGGCCCGGACTTCCCCACCGCCGGCATCATCCACGGCCGTTCCGGAGTTTTCGAAGCCTACCGCACCGGCCGCGGCCGCTTCATGATGCGCGCCAAGGCTTCGATTGAAACCTTCAGTAAAGATCGGGAAGCCATCATCGTCACCGAAATCCCCTATCAGGTAAACAAGTCAGTACTGATCAAGCGCATCGCCCAGCTCGTCAACGACAAGGAAATTGAAGACATCTCCGACGTGCGCGACGAAAGCGATCGCGACGGCATGCGCATCGTGGTCGAACTCAAGCGCGGCGCCGAGCCTCAAATCGTTCTCAACCAGCTCTACAAACACACCGCCATGCAGGAGGGTTTTTCCATGATCCTGCTCGCGGTGGTCAACGGACAGCCCCGCGAAATGGGCCTGATCCAGGCCATCAAGCACTTCATCCATCACCGCGTGGAAGTCGTCCGTCGCCGCACCGCTTTCCTTCTGCAAAAAGCCAAGGACCGCGAACACATCCTCGAGGGCTATCTCACCGCACTCGATCATCTCGATAACGTCATCACTATCATCCGCGCCAGCGCCAACCGCGCGGAAGCTCGCGAAAATTTAGTGGCCTACTTCGGGGGCAAGAAAATCGATATCAACACCACTGGCCGCGCGCCCAAGCTCGATCCCGAAAAACCGTTCACCGCCCGCCAGGCCGAGGCCATCCTCGAACTGCAACTGCACCGCCTGACCAAACTCTCCATCGATGAAATTTCGAACGAGTTGAAAGATGTTCGTGCCCGCATCGCCGAGTACGAATCCATTCTCGCCTCCGAGAAAAAACTTCACTCGGTCATCGTCAGGGAACTCGAAGAAGTGAAGGAACTCTACGGGGACGAGCGTCGCACCCGCATCGAAGACGAAGCCGCAGAAATCGTCCTCGAAGACTTAATCGCTGATGAGCAGGTCGCGGTCACCTTCAGCCACTCCGGCTACATGAAGCGCACGCCGATCTCCACTTACCGCATGCAGCGCCGCGGGGGCACGGGACGCACCGGCATGAAGACTCGCGAAGAGGATTTCGTCGAGCACCTCTTCATCGCCTCCACCCATGCCTACATCCTGATCTTCACCAACAAGGGCCGGGTCTACTGGCTCAAGGTCTACGAGATTCCCGATGTCAGCGCTGCCGGCCGCGGTAAACACATCGGCAACCTCATCGGCCTGCAGCCCGGCGAAACGGTTCGTACCATGCTCGCCGTGCGCAACCTCGAGGAGGAAAGTAAATACATCTTCTTCGCCACGCGCAATGGTTTGGTAAAGAAATCCGAACTGCGCGAGTTCATGCACGTCCGCTCGAACGGCATCAATGCCATCAACATTGAAGACGGAGACGAACTGGTCGCCGCCCGCATCACGAACGGCAATCAGATCGTGTTCATCGCCTCCCACGAAGGCATGGCCATTCGTTTTGACGAGGATCATGTTCGTGCCATGGGTCGCGCCGCCTACGGCGTCAATGGCATCAATCTGGACGAAGGCGATTACGTGGTAGGAATGACGGTGACTCCCAAGCCCGGAGCGGAAAGTGTGGGGACAGCCGCCGCGGCCATCCAGGATGCGTTAGCCTCCGAGGGAGAAATCCCCGCGGTCGAAGCCGTCGACCTCACCCAGAAAGGTACGCTGATTCTCTCCGTAACCGAAAACGGCTACGGCAAGCGCACACCCGCCGAGGAATACCGCCTGACCAACCGCGCCGGAAAGGGTGTCATCAATATAAAGACCACCGAACGGGTTGGAAAAGTTGTCGCCATCGCGCTGGTCGACGAGACCTCGCAGGTCATGCTGATCAGCCACTATGGCAAGATTATCCGTATGGATTCGAAAACCATTCGCGAGTCCGGCCGCAACGCCCAGGGCGTCCGCCTCTTGCACATGGAACCCGGCGACCGCGTAGCCGCTGCAGTAGTGCTGGCACCAGAAGAAGAGCCCATCGGCAACGGAGGAACTCTGCCGATTCAGTAATCGTCAAAGGGAATCGCTCGCCGGAGCGGATGCCTCGCGGCGCTGCCTTCACATGTTCTATCGCGAGAAGAGGGGGGGGGCATTCAGGAGCGCGGACTTGCTTGGTCCTTCCGAAGGGAGTGAGGAACCGGCTTTTCGCCGCCATCAGCCGCACACTCACATCGCCGCCGCCCTACTTCACTCCCTGCTTCCGATTAATTTCCTGGGCAAACTCGGTGACAAAATTCAGCAGCGTTCCATACCCCAGCTGCCCCAGCATTCCATAAGCTCCATTGCTCAGAGCATTCTGCGATCCCGGCTTCCACACCGTCGAAAGCGCCCCCCCGCCAAACGCTCCGCCATACAGCGCCCATTGCGGACGCAAATGCTCCTCGCTGCGGTCGTAAGTCAGCAGATTCCGGAGGAACGCATGCCGCGTTCGCGGCCACAGTCCGTCGCACTTGCACCGGTCGTAACGTACTTCATATCCGAGCTTCGCATTGCCCAGCGCGGCCAGCGTATTCGCCGTGATAAATTGACCTTCCCGCGACGCCCACCGCTCCCCGTATCCCCCAACCCCACCCTGCCACTGCCGCGGCGTGCCCTCCGCCTGGTCAATCAACGCGCCGAACATGCGCTTCCCGTAAGTTTCCGGAGTGGTCAGCGTCTGCTTTAAATAGATTTCTTTTCGCTGCTCCGCCGTCAAGGTAACTAGCTTGCGATTCTTGCCCACATAAATTCCCGCGATCCGCGACGACTCCCAATCCCGAGCTTTGATCAGCCCCGCCGTAGCCGCGTCCTTGGTTATGCCCACAGCTTGCTTGGTCTTGTCCTGGATCTCCTGCACCGGGTCCACGCTGTCATCTTTTTTCTTCTTGCTGTCCCCCGGCGCATCCGGAAGCTCTTTCGGGGGTGCCTCTCCAGGATTTTGCGCAGGAGCTTGCGCAGGATTCTGCGCCGGCTCGCTGACCTGCGCCCCAGCCGTGAGGTACGGCATTACCATCAGCAAACAGGCAGTCACAACCACGCCACATGTCCGCTCCCGGCCGCCAGCAACCCTATCTCGCATTTCGCCAGAGTACTCTCCGCGAACCGCGCGGCCTTTCTTGGTGATCCCCGTGTTCTCGGTGTCGCTTAAGCCTTCCCGCCTCACGCCAATCCCAATGCTAAACTCCCTTGGATGCGTTCCTTCTACAACCGCGTTGCAGGGCAAAGTGTGGAGCGCATCGCCGCCCTCAGCGACGGCATCTTCGCCGTCGCCATGACGCTGCTGGTCCTCGACCTGCGCGTCCCCGCCGCCGAAGCCGTCCACTCCGAGCACGATCTCTGCCGCCTGCTGCTCGCGCTCTCCCCGCGCCTGCTTGTCTTTCTGATGAGCATCATGACCAACGGGATCTTCTGGGTCGGGCAGCAAACGCAGCTCAACTACTTCGCCCGCTCCGACCGCAATCTCGCCTGGATCCACATCGGCTTCCTCTGCGCCGTCTGTCTCACGCCATTTTCCACATCGCTGCTCGCCGAGTTCATCCACTACCGCACCGCGCTGCTCGTCTATTGGAGCAACATCGCGCTGCTCGGACTCACACTTTATTGGAGCTGGAGCTACGCCAATCGCAGCCATCTCCTGATCGACGATATCCCACCTGAAATCCACCCCGCCGTCCTACGCCGCATTGTGGTCGCGCAGTCCCTCTACGCCGGCGGCGCCGCTCTGTGTTTCATCAACCCATACTGGGCGATCGCTGCCATCGTCTTGATCCAGATAAACTACGCCATCGCCCCGCGCTTCTGCTGGGGAGTGTTTTCGCGCAAAACCGTAGAAGACTAGCCTCGCGCTGCCTGTCGTTTTCGATTTCCCGGCTCCTCGGTGTAACCGGTTCGCCGACCCATTGCGCCCGGCGCACCTTGATGGTTGTCATATGCCTCCGGCTGCTCCGTCCGGCGGTCATTGCAGGGGGCGAGACCTGCACCCGGCGAAAACCCGCAAGAGGGTCAGAGTCGCGCCCAAGCACGGCTCGATAAAGCCCCGCCACTTTCCGAGATTCGCTCCTCAAACGCGATCCCCATCCGGCTCAAGGCAACCTTTTCATTTGGGGCAACGGATCTCGAAACGGTTCAGGGCGGGTAACAGCGAAGTGGACTTCCGCCTGCCCGGCTGACTTTCCCCGATTGCGTCCGAGCGCGGCTGCATTTCCGATTTTTCGGGAGGCACGACTTGCTCCAGCCGGACTGGCGTCTCTCTCCCCCTGGTTTTCTCGGCCGCATTCGAAGACAAGTGGGAAGAAAGAAGATAGAAGGAAGAAAGAAGAGAAATGAGAACAGGAGCAGGCGGAAGATTTTCTACCCTCGCTGGGGAAAACTTGGGAACGACTCTCTGTACTCGGGACTCGCAGCCCGGATTCTTACCCTCGCTCAAAGGCGTGCTTCTTCTCCAGCTCGGCTGCCGCCGCGCGCATGGCGTTCTCAAATCTTTCCGCCTGCCCCATCAATCCTGGGGTAGCCTCCGCCCACTCGCCGTCCATCCGCACCAGACCATCGCCCGCCACCAGTCGTCCGCCAATCTCCAGCAGATGCGCCGGCGTCGTCTCCAAATACTGCGCCTCGGTCGGATCGGCAATCCAAACTCTATCCTCGACTGCGGGTGCGCCATCCTTCTCACGTTCTGTGCGAGAGGACGGTGAATTTGACTTCACCTTCGTCTCCCAATAAGCCTTCCGCTCGATGAAAGTAGCGATCGCGTCATCCGTAGCTTTTCCAAACACCCACTTCTGCCGCTTGAAGTCGTAGTAGCGGCTGGAAAACGCGACCGGAATCAGCTTTCCTGACTTCACAAACTCAACCTGTCTCCGGTCCACTTCCTTGCGCAGGGCATTGATCACCGGCGCCTCCGCATCCTTGGGCTCGAGCGAGGGCAGCACCTCCCGCACCGTCGCCGACAAATTCACCGCCACCGGTGCGTGCAGCCCATCCGAGTTCTCCAGCAATATGTCCCCATGCAAGACCCAAAAATCCGCCCCCGAGGTTGATCGATGAAACGGCCATTGCAATTCCATGGTCAAGGGCAACCCCGTCAACGTCACCCAAATCTTTTTCTGCCCATCCGCCTGCGCCATCGAGCGACTCACCTCATCGAGTGTAAAACCGCTGGTCAATCGCGAGGGCCCGTACTGTGGGCCCGAGGGAGCTGTGCAACTTGACCCGGTACTCGCCCCTCGCTACTTTTTCTTCCCGCTCACCTTCGTGCCCATCCGCAACAACTTCCGCACCGTCCCCGTCGGCAGACTTTTCATCTGATCATGCAACTCCGTCACCGCGTCAAAAAATCCCGCCATGGCGGCCAGCCGCTCCCGGGTAAAATCCGCACCGGCTTCTTTCGGATCCAGCTCCTCCAGACTCCGCCGCAACATTTGCCGCGTCGGATCGATCTCCCTCCGCTTTCTCTGCTCAATCACCAGCCGGAACATCTCCCACACATCTTTCATCGACTCATAATGTTCCCGCCGGTCGCCCAGCACATGCACCGCCCGCACAATCCCCCAGGTCTCCAGCTCCCGGATCGAGGTGCTGACATTCGAGCGCGCCACGCTCAGCGTCTCCGCAATCTCCTCCGCCGGCAGCGCCCGCGGCGACAGATACAGCAGGGCATGAATCTGCGCCACCGTCCGGTTGATGCCCCACCGCGTCCCCATCTCGCCCCAATGCAAGATGTAGGCCTTCTGCACGCCCGTCAGGTCGGCCATATCGATACTTTCAGTTCAAACAGAATCTACAGAACATGAGGGAAGCAGTCAACCGCGGGGGACCTGCTGGCGGCAGGGACAGCCGCCCCCTCGCGGGGCCCAGGGCAGACTTCTGGTGGTCGTTCGAGCGAAGCTCGAAGGTTTCGGCCGCGGAGGTGCCCAAATTCCTAATCCGGTTTCACCGCAGATGCCTGGCGGCTCGCTTCTTCCCGGACCGCCTTCTTCGGCGCGACCTTCTTCGCGGCCTCCGCCCGCTTCCGCTCCTGATACCGCCGATCGTGAAACGACTGGTCGGACGCCTGTTTTTTCATATCTCTCAGCTTACACCCGCGCAGAATACTCATGGGAGACAGCTGGCGTCGGCAGTCCATTCGATCGCAGCCCGACGACTCTGGGTCGCGTTCAACCTCGACCTGGGAATTAAATTGGTAAATCCGCGCGTTTTTTTTAATTTCCCCTTGCACTTTCTTCCATTCATCTGCTATAAACACTTCACCGAGAGCAGACGTGTGGCTAAGCCGGTCGTTTTTGTGAAACTCTCGGTCTCGTCCGGCATCTAAGTTTGCAGAGAGCGTCTTAAAAGAAGTTCTCAATCGTCCCGGCCACGGGACTTCATTCGGAAGGCAACACCGTTTCCGAAGGGTACCTTCAAAGCAAGGACCTCCAAGGGGATCTTTTCTCAATTCTTTGTCTTCCGTGTCGGCGTGCGCCGAAAGTGGCGTCGTCTCCGATCGGAAGACCATACGGTTGCGTGCTGTTTCCGAGCTGTGCATCGAGCTCTCCTGTCCGCGCTGCAGAATTTCCGATGTGGAAATCATCTGGAAATTCTGTGGGAAGCGAGGATTGACGGGATTTTGGCCGCCCTGTATGTTTATCAAGTTTCGAGGACAGTCGGATTCGCATTCGTGCGTTTTCGCCTGGACTGAATTCGCACCGCCTCGGCGGACCGCGATTCGGTCTTTGACAACTAGGTTGAACGTGCCAGTCGTGAGAAATCGGTTCGGGCATAAGTCCGAGCGATCTCACAAGTTAGACCACCACGGTCTTCGAGCTTTTTGGATTTCGATCCAGACAGTGAGAAGCTGAGTGGTGGCGCCATCCCGGCTTTCGAGCCCGGCGATGGCAGTCTGCCAACTACCCGTCGGCAGACATCAGGTTTCAAACGAGAGTTTGATCCTGGCTCAGAATCAACGCTGGCGGCGTGCCTAACACATGCAAGTCGAACGAGAAAGTGGAG
>Ga0210398_10003911_pt1 | contig 14119 bp, 12 predicted proteins | sample IncBWC4OmetaG_FD_161047 | JGI IMG/M metagenome (GOLD analysis project Ga0210398, IMG submission 161047) | Forest soil microbial communities from Barre Woods Harvard Forest LTER site, Petersham, Massachusetts, United States - Inc-BW-C-4-O | ecosystem: Environmental > Terrestrial > Soil >...
AGGCCTTCAACGCGATTAATCACAATTTTTCCGAAGCCTTCCACACCATCTTCGGCGGCGGGATGGCGGAGATGCGCTTGACCGAACTCGACAGTTCCGGCGACGCAGGCATCGACGTAGTCGCTTCGCCTCCCGGAAAGCGTATGCAAAACGTTCTCCTGCTCTCTGGCGGCGAAAAGGCCATGACCGCGCTAGCGCTGCTGATCGCCATCTTCCGCTATCAGCCCAGCCCCTTCTGCATTCTCGACGAAGTGGACGCACCTCTCGACGAGGCCAACGTCGGCCGCTTCACGCGCCTCGTCGGCGATATGAGCGGCCAAACACAGTTCATCATCGTCACCCACAACCGCAAGACCATGGAGACTGGCTCCGTTCTTTACGGTGTGACTATGCAGGAGCCCGGCGTCTCGAAGCTAGTCAGCGTCCGCTGGGAAGGTGACCAGGTTCCCGCTCCCAAACAGAAAGCGGCCTCCGCCGCCTAAGAGCCAAACTGCGCGCGGCGGGCTTTTGCGCTAGAACTCCCTTCCCGCGGCGAGCTCCTTATCGAACCGATCGCTAGCGTTGAAGACTCCGTTTTGACAGCCGCACAAACCAGCTTCCTCTCTGACTAGGTAACTCCTGAGGATTTCTCGAAAGCACCTGCAATCCGGCAGAAAATATGGCCTGCTTTTCGGCGGGGCTTCTGTCGGAGAGGGCCAAGTGCGCGAGCCAAATCGCGGGGCAGCCATTGCGAGTCTGACCTACGCTGGTTCGCTCAAGATTCGTGGCCAGGTGCGCGCTCTCGCCACCCATAGCGAGCCTGGCGATTTTCCGCGCGGCCTCCCGCGAACCCGCCACAGCCGAGCAGTGCGGCGCTCGCCCTAGCCCGCCAAATCTTCAGCCAGCACGGAACTAGAGAAGCTCTTCATCCCAAAGCTCGCGCCGAATACGTCACTCGCACGTATCTCGCGCCCTTTCCCGAGGCAAGCCTGACGGGATCCTTCTCTCTCGACGCTGGCGATCATGCGGGCCTCCTACGCAGGACCTTTTTGTCGCCAGCCAGCCTTGAAAAGCTTCCGCCGGGGCTTCTCTCTGGATTCATCTTTCCGAGAGCGAGAACGACGAGGAGCATCTCCGTTTTGTGGATCACGGCGACCTCTTTCGGAAATGGACAGGATGACGTCGTTGCTAAGCTCGTCTCTTGGAACCCAGACTCACCGCTACGTGGTTTTTCGTAGAACGAAAGACAGCGCCCACTGGGAACAACTTTTCAGAACCGAGCCGTTGGGCTGTTCGTCGTGAGCGCGCAACAAAAATAAATCTTCGTGGCTCAATTTTTCCAAAGAATTTCCTCTACACGCCGCTTTCCCTCGGCGAGGCGCTGCGCTAGAATGCTCCACACCTTTGGGGAGAAACTTTTTTGTGGCTGCAAGTTCTGTGAGTCGCATCATTCAGGAAACGCATTTCGCCGGTCTCACGCCCGCAGCGCGCGGGAAGGTCCGCGACATTTACGATCTCGGCGACAAGTTGCTCATCGTCGCCACCGACCGCCTCTCCGCGTTTGACGTTATCCTCCCGACGCCCATTCCCGACAAAGGCCGCGTGCTAACCCAGCTTTCCCTTTTCTGGTTCGATCTTCTCAAAGACGTCATTCCGAATCACGTTCTCAGCGCCACGGATTTCCCTGCCCCGTTCGATGTCCATCGCGACGATCTCGCCGGCCGATCCATGGTCGTGCGCAAGACGCAACCTCTTCCCATCGAGTGCGTGGTGCGCGGCTACGTTTCCGGCTCCGGCTGGAAGGACTACAAAGCCACGGGAAGAATCTGCGGCATCGAACTTCCCGCGGGTTTGCGCGAGTCCGACCGCCTGCCCGAACCCATTTTCACCCCCGCCACCAAAGCCGCTAGCGGTCACGACGAAAACATTTCTTTCAAGCAAGCTACATCCCTCATCGGCATGAACCTGGCCGAGCGCGTCCGCTCTGTCAGCATTGCTATCTATCGTCGCGCCGCGGCCTTCGCTGAACCCCGCGGGGTTCTCCTCGCCGACACAAAATTCGAGTTCGGCCTTCTCAACAGCTCCCCCGATGCGATTGACTCCCTCCTGTGGATCGACGAAGCGCTCACTCCAGACTCCTCGCGCTTCTGGCCCGCTGCTCAGTACCAGCCCGGCGGCCCCCAACCCTCTTTCGACAAACAGTTTGTGCGCGACTACCTCGAACGAATCCGCTGGCCCAAAACCCCGCCCGGCCCGGATCTTCCGCCCGATGTCGTCGCTGCCACGCGTGCCAAATACCGGGAGGCCTATCGCATCCTGGCAGGACACGAGCTCGACCAATAGCTAGAAACCGGCCCACAAAAAGCGATAAAAATTCTGCGGAGCGTGCGATCGTGAAAGATCAACTTGAGGGGCTCGTCATTCAAATGGTGGATCGGGGAATCTTGTTCGATGAGGCCGTCGGAGAATTTGAAAAGCGTTTCATCAAGCGCGTCCTGGACCGCACCAACGGCAACCAATCCCGCGCCGCGCAAGTCCTCGGGATTCACCGCAACACGCTCAGCCGCAAGATCGGCGAATACAAGCTGGCTTCTGGAAACCACCGCTCCCGCTAAGGGCGCCGGCATTCCGCTGGAGCGCCAGTCGCGTTTTTCTCAAACGAGAAGGCTTGTCCCGCAAAAGAGAAACGGCTCTCTGGCAACGCCCGAGAGCCGTTTCTAATTTACTTCCCGCTAGCCTGGCTCTAATTTGCCGGGGGCTTCTTGCGAGCGGGCGCCTTCTTAGGCGCGCCCTTTTCCTTCGGAATGTCATCCTCGTTCACTTTGCCCTTTTCCCAGTGCAGCATGAACGCCGGGTCCGGATCGTAGGAAATCAGCGTTCCGGTAAAGTGAATCGCGCTGTCCTTTTCGACGCGCGCCGCCTCCGGCTGTCCAGCTACTTTCACGTCCATGTTGGGCACCGTCGCGGCATCGAACTCAGCATCGCTGGTCACGAAAGCAACCTTCAGCTCGATGACGTCCCCGGGAATGTTTTCAATCACCTTGCCAGGCATGCCAGGAAACTCAAGACCGCACGACGCCAACCAGGTAACTTTGGCCTTGTCTCCGCCCGCTTTCAAGTCCGTCACCACGGAAGCGATCGTCATGTCTTTGCGCGCCGCATCCAGGTCCGCGCTACTCGGCAGGGTGTAGCTCGCCGGGCGGTCCGTCGAACTGGCTGCAAGTTGCAGCAGTTCCGCCAGCTCCGCATCGGTCAAGTTTTCGCAAGCGGCCTGCTGGTAGTTTACGATCAACTTTCGCAGATAGTCCTTCACCTTCTTGGACTGCGCTTCGGTGGCCCCCTTCACTGTAACGGCTCGCGCAATGGCCCAGAAGGCGTCCATATGCTGTGGCGGTGTCAACGCCTCGTAGGCCAACCCCAACTTGTAACTGGTAATTCCGTCATCCGGATTCAGCGCTAACATAGCCTTATAGAATGGGATCGCCGACGCGTAATCCTTGATGTTCACAGAAGCCTGTGCGGCTGTCCCATTGAAATAAATTTGAATCTGCTTTTTCTGCGTGGCAAACGCCTCGTCCGTCATGTTGTCCGGTTTCTTGACCTCATCGAGGGCTTTTAAGCCAGCCGCGGCGGCATCTCGGGCCGCTTTAGCATTCTCCGGCGTCGCGGCCCATGGGCCTTGAGTTCCGTTCAGGGCGTTGTACGCAAAGCAGTGGGCGTACAGCGCTTGATATTGCCCGCCGGCGTCAATCTTGGGCCCCAGCCCAACAACTTTGTCCGAATACTCGATCACTTTCTGATAATTCTTCAGCTGCCCGTAAGCCTGGACGTAGAGCGGATAAACGTAAATCAGCAAAGCAGAGTTTGGATACTTCGAGACAAAATCGTCCAGCGCTTTGATCTGCTGCGCCGGATTCTTCTCCGCCGCTGCCGCCTGATACGAGTTGTACTCCGCCATCGTATACGGCTGCTTCCCCGCCCCGGCGTCCTGCCCTCCCGCCGCCGGCGCTTGTGGCCGCGCCAGCGCGCTCAGCCCGTTACCTAGAATCAGACAAAGCGCCGCGACAATCGCGAGGCCTGCCACTTTGCGTGTTCCACTCATTCCCACTCTCCTCGCCCAAGTTTCAAATCTAAATTTTCCGTTGCCGGTCTTGCCTGGACTGCCACTGCCAATAATTGCGGTGCTTCCAAAACCTGGGAATTATAGGAAAAGCCCCGGCCTATCCGCAAGCCATCATCACAGAAAGATTGAAGCGCCTGTGGAAGCATTCCATGGCCTACGGGCTTCTCTCCGACTTCCCCACCTACCTTCGAGGATCCCAAGCCATGAGGGAACTGCCGAGACACCTGGATGCTAAGATGAGTTTCGCACAAAACGGTGGCAAGCGAGAGGAAGAATTCAAATGGCTCAAAAAGCAGCTATAAATTCATCGTCACGCCAAACCTCCCCGCTCTCCGGAGCCGTGGCCCTCGTCACCGGGGGCAATCGCGGCATCGGTCGAGCCGTCGCGCTCCGCCTCGCCAAGCTCGGCGCGGGAGTGGCCATCTGTGGACGTGATCCGCAGGCTCTTGCTGCGACCGAAGCCCAGCTCAAGAACTCCGGCGCGCCTATCTTTTCGCAGATTGCCGACGTCTCGCGGTCCGCCGAAGTAACCACTTTCGTGGACAAAACCCAAGCTAGGCTCGGTCCGATCACCATCTTAGTCAATAATGCCGGTGTGGGCCTCTTCGGCCCGACCCATGAAAAAACCGAAGCCGACTGGGACCGCGTTCTCAACACAAATCTCAAAAGTGTCTTCTTGGTCTCGCGGGCCGTCGCCCCCACGATGATCCAGCGCGGCTCCGGCGACATGATCAACATCAGTTCTCTGGCCGGCCGTAACGCCTTCGCCGGCGGCGGCATCTATTGCGCCTCCAAGTGGGGCCTCTTGGGCCTTTCCGCCTGCATGGCCGAAGATCTCCGCGAGCACGGCATTCGCGTCAGCGTGATCTGCCCGGGCAGCGTGGCCACCGAGTTTTCCACCCGCGGCCGAAAGGACCCCGCCAAACTGCTTTCACCGGAAGACGTTGCTCACGCCGTGGAAATGATCGTCACGCAAAGCCCGCAAAGCTTCCTCAGCGAAATTCACCTCCGCCCGCTGCGCAAACCGTAGCGGGGATTTTTCACCAGCAAGGAGCTACGCGCGGCGAGTCTTTCCTAGGGGCCCAAGCGAACTGAGTAGGGTTCTTTTCACCCATCCGTTCGGTCCCGTTGTATTTTCGCTAGCGCAATTATTTGCTCTGTCAAACCTCTTGACATCAGTCGTCATAACAACTATCGTAGGCCCGTGAGTCGCCGCGATCCCTCCCGCACAGCTCTTCCCGTGGAGGACACCATCTTCATCTCCCTCCAGAAGACTGCCGACTCCCTCGGCCTCGAAGCCGAGCAGCTCCTCAAGCCCCACGGCCTCACCGGGACGCATTACAATGTCCTCCGCATTCTCCGCGGTGCCGAACCCCAGGGCCTCGCTTGCCGGGCTATCGGCGAACGCATGATTTCTCACGACCCCGACATGACGCGACTCCTCGACCGCATGGAAAAGCGCGGCCTCATCTCCCGCGCTCGCCGGACCGATGACCGCCGCGTCATCAAAACCCGCATCACCCCCGCGGGTCTAGCTCTTTTAAAAAGTCTCGATCAGCCTGTTCGTGAGCTTCACAAGCGTCAGTTCCACCACTTGCCCGCTCGAAGCTTAAAGACTCTCGCCCAGCTGTTGGAGGAAGTCCGCGCCCGCGAACAGGAGTAAACGCAGCAAACATTAGATCTGCTCACACGCAGCATCACATAAGGAGGCAACACCTATGGGCCAAGTTTTCTCTCGTATCGCCGTCACCGCCGGATTGGCAGCGGCTCTTTCCCTGCCCGCCGCCGCGGCAACTTCCACGTGGCAAATCGACCCGGCGCATTCCGCGGCACAATTCGCCGTCAAGCATTTGGCCATCTCCACGGTTCGCGGTGCGTTTACCAGCCTCAAGGGCACCGTTCAGTTCGATGACAAAGACATCACCAAATCGTCCGTGGACGTTACGATTGAAGTCAATTCCGTGGACACCCGCCAGCCGGACCGCGACAAGGATCTCCGCAGCGATCATTTCTTCGACGCCGAACACTTCCCCACCATTACATTTAAGTCCAAGCGCGTCGAACAGGTCTCTCCCGGCAAACTGAAAATCACCGGCGATCTGACCATTCACGGAATCACGAAAGAAGTCGGGTTGGATGTGGATGGTCCCACCGCCCCGGTCAAGGATCCTTGGGGCAACCAGCGCATGGCCATCAATGCCACTACCAAGATCAACCGCCAGGATTTTGGCGTGAAGTGGAACGCTACCATGGACAATGGCGGTGTCGTGGTTGCTGACGACGTCTCCATCACCATCGACGCCGAAATGATTCAGAAGGCCGCCAAGTAATCAGGCGCAAGCAGTCCGGCCCCAGTAATCAGGCTCGTAGCAAGCAGGCCCAAGCAAGCAGGCACATAAAACGCCGCTGGCCTTGTCGGCGGAAGACTCGGCCTCCTCCGGAGCGAAGCGATAAGTCTCCCTTCGCTCCGGGCGAAGCCAGAAATGAAGTAAGAGTACATTCCGATTTGGCGCGTGTACCTCCCACCGGCGCTCGATCATCGAATCTCTGAATCCATCCAAGGGAGGAATCCCATGCAGAAACCGGCTTCCATAAATTTCCCCGTGCACGATCTGATCCGCGATCGCTGGAGCCCCCGCGCCTTTGCCAACAAACCCGTCGAACCCGCGGTTCTAGCCAGCCTGTTCGAAGCCGCGCGCTGGGCTCCCTCCAGCAACAACGAACAACCTTGGGCTTACCTCGTGGCCACCAGAGACGATGCGGAAGCCTACGCGAAAACGCTCAGCGTTCTTGTGGAATTCAACGCCAGCTGGGCCAAAGACGCCCCAGTTCTCATTCTTGCCGTCGCGGGACTCAAATTCGACGCCAGTGGCACTCCAAATCGCAACGCTTTCTACGACACCGGAGCCGCCACCGCGCTGTTTACCGTGGAAGCCACTCACAGAGGTCTTGGCGTTCACCAAATGGCCGGCTTCGACCCCGCCAAGGCCAAACGAGTCTTCGAAATTCCCGAGGACTGGGAGCCCATCGCAGCCATCGCCGTCGGCTATCCCGGAGAATCCAATTCGCTCCCGCAAAAACTGCGCGATCGCGAGGTTGCTCCGCGAACACGCAAGCCTTTAACTGAGTTTGTCATGTCGGGGCGCTGGGGGCATACTTCTCCTATCGTCTCTCGATAGTCGTTTAGAAAAGTTACAGAGGACTCTGCCCCGCCAAATGCACCGCACGCTAGAATTCCTGCTCCATCACGGCCATGTCGTCTTGCTCGTCTGGGTCTTCGCCGAACAGGCCGGAGTCCCCGTTCCTTCGCTTCCCCTCCTGCTGGCCGCAGGCGCACTGGCCGGCTCCCACCAGCTAAATATTTTTGCGTCGCTCTTCATCGTCGCACTGGCGGCGGTGTCAGCCGATTCCATCTGGTATCAGCTTGGCCTCCGCAAAGGCATCAAAGTGCTGCAATTCCTTTGCAAAATCTCCATCGAGCCGGACTCTTGCGTCCGCCGCACCGAAGGAGTGTTCTCGAGGCAGGGAGCACGTTCGCTTATCTTCGCCAAGTTCCTTCCCGGCCTCAGCACCGTCGCCCCTCCTTTAGCGGGTGTCTTCCAGATGCGCCTTAGGCGCTTTCTGATCTTCGACGTCGCCGGTTCGCTTCTCTGGGCCGCTACTTTCCTCGGCATTGGTTACGTTTTCAGCGGACAGATCGAGCGCATCGCCGAACATGCGGCCTCCCTCGGCGGCTGGCTCGCCGTCATTCTGGTTGGCGCTCTGGCATCCTATCTGGGATATAAGTTCCTCGCGCGCCGCCGCTTCATGCGCGAACTTCGCATCGCAAGGATCACCGTCGAAGAATTGAAGGAAAAGCTGGACGCCGGCGAGGACGTCGTCATCGTCGATCTTCGTCATTCCATGGATTTCGAAGCCGATCCGGAAACCATTCCCGGCGCCTTCCGCATGGACGCCCAGGAGCTGGAGGAAAAAAACGATCGTCTGCCCCGCGATCGCGAAATCATTCTCTATTGCACTTGACCAAACGAAGCCACCAGCGCCCGTGTGGCGCTCCTCCTCAGGAAACAAGGCATCACGCGTATTCGCCCCCTCGAAGGCGGCCTGGAGGCCTGGCGCGAACACAAATATCCCGTCTCGAACACCAGACTCACGCAAATCTCCACTCAGATTTAAGTTTACGACTCCAGATTTACAACCGCGGCAAGACAATACCGCTCTGCGCCTGGTACTTCCCCTTCTTATCCTTATAGCTCACTTCGCAATCTTCGTCCGATTCAAAGAAAAGCACTTGGCACAACCCTTCGTTCGCATAAATCTTCGCCGGCAAAGGGGTGGTATTGCTGATCTCCAAGGTCACAAACCCCTCCCACTCCGGCTCAAACGGCGTCACGTTCACAATAATTCCGCAGCGCGCGTACGTCGACTTCCCCAAACAGATCGTCAAAACATTCCGCGGTATCCGAAAATATTCCACCGACCGAGCCAGTGCAAATGAATTCGGCGGAATCAGGCATGCGTCACCTTTGAACGGCACGAGTGACCTCGGATCGAAATGCTTGGGATCAACAATTGTCGAATTCACATTTGTGAAAATCTGAAACTCGTCCGCCACACGGATGTCGTAGCCATACGACGAAACTCCATAGCTGATCACGCCTTCGCGCACCTGCCGGTCGGTGAACGGCTCGATCATCTTTTGCTCCAGCGCCATTTTGCGGATCCACCGGTCTGGCTTAACAGACATCCACGCCTCCTCAATCATCCTATGAATTTTGCAGCGCAAAAAAAGTTCGCCAAAAGGAAACACAGTGTAGTTTACCCGTCTCGTCTTGACAACCTGCGGCGCACCCTCTAGCATTTGCCACAGAAGCAGGAGGCACGTGTGATCAAGCTGGACATCGTGAACGCGGTTGTAGCCAAAACTCTCATCAGCCGCACCAAAGCCGAGCAAGCTGTCGAAACGGTCTTCGAATCCCTCAAGCAAGCTCTCGGCCGCGGCCAGCGCATCGAACTCCGCCGCTTCGGCGTCTTCAGCGTCAAGCCCCGCAAAACCGGCATCGGCCGCAACCCTCGCACCGGCGAAGAAGTCAGCATCCCCCCCGGCAAAGCCGTCCGCTTCAAACCCGGCAAAGAACTTCAAGGCATCGAGGCGACAAAAAAGCCATAGCCTCTCGCCGCTCGAAACAAGCGTCGCTGGGGTATTCGGCCGTTGCTAAGTTGTAACGGAACACAGCCTAGGTTGTATTGCTTTTGCCACTCCCGCTCTTGCTCAGGATTCCGCGGCGAAAACGCTCTCGTCGCTGCCGGTTGCGGCCACGGCCTTCAGCACATTCCATTTGAAGAAATGAATTCCCGCCAGGGTCTCCGTTGTTACGGCTATCGCAGCGGCGACCACGCCCTGCATTCCGCCACACTGAGCGGCGAGGCCAACCGAGAGCCGGCTTGGTAGCGAACAATCGCGTCGGAGGTCGAACAGAAATTCCTTGTTCCTGTGTCGCTATCCACCGGCGTAGCCACCACCACATATTCCTTGCAAAGATGTTGTCCGCAGATCGATCTCACCGTAAAGCGGTATCCGGATTTCGTGCACCAGGCGCCACTCGTACAGCTTTTATTGGCTAAAGTCGCGTCAATGAAACCCGCGTGCTCTTCGGAACCGGCGACCGGCCCATGGGGATCTATGCCGAGCGTGGCCAGATCGGGGGCATAACCTCTTTTCGGATAAACGGCCTCATAGGTAACTTGGGCGGTGTTCACCGTGCGTACGCTACCCACCGCGCTCGCTTCATTGGCAGCGATTGCCGGACGCAGCAAGTTGGGAATCGCGATTGCCGCCACGACCAAAACCGCACCCAAATCAGACGCGCCACTGCTGCTTGCCACGCGAATGGAACGTTCCTCACCATAGACGCAGACGACCGAGGGCGTTGCACCTCTCGAAATCTGCCGAAGAGACTCCGCCATCTCTGGCGCGATCTGTCGCAATCTCAGCGCAGTCATGGCCGCCGGGTCTTGGTAAATCAACGCAGAAGCCTCCAAGGCGTGGCCAGAGGGCAGTGATGCCAGAAGCGTCCTCGACTTTCCCAACGACTCGCCGCGCTGATTGAGCCGAATCGCTTCCCCAACCAGTTCACGGCTCGACCCGATGACCAGATAGCCATCCACAAGCGCATAGCCGATTTCCATGGGCGCAGGAGAAGAAGGAATTCGCACCGTATTGTAAATGACGCCACCATCCTCGAACTGCTGCGCTTCGACATGCCCCGCTGCCAGCAACGCATTCAACGTTTGCTGCAAATGGCTGGCATCTCGAACGCCAAGGATCGCCCTCCATCCAGGCTTCCCGGGATCCAGACTGTCCAGCTCCACGGTGAGCTCACCCCCCAGCGTAGTGAGCAAATCGTCCTTCAGGCTGAGTTTCAATATCTTTTCAAAGGCCTCGAGCGACGCAAACGGATTCGAGCTCGACGCACTCTCCAGCTCCTTTAAATCTTCGAATATCTGCACAGGGTTCTTGAGTAGCACGGTGCCCGCCAGTATCGCCTTGGGAGAAACAAAATTCAGACTGTTCAGCGGTCCTGGCTTCGCCAGCCACGATGCCGATCCATGCCGAGGCGAACCAAAGCTCAATTCCGTTTCGCTTACATCCCGTCCCGCCACATTTTTGTGCTCCCACTCCAAGTACTTCACATCAGCAAATCCGCTGCGCTGGAAAGTCGCGTTTTGCCTAGCTTGAGCGGGAACTTCATCCATGATCTTTTGCACATCAGCAGCCGCCAGAACTGTCAAGCCTCCCCCATACTCCTTCACCACACGCTGACCAAACGGAGTCGAGACAAATTCCCGGCCATGGCGGTCCAGCCGGGCGTTAAAGCTACGCAGCGTGGCCAGATCGACTGCTGCTACAACAAAATCAGGCCGTACCAGAACCACAAAGTCGTGCGACGAGCCAGAGTCCTTTGCAGCAGCGAGTTCCTGCAGGTCTAAAACACGCACACCTTGCTTCGATCCTCCACCAAGTTGAGGGATCGTTTCCTGAAGGAATTTTTTCAGCCCCGCCTTCCGAACCTCCGCAACAAGCAACAAGCTGGGATTCCGGCCTTCCAGTGAGCCTGCTACAACAGTTTCTTCACCCAGATACCGCTGAAGTTGAGAGAACTTTTCCAACGAATCTTCCAGCTTTGGCCCGGCCCCGGCCAAGTCCCCACGTTGCCACCAGTCGCGCAACACTGCGCTCTCCTGCAGCTCCTGCCGATAGATTTTCAGCGCTTGTTCTGTCACGTCGCCGTAGTTGGAAAACGCGACATAAAACACCGTTGACTCCGGCAAAAGGGGCAAGATACGGCTTTCGCTTCGCGTCGGCGGAAACTGGATGTTTTGCTGGAGCTTCTCGACTAACTTGCCGAACTCCGGTAACAATCCGGGATATTTGTCTAAGTCCTTGGACCACGACATGTCGGGCGAGGCTCGAGGAGTAGTCTGCGCACGACAACCCGGCGCCACGAGAAAGACCGCGGCAATGCCGGTAGCGCACCTGAGGAAACAACGCCGTTTGACGCAAAGGTCGGTGAGTCCCATCCGTTTTTGCCCTCCGTCCGGGAATAATTGAGGATAGTCCGCCCGTCCCGCCATTGCCATCACAACGCTTGGCGATGGCTGTCACGGTGCTGCTTGAGTCACTGTCCATTCGGACACCATCTATGCGTCGCTAAAAACCGCCAATCTGGCGGCGCGCTTTCCCGTGTACTGGTGGCGTATAACATATTTGCTATAAGAGAGACGAGCGGGCGGATTGCATGCGAACAGCGTTCTTGCGGGTTGCGGTCTTGAGCCTACCGGTGATGCTGGCCGTCAGTTGTGGCGGAAACCCAACTCCCCAAGTGATGCCGTCGTCTCGCCCCCCAATTTGACCCGCTGGCGCAAACTCCTCCACTTATGCTGTACTAGTCTTTGTAAATCTTTTCGAACTTTCGATCTCTTTGTGACCACACCACCTTCCGATTCCGCACTAGACACTCTCCCAATCCCCAATGAGTGGAACGCCCTTCACCCGCGCGCACAGTTCTACGTTCCCGTCCTCCCGCGCCCTTCCGTCAAATCGCTCATCCTAGCTGTCGCCCTGTTTTTCGTGACGCTCTGCACCTGCTTGACCGCAGGCACGCAATTCGCCGTCGCCTACGCCAACAATCAAGCTGCCTCCATTGACGAGTTTCTCCGTGCCTTCACTCTCTTCTTCAAGAATCCCGTAAGCCTTCTCGCTGGCCTGCCCTTCGCGGCCACCCTGTTAACCATTCTTCTCGCCCACGAACTGGGCCATTTCTTCGCCTGCCGCCACCATCACATTCGCTCCACCTACCCCTTCTTCATCCCGTTCCCCTCGCTAATTGGCACCTTCGGCGCTTTCATCCTAATTCGTTCGCCGATTCGCACCACCCGCGCTCTGTTTGATGTAGGCGCCTCCGGCCCGCTAGTCGGTCTTATCTTTGCCGTGCCTGCCCTAATCTATGGTGTTCTCCATTCGAGCATCGTTCCCGCAATCGCAAATTCCGATCCCACTCAAAACACTGTCATCTTCGGCACTCCGTTACTTCTCCGCCTTCTCGATGCCCTCATTCATCCCGGCGTCAATCCCCACTTTCTCCTGCTTCCCCCCGTAGGCCGCGCCGCCTGGGTCGGTCTTTTCGCCACAAGTCTGAACCTCCTCCCCGCCGGACAACTCGACGGCGGCCACATCCTCCGATCCGTTAGCCCCAGCTTTCACCGCATCACCAGCATCCTCGTTCCGCTGGCCCTTCTGCCACTCGGTCGTATCTGGTTTGTCTGGTATATTTGGGCAGGCCTCCTGCTGGCTCTTCGTTTCCTCCGCACTTCCCCAATCTACGACCCCATCCCCCTCGACCCGCCGCGCCGTCTCGCCGCCTTACTATCCCTGGCTGTCTTCATCCTCTGCTTCATGCCCGCCCCCATCATTGGCCTCTAGCCTTCTCCGACCAATCCTCCGCTACCAAGTCCTTCGCCCCACAAGCTTTCGCCCTCCATCCCGCGCTTCCACCCAATTTGAACCGCTTGAGGAAACAGGGCCAGGCACCGAGCAGCTGCCTGACAGCCGCTACCACGCAACTCTCAAGCTAGAGTAGCTCTAGCACCGTCAAACCAACTGTCCGCCAAACTTTCGATTGACCATCCTCCAACTCGGGCTATCATGCATCCTTCGAAGCCGAGCCCCAAGGTCCGCGCCGCCGACTAATGCCACCCCTTCTCCGAACCCTCCGCCTACGCGACCTCTTCCTACTCTTCATTGGCTCCGTCATCGGCTCCGGCATTTTTCTAACTCCTGGGCTGATCCTTCGCCAACTAAACGGCTCGGTGGGATTCTCACTCCTAGTCTGGATCGTCGGCGGTACCCTCTCTCTCCTCGGCGCCCTAACTTACGCCGAGCTAGCGGCCACCAACCCCGAAGCCGGTGGTCTCTATTGCTTCATCCGCGACGGCTTTGGTCGCATTCCGGCATTCCTTTACGGCTGGTGCCTGTTCTTGGTCATCGCCAGCGGCTCGGTGGCCGCGCTAGCACGAGCCTTCACAGAACATCTCGCGGAAATCATTCCACTCTCGACCATGGGAAAGACCGCCCTCTCCGTCGGGATGATTGCCGTAGTCACGGTGGTAAACGTCTGGGGGACCCGCAAAAGCTCTAATCTCCAAAACTGGACCACGCTAGTCAAAGTCGGCATCATCGTCATTCTAAGTGCCATTCTTCTCTCGCTAGGCCGCCACGCTGGAGACCTGCCTTCCGCCCTCGGCTCCACGCAACACGGCGTGGGCCTCCTGTCCAGCTTTGGCCTAGCCATGATCTCCGTCCTGTGGGCCTATGAAGGCTGGCAATTCGGCACCTACAGCGCCGGCGAAGTCGTCGAGCCGCAAAAGGCCTTCCCACGCGCCTTCCTGCTGGGCTCGCTAGTTCTAGCAGGCCTCTATCTAATCGCCGTAGTCGCGTATCTGGTAGCCCTGGGCCCC
>Ga0210398_10003914_pt1 | contig 14117 bp, 9 predicted proteins | sample IncBWC4OmetaG_FD_161047 | JGI IMG/M metagenome (GOLD analysis project Ga0210398, IMG submission 161047) | Forest soil microbial communities from Barre Woods Harvard Forest LTER site, Petersham, Massachusetts, United States - Inc-BW-C-4-O | ecosystem: Environmental > Terrestrial > Soil >...
TGGGTCAGCCGAATCGTTCGACACAGACTCTTGGCAGCGATAATCCTCCTCTGCCTCGCTTGCTCGCTCTTGCTCGAAGGATGCGCCGGGCTCGCGGTGGGCGAATCGAAGTCATCCCCCGCGTGGGGTATTTCGCGACTCGTCGAAGAGACTCAAAGCCGGCTGCTCGACCGGCGAGTTGTCGTCAGTGGCTTCGCCTTCGCTTCGATGCCGGCAAGCGGTTGGATGGCCGTCGCCGCCCAGCCTTGGCGGCGACCGGAGCCGGTTGCAATCGGGGCGGTGTTTGCTGCACCGGTGGCGCTTGCTTGAGGCGCTCGATGAACCAACGCCCTGCCGGCCCTGGCGGACTGTCGGTCCTATAAACGGCCCACATTTCTATCAAGCGTCCTCCGGGTGGGGTATCTTCGGTCGTGATTTCAACGAGCGCGCCGCTTGCCAGGTCCTTCTCGATGGCATGCAGCGGCATGCCGCCGAATCCGAAGCCCGCGCGCAGGAACGCAAGCTTGGCGCCCAGGTGAGAAAGGCGCCAGACTCTCGGGATCCTGAGCCTGAGCTCGTAGCCTCCCGACATATCGGAAAGATCGATGTGCGTGATCTGGATGTGTTTCGCAAGAGTAGCGAGCGGAATCTTACCGCGATGGGTTGCAAGCGGGTGCTTTGCAGCGACAACGGTATGCGCGCTGATCGTCAACAGCGGCTCGTGAGTGAGTTGCGGGGGCGCCAGCGCCCAAGATCCCACGATGCCGATGGCGCAGCGCCTGTCGAGTACCGGCCCGATCACGGCACTCGATTCCATGTCGAATCTAAGCAGCGTCGAGGGAAATTCCTTCTGGAACGCAGCCACCGTATCGGTGAAAGGCGCGTCGGGAAACATGACGTCAACGGCCAGACTCAGTTCAGGTTCAAGGCCGCCGGCCAAACTCTTCGCCCGCGCTTTGAGGAGGTCCACGTCGCCCGCCACCGCGCGTGCACCGGCGAGAAGCGCGCGGCCTTGATCCGTCAGCACCGGAAGATGTCCGCTTCGATCGAAGAGTTTCACACCGAGCTGGCCTTCAAGATTGGCCAGGGTCTGACTCACCACGGACTGGGCGCGACGCAGGCGGCGGCCGGCCGCCGAGAAACTGCCCTCATCCGCGGCCGCAATGAAAGTGCGCAGTTGATCTAGTGATACGCCGTCAAGCATATATCTACCCCGCCGATATACCCAAGGGCGGTATGTAGGCTAGCAAGTCGCACGTGCGGGCACCAGCTCTCATAAAACGCAGCTGTTCGCCGTTACGGATCAAATTCCGCGGTGCGGTCTAGGCGGCCTCGGCTCACTGCCATCCCCCGCCGATTGCATTGAAGAGCTGGACCAGCGCGAGCCGCTCATTGAGCTGCGCTTGCGCAAGATTGAGCTGTGCAGAGAACTCGTTGTTCTCACTGGTGAGTACCTGGAGGTAACTCGTGCCACCATGCTGGTAAAGTGTTTTCGAGAGGCGGTCGGCATCTTCTGCCGCCCCCGTCAATAGCTCCTGCTGCTCGCGGAACTCGCGACCCTTCTGATACGCGGTGAGGGAGTTAGAAACCTGCTGGAAGGCGTTCATGATGGTTTGCTGATAGGCGAGAAGCATTTCTTGTTTCTGCGCTTCGGCGAGGCGTTTTCCCGAGCTCAGGGCTCCACCCGCAAATACCGGTTGAGTTAACGATGCGGCGCCGTTCCATACCCTCTGACCGTGGGTGAACAGGTTATTCAGTGCGAAGCTTTCGTATCCGGCCGTACCGGTGAGCGAGATACTGGGGAAAAACGCGGCCTTGGCGACGCCAATCTCGGCATTCGCCGCCACCAGAATCTCTTCCGCCTCACGGATATCGGGGCGGCGCTCCAACAGTTCCGAAGGCAGGCCCACGGGAATCGCAGGCGGATTCGGCTGCTCGGTGAGCTTGCGGCCCCGCGGAATGGGACCGGGATTGCGACCGAGCAGAATGCTGAGCGAGTTCTCCTGCGACACAATCTGGCGCTCGAGATCGGGAATGGTCTCCGCTGCCGTGTACACTAGTTGCTCCGACTGCCGTACATCCAGCCCTGACGCCGAGCCGTTCTTGGCGAGCACGCCGGTGAGGCGCAATGAATCCTGTCGCGCAGCCAACGTCATTTTCGACACATCCAGCGCCAAGTCTAGCTCCCGAAGCGTGAAATAGGCGCTCGCCACGCTCGAGATGACGGAGGTGAGAACCGCCCTCTGGCCCCACTGCGACGCGAGCAGGTTGGCGCGCGCGGCTTCAGTTTGTCGCCGGTACTTTCCCCAGAAATCGAGATTCCAAACGACCGCAAGATCCACTTCGCCGGCGTTCGCCTCGTAGGACGGAAATGAGCTCGATATCTTCGGGTTGCGTTGGCTGAATACTTCAGTGCCGGCGCTCACCATCGGAAATTGATTGGCGCGCGTGATACCCAGTTGCGCCTGCGCCTGAAGAACTCGGCTTGCGGCTATTCGTAGATCGAAGTTCTGTTCAATTGCGGTACGAATCAACTGCTGCAATACCGGGTCTTGGAATACCTCCCACCATTTTTCATCGCCCAGCGATTCCGAAGAGGCGATTGAAGACTGAGTGTCGCCCCGATAGGCGCCGGGGGCATCGATTGCGGGTCGCCGGTAATTCGGACCGAGCATGCACCCGCCGAGCAGCAGTCCGGATATTAGGAGTGTGAAGGCCCTCACCTCACATGGTCTCCGTGGGCATGGCGACCGCTGCGGGGGCCAATTGCTTTCGCTTCGCGCCTGAGAGGGTCTCCACCACGTAGAAAATCGCCGGGATGAAGAAGATCCCGATCGCGCTCGCGGCCAGCATGCCGCCGATTACCGTGGTGCCCATGATTCGACGGGCTACGGACCCGGCACCCGACGCAAACCAGAGCGGCACACAGCCGAATACGAACGCCAATGAGGTCATCAAGATGGGGCGCAGACGCAGCCTCGCACCGGCGAGAGCGGCATCGACCAACGGCCTGCCCTTCTCGTATTCGTCCCTGGCAAACTCCACGATCAGAATCGCGTTCTTTGCAGCCAGCCCGATCAGCATCACCAGGCCGATTTGCGAGTACACGTCGTTTTCCATATCGACCATGTACGCTGGGTAAAAAGCCTGGATGAATAACCGGCGCACCAGCAGCACCCCAAAGGCACCAAAGACGGCCACCGGTGTGCTCAGCAATACGCTGAAAGGCAGCGCCCAGCTTTCGTACAGTGCCGCGAGTATCAAGAAAACAAACAGAATGGAAATCCCAAAAATCGTCGCGGACGATACGCCCTGCTCCGCCAGCTTCTGCTGGAACGACATGCCCATGTAGTCGTAGCCCATGTCCTGGGGCATGGTTTGAGCAAACACCTGTTCGAGAGCTGCCATCGCCTGGTCGGAGCTATAGCCGGGCGCGGCGTTGCCGTTGATCTGCGCCGACGGGTACTCGTTGTAGTGCATGATGTATTCAGGGCCGAAACGCGGCTCGAACTTGGTCAACGCCGACAGTGGAACCATTGCCCCGGTGTTGTTGCGAACGTAGAACTGCCCGGTGTCTTGAACGGCGGATCGATAGTTGCCGTCGGCCTGGACATAGACCTGCCACTGGCGACCGAACCGGTTGAAGTAGTTGACGAAGATCCCACCCATGAACGCCTGCAAGCTGGTGTAGACGTCAGAGATCGCCACGCCCTGTTTGAGCGCCTTATCGCGATCGACCTCGACGAACTCCTGCGGGACGCTTGGCAGGAAGGACGTATTGATCCCGGCAATTTCCGGTCGTTTACGCGCGGCGGCGAGGAACTTGTCGACGTTCGCAGCCAGATACGGAATATCGTTGCCGCCCCGGTCCTCGAGCACAAACGTGAAACCACCGGAAGTGCCGACGCCGGGAATGGCAGGAGGCGAAAAGCTGATGGCCGCACCCTGCGGCAGCTTGCTCAGCTGCTGATTCAGGCGCTGTTTGATGGCTTGCAGTTCCTGGCTTCGATCGGTGCGGTCGGACCACGGCTTCAAGGTGACGAAGAAAAAGGCGTTGTAGCTCGTCTGAATGTAACTGAGCAGGCTGAAGCCGATGACGCTCGTCGTGTATTGAACGCCTGGCATCTTAGCGAGGATATTTTCTATCTCGTGCGCGGCCTGATCGGTGCGCTCCAGAGAAGCGGAATTCGGAAGCTGAAGATTCACATAGACGTAACCCTGATCCTCATCAGGCAGGAAGCCGGACGGCAACTTCGCGCCGAAATAGATGGCTGCCGCCCCGAAGAGCAGCAGAGCGGCCACCGCCAGTCCGCTTTTGCGAATCAGCGTGCGGCTAACATTGACGTAGCCGTCGGTGGCGCGTCCAAAAACACGATTGAACCAGTCGAAAAACTTTCGCAGCACTCCCGCGCCGGGTTTCCTCGGTCGCAGCAGAAGGGCCGCGAGAGCCGGACTCAAACTGAGTGCGTTGAAGGCCGAAATGATCACGGAAATCGCGATGGTGACCGCGAATTGCTGGTACAACCGCCCGGTAATGCCCGGTATGAAGGCCGTGGGTACGAATACCGCCGAGAGCACGAGAGCGATGCCGATGACAGGCCCTGAAATCTCCTGCATCGCTTTCAGGGCTGCATCCTTCGGCGACATGCCTTCCTCAATATGACGCTCGACCGCCTCGACCACCACGATCGCATCGTCGACGACCAGGCCAATGGCCAGCACCATGCCGAACATCGACAGCGTATTGATGGAGAAGCCGAATAACGGGAAAAACGCAAAGGTGCCGACCAGCGACACCGGCACGGCGAGCAGCGGTATGAGCGTGGCGCGCCAGCCCTGGAGGAAGAGGTAGACCACGATGATCACGAGCACGAGCGCAATGCCAAGGGTCAGCTCGATTTCCCGCAGACCTTCGGTGACGGCCTTCGTTTGGTCCAACGCAATCACGTAGTCCACGTCCGGCGGAAAGCTCTTCTTCAGCTGCGCCATCAGCGCTTGGACTGCTTTGGAGTCGTTGACGGCGTTGGAGCCAGGCAGCTGGTAGACGGCAAGGATGGCGCTCGGCTTGCCGTTCATGCGCCCCATCAACGTGTAGCTCTGCGCGCCGAGTTCGATGCGCGCCACGTCCCTCACCCGAACGGCACCGCCATTGGGATTCTCGCGGACAATAATGTCGCCGAATTGTTCCGGCGTGGTCAGACGGCCCTGAGCCCGCACCGAATAGGTGAACTCCTGGCCTTTGGGCGCCGGCTCGCCGCCCATTTGGCCGGCGGCGTTTACGGTGTTTTGTGACTGCACCGCATTGACGACATCGGATACGGTGATGCCAAGCTGGGTGAGCACATCGGGTTTGAGCCACATTCGCATCGCGTATTGCCCGGCGCCGAACACCTGCACGCTGGCAATTCCCGGAACGCGGGTGACGGGATCGTTGATGTTGATGTATTCGTAGTTGGCGAGGAATTTCGCATCGTATGTGCCGTGGGGAGAATACAGCGCCACGATCATCAACGGTGCGGTCGTCGCCTTCTGTATGGTCACCCCGTACTGCGCTACGCTGGACGGCAATTGGGATGCCGCCTGGGTCTCGCGTATCTGGGTCAGAATGAGGTCCGTGTTGGGATCCGTCTGAACGCCGAAATCCACGATCATCGTCGTCTGGCCATTGGCGGTCGCATTCACCGAGTACATGTAGTTCATGTTATCGACGCCGCTCATCTGTTCCTCGATGGGCGTGGCAACCGATTGTGCGAGGGTCTCAGCATCCGCACCGACGAAAGTGGCCTGCAGCTTCGTTTCGGGCGGGACGATATTGGGAAACTGCGAGATGGGCAACCCGAGAATCGTGATCGCGCCGACGATGACGGTCAGGATCGCGATCACCATGGCGACGATCGGGCGATGGATGAAAAACTTGGACATTCTTCAGCTACCGCCGGATTCAACGGTGAACGGCGTCGGCGTGACCGTGCTGCCGTCTTTGACTTTTTGAACGCCTTCCGCGACCACGCGGTCACCCGCGGTCAAGCCGCTTGTAATCACCCACATGGTGTCGACGAGTTCTCCCGTTTGCACCGCGCGAATGGTGATCTTGTTATCAGCGCCCACCAGCGCGACCTGAGCTGCTCCTTGCAGCTGCGATACGGCGCGCTGCGGGACGAGCAATGCGCCCTTGAGGACCTCCGTTACGGCACGTACCTTGGCGTATTGCCCCGGCCGCAGGATATTTCCTGGGTTCGGGAATGCACCGGCGATCCTGATGGTTCCGGTCTGTTGATCCACTTGTCGATCGGCGAAGAGAATGCTGCCGCTGCGCGCGTATGTGCTGCCGTTCGAGAGTATCAACTGTAGCGGGATCGGCGCCGTGCTCGACAGCAGATTCACCGTCTCGGGGTGAATCTTGTCGGCAATCCGCAGGTATTCTTCTCCGCTGATTGGGAAATATGTCTTGATGGGGTCGACCTGGGATACGCCGGTGAGCACTGCGGACGGCGTAACGAGATTGCCGACCTGGACCTGCGCGATGCCGGCAATTCCGCTGATGAGCGAGCGCACTTTCGTGAAACTCAAATTCAGAGCCGCCTGCTCAACCGCGGCACGGCTGGCCGCTACGCTCGCTTTCGCGGCCATTTGCCCCTGCATGTCGCCCTCGAGCTGGCTTCGGGCAATGGCATTCGCCTCGGCCTCCGGGATATCGCGTGCGACGTTTAGCGCGGCGTTGCCGAGCTGCGCCTCTGCCTGCGCCAGCTGGGCTTTGGCTTGGTCGAGCACCGCCTGGAATGGACGGGGATCGATCTCAAAAAGCACCTCGTCCTTGTGAACGAACGAGCCTTCCTGATAGTCCTGCTTGATCAGGTATCCGCTGACCTGCGGTTGGATTTGCGCATTGACATATCCGTCGACCGTCGCCACCCACTCGCTGTAGATGCTGACATCCTTTTGGACCACCGGAGCCACCTGCACCCGGGGGGCACTTCCGGTGGGCGATTTCTTTTGCGCGCATCCAGCGCATTGGACAGCCATTAGGAAACTGCAGAAAAGAGCCCTTGCCTTCCGCAATGAAATCCACGAGCCAGTCACTCCGTTCTCCTCATTTGCCGGGCTTTTGTTTCGGTGCGCTGAGTCAGCGGCGGAGTGAAGCGTAGTGTTGAATCGTTTACATCGGTAGCCTATATATTTCGATACACATTATCGTTTTTATAGATCAACGTTCAGTGGAAACTATCGGTGCTTGGGTCCAGTTGCCGTCGCGCGCGTGGCCACAGTCGGTGGCACTGCGATCCAAGTGGCGAGAACCAGCGCGGCGAATGCGACGTAAGCAACGGTAAACACCCACGGCGGTGCGTCGTAGAACAGGATCCCATCGACCCACCGTTCGATGAAGCCGTGAGTGGATTGTTGGCCGCGCAGGTCGTACTCCCATACCGTCAAGGGACAAGCGATCCCCAGGAGTGATTCGGCGGCTATGAACAAAATGGCGCCGAGGTGCAGGAGCCGCCAGTGCCAGCGTCTGACCCAGGCCCAGTGTAGCGCGACTCCCAGGTAGACCAGCGGCACGCCCGCGAGTACGAACAGCACAATCAGGAAATGAACGACTACGATGGTGTCGGCGAGCATGGGGTATCCCCATTATGAGCGCGGCTCTCCTCTAGTGACAGGCGCAGCCGGCGGGCATGGAGCTTGCGTTCGCCGAATAAAAGCTCGCCGGAGAGTTTGCCGCAAGAAAATGCACGGCGATATCATCACGCGGCACGAACGATGCCTGCGTATCCGCTTCGCGAAAAGGAACTACTTTTCGAAAAGCTGTCCAGACCGAGGTCGGTCCGGGACCGAAAGAGCGGTCCGGATTCTCCAATTTGCGAACGTCCATCCAGAACGCGGCATTGATCAAGTCTTGTCCCAACATGTCGCGGCTGACATCCAGCGCCTGCCGCATCCGCATCAATTTGAGCATCGGCACGGCGTCTAAATCGCCGACACCTTTGTCGGCGGTCACCCCGTCCGGGGGAACGGGGTTCGCCAACGGCTTAATCTCCTGCCACAGCGCATCGGCGACCGCGCCCCCGCCGCCCCCGGCGCCTGTACCGCTGGCACCCTCCGGCCCCGGGTGAGTCTTTAGGATTTGCGCTGCGTCGGTGACGGTGAAGAAAGGGTCCTCGAATCGATGCATGCGCTGTACGACGGCCACCATCAAATTGACGAGCGCCACCGGAAACGCCTCCACATCGTCGACCAGCGGGTACGGGTCCCAATCCGAATTCGACAAAATGTAGCCATGCTTTCCGTGACTGAACTTTCCTCCCTTCACATAGAACTTCATCAGCTGGGGCGTCGCAAGCTCCCAGGAATCCTGTGGCGAGATGTCCGGCCGGACGGTCGGATTATGATCGGTGGAATTCATCTGGATGAGGGTGCTATCGCGAACTCGCGCCCAAGCCGCCCATACCCCACCATCGCGCCAAACCGTGGCGCGCAGGCTTTCGGCGTCTTGCAGAATTCGATTTTCGTCATCGAATACATAGCTGCCTCGCAGCATGTCGAGCACACGCAACGCTGCAAAGTTCGCCCAGGGGAAGGGTCGGGTGGATTGGACCGGCATCGACAAGGGCCCAACGTTTCCGTTCATGCCGTCGAGGTCCATGGCCCAGATCAAATCATGCCATTCGATCAAGTCGCGTGAGTCATTCACCAACAACGCGGCAAATCCCGCGGTCTGAGCACTGGTCGTGCCCAGCGCTTCGTCATTGCCTTCCAGGTGGATAGGCTTCAGGCCGGCTTTTGCGAGGGCTTCCGCCGCGGGCATGCGTAATCCTTTGTAGTAGGCGAATCCGCGGCCCGTCATCGTGGCCGCGACTGGAACAAAATCCGACTCCCCGATGGTTCCGCGCCAGTGAACCGCCGGCGTAACACCGTAATTCAGCAGATCGACGATACCCTTGATGTAGACGGGACTGGCGGCTTCGTAGGTGACAATATTGGCATTCACCGCCAACATCGCGCGGCCGATATCCTCATCCGGTATATCCTCGCCAAAACCTGCAAACGGTCCTTGACCAATGGTGCTGGATCGTTCGTCATGGCGAGCAGCCAACTTCGCCGTGTTTTCGGCGGTATCCGGATCTCCGGTCATGGTGGCAATCTCGCGGCCCGAGCCGGCCAGGCGATTGAAGCGGTAAACGGCGATCCCCTCGTGTTGTGCCTCTAACATGAGGCCGAACGAGTCCGCTGCGCGCTGCATCGCTTCTTTGCTGATGGTCACCTTGGCGCCATGGCGCGCAATATCGACGACCTGTTCGATCGTGAGATCGTGTCCGGTGAGCGTAATCGTTCTGTTCGACATGGTTGCAGTGATTGGCCGATACGCCTCGTTTGCCACCGCCGAATATTGGGCGCTGCTCCAAAGGACAACTGCGAGGGCTAGGCGTGCGAATCGACTACACCGTGCATGACCCATGATTTGTTCCTCCGACTACGTGCGCCCATCAATGATAAGCGATCCCCCCACAGTTGATGTCATCAAACCTGGGGCGGTACTCCGCGCCCTCCTCCAATCGATCCGCGGTATGATTCGCCGTGGTGGCTGGCTAGACCAACTATCGAACGACGGTGCACATTAATCCATGACAGCGCAGATGCGAGCGGCAACAACCAAGCCCACATCGCCCTTATCGCGGCCGGCCGGCATAGAAGACATGTTGGACTATCAGCTGTACCTCCTATATCGAGACTGCGGCTACGTGATTGAACGATTGTGCCAGGTGGAATTTGGCGTCAGCCGGCGGCGATGGCGCATTCTGGCGACTCTGTCAGCGGCGGATGGAATCACCGTCAGCGACTTATCAAGACGCGCAGAGTTGGATCTCGCTCAGACCTCGCGCGCCATTGGTACTCTCGCACGCGAGGGATACCTCAAACGTCTGGCCAATCGAACGAACGCGAGATTTTCACAGGTGATGTTGACCGAGAAAGGACACGACCTATATCGTTCGATGTTCGCTCGTTTCTGTCAGGTGAACAAACAGTTGCTCCGCGATCTGAGTGAAGATCAAGTTCAATGCTTGTGTGCCGTTATTCCAATTCTCCGAAACACGGCCACTCAATTGAACGCGTCGAGTCCGAAGAGCGAGCCCAACTTGCGCGCTACTTTGCCGCCTCGCTGAGTTTGGCCTTCATCCGTTCTGATAGCTTGGACAGCTGTAGTACCACGCGTTCGTGTGTGCCCACTCCAATCTCCTCATTCCCGTCGGCCGCGCGAATCGAAAACTCGATGCGCCTCCCATCAACCTTGGTAACTTGCGCTTCGCCGATGACGCGTCGGCCAACCGGGGTCGCCGCCAGATGGCGCACGTCGACGTGCGTGCCGAGCGCGCTTTCGCCGGCGTCGAGATATGGTTTGATCGCGTTGAGCGCCGCGTTCTCCATGACCATGATCATGACCGGCGTCGCCAACACCGGAGGCAGTGTCACATCCTTGAAACGGCTGGCGAGATGGTCGGGCATGACGACAAGACTGAACGAACCCTTGGCCCCGACCGGTATCGACTGCATGGCCTTTCCTTATGTTCAGCCGCGTGGCATGTCAACGGGTGCTACGTCAACGCTGCGATTTACTCGGGAGCGACAATGAGGCCTGCGCATAGACGTATCGCCACCCGTTCGGAGTGCGTATGTAGACGTCAGTGAACCACTGCAAGTAATCAACTCGGACGCCATCCTCTATACCCGTTGCGCGCAACTTTGCAGTTACCACCCCGGTATCGCCAAATACCGCCACCGTGCGTTCGCTGTCGTCTTGGTGTACGTAGTGGGTCTTCCCGCTGTTCGCGTCGTTCACCAAATCAGCTTTTGTGGATCGCTTGCCATCGCCTTCTACAAGCACAAAATCGTCCGCAAGAATCTCAGCCATCGTTTTAGCGTCATTCTGCTCAACGGCCTTCTGGTATTTGGTATCAAGATCAGCGAGGGTTTGCCGATCCTGGGCTTCAGAGGCTTGCACGGGCGTCGAAACGAACCCTGTCGTACCTGCGAGAAGCATTACAGAGAGCTTTATTGCACGCGACCAGAACCTCGATAGTCCGCCGCTGCGCGAGGCCCTTTCCCCGCGACGGTTCATCTCGAAAGGCAAATCCGTCGGATTCATTGCGATCTCCAATGCGCGCCGACAGACCCACGGCGCGCGTGGGCGTCGGCGATCTCGGTGCCGCCCTCTTTGTTCAGTCTTCTAGGCCAGCGAGTTGCTGAACAGCGCAAGCATGCGGCCCCAGGCCTTCTCGGCCTGGTCGTGGTTGTATACAGCCGCGTCGGGCGGGCACCAACCGTGCATCGTGCCCGCGTACACCTCGATTTCCGCCGGCAACTTGGCCTTGGCGAAGGAATCGTGCAACACGGTCTTTGCTTCCGGTTGCCGCTGATCATCATTTTCAGCGATGGCGATGAGAAAGTGCGCCTTCATTTGCGGAATCAACAGGTGCGGGCTATCGGGCTTGTCGGTGACCAGACCCCCGCCATGAAATGTGGCCCCTGCCCCGATGCGATCAGGAAAAGTTGCCGCCGTGCGCAGCACGAAGGGACCGCCCATGCAGTATCCCGTGGTCCCGATCTTGCGCTTCTTGTCGACGGACGGCTGGGCGTCCAGGTAGGCAACGAAGGCCTTGGCGTCGGTCACTGCGGTGGTGGCACTCAACGTACCGGCCAGGGTCATCAGTGCCTGACGCGTGGGAGGATCATTGAAATCGGGATGTTCCGGCGCCGTCGGCGCCTTCTGGGTGCGATAGAACGGATTGATGACGAGGACCGAATAGCCGGACTCGGCGAGTCGAGTGGCCATCTGCTTGAACGCCGGGCGCAGTCCGAAAATGTCCGGCCAGATGAGCACACCGGGATGTTTTCCCTTCACCGGATGCACGAAGTAGGCATCCGCGGTGCCGTCCGGAGTCTTTATTTCAATGTCAGTTCCGGCCGTCTCGGCAGCATTCGCAAGCCGCGGCAATGCCGCAATCAATCCGGCACCCAGGGTCATCGCGCCGAATTGCCGCCGGGTCACCTCGTTCGAGCGCCGGGCAAATTCATCCAGATCGTCATGCTCGCACATGCTAGTTTCCTTCCAGATTTCAGGAGATCGCGATATTGCGCTCATGCGGGGTTGGGCCGCAAGACGAAGGCGTGCCGGCAAACTACTCCAGTCGCCCGGGCAACCAAGGGGTGGGCAATGCGACACCCCCTCGTCAATTCTGCGATTTGCGCAGCTTGCGCGTGAGGAATTCCGCCGTCGCTTCATCGACGCTCACCCAGGACGCGTGCCGAAGAAAGCCGTGAATCTCGTTGGGAACCACGATTTCCTCGAAAGGTACCTGCAGCGCCTCGAGCCTGCGGGCGAGATCGACGGTCTGTTGGAACGGCACGTTGCGGTCATCATCTCCCTGGATGAGAAGCACGGGCGACTTCCAGCCGCTGACGGCGGAGTCCGGTGAGGAATTCCAGGCGACCTCCATCGCCTTCTCGCGATCGCCCTTCTCAAATCGCGTCACCGGTTTACCGGATATTTCGTCCATCAGCCGCGACCAGTCGTGTACGCCATGCAGATCGACTCCTGCCTTGAAAAGATCGGAGTTGCGGGCGAGTGCAAGCGCCGTCAGGTAGCCGCCGTACGAGCCGCCCCAGATGCCGATGCGTTTGCCGTCGACGCCCGGCAACGATTGAAGGAAATGTGCACCGGCGGCCACATCCTGATATTCAGCGGCGCCGGCATAGCCCGCGTGCTCGGGCTGGTGAAAGGCGCGGCCGTAGCCGATACCCAAACGGTAATTCACGGAGAGCACAATGAAGCCATGTGCCGCGAGGTACTGATTCACGGCGTAGGCATTGCTGTAGTACTCCATGTAGTGCCAGCCGAGCAGCATCTGCCGTGGCGGCCCGCCGTGCACGAAGATGACCGCGGGCTTCTGCGCGAGCGGCTTGGCGTCGCCGTTTTCAAACAGCTGACCGTGTAGGGAAGTTCCGTCGGCGGCTTGGAACACCACGCGCTTCGGCACGGCCAGCTGCGCGAGGGGAAAATCAGCGGGCAATGCCGCAACCAGGCCGACGCGACCCGAACCGTCGAGGTCGACCATTCCGATCGACGGCGGCCGGCGTGCGCCGGAGGCAACGAATGCGACCCGGTTCGCTGCAGCCGCCACCGGGGTCCATTCGAGAGTCTCACCCGAGGTGAGTGCGATCGATCCCGGACGATCCACGGGCACGCGGAAGAGATGCCGGCGATCATCGTCTCCGGGGGTGTTGCCGGTGTTCGCGTCGTAGATCATGAACCGGCGGTCGCGGCTTTCCGCGACGTGCTCGACCATGAATGCACCCGGAGTGAGCAATACCGAGGCGCCGCCGGCGGCCGGCACGGAATAAAGGTGCGGCCAGTCATCGAGATAGGCGAGAAAGACCAGGCGGTCTCCTGCGGCCCAGTGCAGATTCGCCTCTCCCTCGACGTCCGGATAGGAGCCGGCGAGTGTGTCGGGGCTCGCCCAAGCCGCATGTCCCGGGCCGCCGCCCGCGGGCGCCACCCAGATCGACCAGCGGTGCGGTACCTGTGTGAGAATCGGATCGGGCGCTCCGCCCTGGCCGGCTTGCCGGACGAAGGCAACTTGGGTGCCATCAGGCGACCAACGGGGCGAGCCATCCTGATCGGTCGACGGAGCCAGATAGAGCAGCGGAGAATTCTTGGATGTGAAAATTCCGATGAAAGAATGGTCGCCTCGGTTCGAGACGAAGGCGAGACGAGTGCCGTCGGGCGACCAATGCAAGTCGCCGTTCTTGCCCCGATCAAAGAACAGGCGCTCAGGCTTGCCGTCGCTCAATGAAGCCGTCCACACATGGTGGTCCTTCGTGTAAGCGAGCTGCCCGCGCACGGAAATTGCGGGCTCATCGCCTTCGTCGACTTTCTGCGGCGCGCCGCCCGTCAACGGTACGCTCCAAATCGCCGTCTCCGGCTGCTGCGTCGAGGAGCTCGGATCGGGCGCGAGATTGCCCTCGGCGGGCCAGTTCGCGTCGTGATCGCCGCCCCGCACGAATACCAGGCGCGTACCATCGGGAGAGAAGGTGAGCTGAGTGATCTCTTGGCCGTCGTCCTCCGTGTACTGGGTGATCTGCAG
>Ga0210398_10003915_pt1 | contig 14117 bp, 11 predicted proteins | sample IncBWC4OmetaG_FD_161047 | JGI IMG/M metagenome (GOLD analysis project Ga0210398, IMG submission 161047) | Forest soil microbial communities from Barre Woods Harvard Forest LTER site, Petersham, Massachusetts, United States - Inc-BW-C-4-O | ecosystem: Environmental > Terrestrial > Soil >...
TGGCGGAATCGGCTCGATGCGTCAAGGAGGAAATCTTCGGGCCGGTTTGCCACGTCGCGCCGTTTGATACGGAAGACGAAAGCATCGCTAAGGCAAACGACACGAAATACGGACTCGCCGCTTCTGCGTGGACGACGAATCTAAAACGCGGACATCGCGTTGCCGAAAAGTTGCACGTCGGAATCACCTGGGTTAATTGTTGGTTTCTGCGCGATCTGCGCACGCCGTTCGGCGGCGCTGGCTTATCCGGCATAGGACGCGAAGGCGGTATGCATTCGCTGAATTTTTACTCTGAATTGAACAATATTTGTGTCAAGTTGTGATTGGGTTTTCTGCGTTTCAATTGGAAGGATTTTGAATGGAAAGCAAAATCGTCGAAGGGAAAGCCAAGCCGCGCGGCCGGTTTCCGCATATCAAGCGCGCTGGAGATTTTTTGTTCGTGTCTGGGACGAGCTCGCGGCGAGCAGATGATACGATCGCCGGAGCGGACATCGATAAGTTCGGAACAACTCATCTCGATATCCGCGAGCAAACTCGCGCCGTAATCGAAAATATCAAAGATATACTTTCCAGCATGGATGCGGACCTGAAAGATGTCGTGGAAATTTCCACCTATCTCGTCAACATGGATGATTTCGAAGCCTACAATGAGATTTATGCGCAGTACTTCGACGAGCATGGACCCGCGCGGACGACTGTTGCAGTCCGGCAATTGCCACATGCCTATCTATTGATCGAAATGAAAGCTATCGCGCACAAGCCTTTGTCACACGAAAAACCCAAGCGCTAGCCCGAGAGGAGGATGGAATGCCATCCGTAAAAACGCTGAAAGCTTTTAACTTCCAGGGGTGGATCGAAGCCAACCGTGAAAAACTGAAACCACCGGTGGGAAATGCGCAGGTCTGGGAAGATGGCGAAATGATGGTGACGGTAGTCGGCGGGCCCAATAACCGCAACGATTATCACGATGATCCAACCGAAGAGTTTTTCTATCAATTAAAAGGCGATATTTTTCTGCGCTTGATGCCGGAGGAAGGCAAGCCCCCCGTCGAAGTGCCGATTAAGGAGGGTGAAATTTTCCTGCTGCCGAAACACGTGCCACATTCCCCACAGCGCCTCGCACCTGGCACGATCGGATTGGTTGTTGAAATGCCGAGACCGGCCGGAGAGAAAGATGGCTTTGAGTGGTATTGCGCGAAGTGCCACCATCGCGTCTATCGCGCCGAGGTTCTTTTGAAAAGTATCGTGACTGATCTGCCGCCGCTGTTCGAAAAGTTTCATCAGAATCCTGAGTTGCGTAAATGTCCGCGTTGCGGCGAAATCCATCCCGGCAAACAGTTACCGAAGGCGTAACGCGACAAATATAAAATGCCAGTCATAGACATACACACGCACTTTTTTCCTGAATCTTGGCCGGACCTCGCGGCACGCTACGGCACGCCGGATTGGCCTTCAATCAAACACACCGGGCCCGGCAAGGCCGACATCATGCTGGGCGACCGCATGTTCCGGCACGTTACTTCGGCGTGCTGGGACGTGAACGTGCGTCTGGAAAACATGGACCGCAACGGCGTTGACATGCAAATCATTTCGGCCACGCCCGTCCTATTTGCCTACGCCCGCGAAGCAAAGCACGCCCTGGATTGCTCGCGCTTGTTCAATGATGTTGCGCTGGAGATGTGCCAGCGTTCCAAAGGCAGGCTGAAATCTTTTTGCCAAGTTCCACTGCAGGACATTGACCTCGCTTGTGCTGAGCTTGACCGTTGCATACGCGACGGTCACCTGGGCGTCCAGATTGGAAATCACGTTGGAGAAAAGAATCTCGACGATCCGGGCATAGTGAAATTTCTGCAGCATTGCGCGACTCAGGGCGCAGCCGTGTTCGTGCACCCCTGGGACATGATGGCTCGCGAGCGTATGCCGAACTACATGCTCCCTTGGACGGTGGGTATGCCCACGGAAACCTATCTATCGCTTGCCTCGATGATTCTGAGTGGAGCTTTCGATCGTTTGCCGCCGAACTTGCGGATCTGCTTCGCACACGGTGGAGGAAGTTTTGCCTTCCTCCTGGGACGCCTGGAAAACGCTTGGAAGAATCACGAGGGAGCACGTGGACTGTCGCAGTTTGCGCCCAGCCGCTATCTCGATCGTCTTTCCGTGGATTCCGCCGTATTCGAACAGCGCACTTTGCAATTCCTCGTTTCGATACTGGGCGGCGATCGCGTGCTTCTCGGCTCCGACTATCCTTATCCGTTGGGCGAATTGCGCGCGGGCACGCTGATTCGCGAAAGTCAATTCTCGCAAGAAGTGAAAAAAAAGCTGCTTGGGGACAATGCCGTTAGATTTTTGAATTTGCCGAGTGCGAATACGAGGGCCGAAGAAGTCAGGTCGCCAACATCCCCAACTGCGCAGAAGTCGGAAGCCGCAGGAGGCTGCCCGTTCACAGGCGGGTCGGCAGCAGAACAAAACGTATCTTCCGCGAGCGACACACATGCGCCCGAGAAGCGGCTCACTTACAGCTCTTATCTCCGAGTGCCAGAATTATTGGGGCTGCAACGTCAGGTGTCTTCGCCCACACATCACGACGAACTGCTCTTCATCATCATTCATCAAACCTACGAGCTTTGGTTTAAGGAATTGCTGCACGATCTGGACGCGGTGGTGGCAAATTTGCGCGCGGCTGCTGCCGATCCTGGCTCTCGTGATGGAGTTTACGAAGCTGCGCGTTTGCTTCGCCGCTGTACTGAAATCATGCGCGTGCTGGTGGAGCAGTTCACGATTCTCGAGACCATGCTGCCCACCCATTTTCTTGCCTTCCGTGAAAAATTGAACCCGGCCAGTGGATTTCAGTCCGAGCAGTTTAGAGAACTCGAATTTCTCTGTGGCTTGAAAGACGAAAAGATGCTGCGCTATCACGAGCTCACACCCGAGTCGCACGCCGTTTTGCATCGTCGGCTGCGCGAAGATTCTCTTCACGATGTTTTCTTCGAAGCTCTAAAAACGCTTGGAAAGCTTCCGGAATTGAATAGCGCAGCCACCGACCGCGAGCGCTTCGAGGCTCGCGCCAAAGCGGTACAAGCGCTCTACAGAGACGAACGCAATCACCGCGATTGGATTGACGTGTGCGAGCGCTTAACGGAATTCGACGAGCTGGTGGTGAGTTGGCGGTTGCGTCACATCCAGATGGTAGAACGCACCATAGGGGTGCGCATGGGGACGGGCGGAAGCAGCGGTTCTTCGTACCTGAAGCTTACGCTGGAGAAAAAATTCTTTCCGGAACTTTGGGAAGCACGTTCCCTGTTGGAAGATTAGATATTGCGTCGCTAATCCGCGGCATTTAAGACTCCGTCGATACATGCCGAGTAAACCCGATACAGTCACGATCGTCGGCGCCGGGCTTACCGGTCCCCTGCTCGCGATTTCACTTGTCCAACGCGGATTCCGCGTCACAATTTACGAACGTCGTCCGGATCCGCGTCGCATTCGTTTGTCTGCTGGCCGCTCTATCAATCTCGCCATCTCCGTTCGTGGAATCCATGCGTTGCGCGAAGCAGGGCTGTGGGACTTCATGCGCAATATCGTTATTCCGATGAAAGGGCGCATGATGCACTCGCTCTCTGGCGAACTCACGTTTCAACCCTACGGAAAAAACGAAACGGAAGTGATCAATTCGATTTCCCGCGCGGATTTAAACGCCGCGCTCATGACCGAGGCCGAAAAGCGCGGAGTCGAAATACATTTCGACGAGCGTTGTTTGGGACTGGATTTGCATTCCGGCGCTGCTCGCTTTCGCAACGAACGGTCCGGCGACGAAACGGATGTTGATTCCGGCGTTATCATCGGCGCAGACGGCGCGTCTTCCGCAGTCCGACTCGCCATGCTCAAGTTTAATCGATTCAATTTTTCGCAGCAGTACCTCGACTACGGCTATAAAGAGCTCACTATTGCGGCTGGATCAGATGGAAAGCATGCACTGGGCCCGAATGCATTGCACATTTGGCCACGCGGATCGCACATGTTGATCGCATTGCCGAACGTCGACGGCACTTTCGCCTGTATCCTCTTTCTACCGTTTGAAGGGAAAGCGAGTTTTGCGAATCTCGATTCAGAAGCCAAGTTCCTGGAATTCTTCGAGTCGAATTTCCGGGATGCGGTACCGCTGATGCCAAATCTTCGCGAAAACTTTCGAGACAACCCGACCGGCTCAATGGTTACTGTGAAGTGCTCGCCGTGGCATGTGGATGCGAAATCGCTCTTGATCGGCGACGCCGCCCACGCAATCGTTCCCTTTTTCGGCCAGGGCATGAACTGCGCGTTCGAAGACTGCACCGCCCTGCTGGAACTTCTCGATCGCCACGGATCAGATTGGGCGGCTATATTTCCTGAGTTTGAGCGCGTGCGGAAAGCAAACACCGACGCTATCGCCGATTTGGCTCTCGAAAACTTTGTCGAGATGCGCGATCGGGTCGCCGATCCGCATTTCCTCTTTAAGAAAAAAGTCGAGCTTGCGCTCGAAGCCAAATATCCGCGCCTTTTCGTTCCAAAGTATGCGATGGTCACCTTTCAGCGCATTCCCTATTCCCTGGCTCTTTCGCGGGGACGCGTTCAGGACTCGATGCTGGCAGAATTATGCCAATCGATCGATCGCGTTGAAGATATTGACTGGCAAAAAGCCGAAGCCATGATCCGTCGCCAACTAACTCCACTGGAGCCACTCTAGGTGCCTGCTATCGAATTCGAGGCGACCAAAGAATTTGCAGCAGCACAAACGGCTTGCGACTCGCTGCGGGCCTTTCGCGAACGTTTTCACATTCCAAAAATGGCGAATGGCTCCGATTGCGTCTATCTTTGCGGCCACTCTCTTGGATTGCAGCCAAAATCTGCCCGTGAATATGTGGAACAAGAACTGGAAGACTGGGCCCAGCTCGGCGTCGAAGGCCATTTTCAGGCGCGGAATCCGTGGATGCCATATCACGAGATTCTCAGTGCGCCTATTTCACGTTTGGTCGGCGCGCTTCCCATCGAAGTGGTAGGAATGAATTCACTTACGGTCAACCTGCACTTGATGATGGTTTCTTTCTACCGTCCTACCTCGAAAAAAAATAAAATACTGATCGAATCCAACGCCTTCTCTTCCGATCAATACGCGGTGAAATCACAAATTCAGTATCACGGTTACGATCCGGGGGAATCGCTGATCGAACTAAAGCCGCGCTCCGGCGAGACCTCGATTCGCACCGAAGACATCGAAGAACGAATCGCATGTGACGGTGACAAAATCGCGCTGGTTATGCTCGGCGGTGTGAATTACTACTCCGGACAAGCCTTCGATTTTTGCCGCATCACCGAAGCCGGACACGCAAAGGGATGCGTCGTTGGTTTCGACATGGCGCACGCAGCCGGAAATCTTCTGCTCAAATTGCACGACTGGGATATCGATTTCGCGGTTTGGTGCAGCTACAAATATCTCAATGCCGGTCCGGGTGCGATCGCTGGATGCTTTGTACACGAACGGCACGCGCGAGAATCTCACTTGCCGCGGTTCGCCGGCTGGTGGGGTCACGACAAGGAAAATCGTTTCCGCATGCCTCCGGATTTTGCCGCCATTCCGGGAGCCGAAGGGTGGCAACTTAGCAACCCCTCGATTCTGTCGGCCGCCGCCCTACGAGCCTCGCTGGATATTTTCGATGAAGCAACCATGCAGCGCTTGCGTGGAAAAAGTGAGCAACTTACGGGCTATCTGGAGTTTTTGCTGGATCAATCTTGGTCGAAGAATTTCTCGATCATCACGCCGCGCGACAGCTCGCATCGAGGAGCGCAACTTTCGTTGCGACTCAGCGAAAACGGCCGCGCGGTTTGCGACGCACTCGCGAAAGAAGGAATTATTTGCGACTGGCGCGAGCCTGACATTATGCGCGTCGCGCCAGTGCCTCTCTATAATACATTTTCAGACGTTCACACCTTTGCCGAGAAGTTCCTAGCAGCGACGCACAGTTAGCATCGCTCTCAGGCAAGTGGTTCTCCTGTAATTAATTCCATCGTCGCACGGCCCAAAACTGTATTCCTGTCAGCCAGACCCAAAACGATATCGAAATGATTAGCTCCAGCGACTTCAAAGGCCGAAACCGGAAAGCCCGCTTCGTGCAATCGCGAAGCGTAGCTTTTGCTTTGGCGCTTCGATTCGCTCGTCTCATTTTCTCCCCACGCCATGATGGTTGGCACTGGGAGACCCAATACTAAATTCATGGGGCTGAGACCGTGTGCATCTGCGGCAGTAAGGTTCAGCGGCTTCGAAATGTAGGTTCCTACTAACGGTTCCAGATCGTAGATTCCGCTGAGCAAAATCGCGCCTGCGACGGCATGGTCCGAAAGGCCCACCGTTGTTTGCCACCCATTCAACAACATCATGGCCGCCAGATGCGCGCCGGCCGAGCTGCCGGAAATGAAAATCCGGTTACGATCGAACCCAAGCGCATTCGCTTGCCGATACAGCCAAGCCACGGCTCGCCGGCATTGATCTACGATTTTTTCGACGCCGGCTCGCGGTGCCAACGTGTAATTAACAGCCGCAAATGCAATCCCGTTGGCCACGCAATCAGGCGCGGGAAACAACGAGTCATTTTTTGACAGCTCCTGCCAATAGCCGCCATGAATGAAAACGAGCAATGGAGAATTTTCCCAAGGCACGGGGAAAAAATCCAAGGTTTCGTCGGGATGCCCGCCCCAGCGTAGATCCTTCTGGCAAGTGAGAGTCTCCTTAGCCTTACGGCTCCGAATCGCATACTCCGCCATAAACGGCTCGGCGGACGGCACGCAACTGCTTGGCGAATATTCTTTCTCGATTCGCACCAGCGGCCAATTCCGCCAAGTCTGATCTTTCTCGCTCATACTCTCCCCAGTTTGATGAACCCGATTCTGCGCTCACTTATGATTAAGAATCGAGAGGAAAATCTATCTGCCATTTGTCAGTGAACTTTATCAACTTTGCGGATAGAATGTCGGCGCTAGAGAGCGCGCGTCTTCAAGGTTATTTTGCGCTCCTTGAGAATATTTTCCTTTGAGGGCTTGTTCAAAACCTATTCGCATGAATTTTTCCCCTCTTAATTTCCAAGTACCGTCGGTTCATCTTCGCGTAGCGGCCAAATCTAGGGCGCTAGTCTCGGAGGACCTCTAGTGATTGTAGGAGTGCCGCGGGAAAGCTTCCCCGGAGAACTGAGGGTGGCATTAACGCCAGCAGTCGTTCCAATCCTCGCGAAAGCCGGGATCGAAGTTGTTCTAGAAGCCGGCGCGGGCGTGGGCGCAGGCTATCCTGATGCAGACTACGTGGCGAAAAGTGCAAAGACCCTACCGCAACGCGCTGACGTTTTTCGCACGGCCGATATCATCGTCCAAGTATTGAGCTACGGCTCGAATGACAAATCAGGAAAGGGCGATCTTGCGCTGCTACGTCGCGACCAAGGGCTAATAGGATTCTTGCGACCGCTGGGAAACCTGGAGACGGTTCAAGACATTGCGGCCACCGGCGCAATTTCGTTTTCCGTGGAATTGATGCCGCGAACGACTCGCGCGCAGAGCATGGACGCGCTTTCCTCCATGGGAACAATTTGCGGTTACAAAGCGGTGCTCATCGCGGCTGACACTCTTCCCAGAATGTTTCCCATGTTGACAACCGCTGCCGGCACCATCACTCCAGGGCGCGTTTTCGTGATCGGCGCCGGCGTCGCCGGACTTCAAGCCATTGCTACCGCCCGCCGACTTGGAGCCGTCACTTCTGCTTACGACATGCGGCCTGCCGCCAAGGAACAGGTGCAGAGCTTGGGCGGTCGATTTGTGGAGCTTCCCATCGAAGCTACGGACGCGCAGGATGCCGGAGGTTACGCGCGAGCGCAAAGTGAAGATTTCTATAGCCGCCAGCGCGAATTGCTCGGCCGCGTGGTGGCCGAAAGCGATGTGGTAATAACTGCTGCCGTAATTCCAGGACAAAAATCGCCCGTGCTGGTTACGCGAGAGATGGTCGCGCGCATGGCGCCCGGTTCCGTAATCGTCGATTTAGCTTCAGAGCGTGGTGGAAACTGCGAGCTTACTAGGCCGGGTGAAGTTGTAGTCGAGCACGGGGTCACCATTATCGGTTGGATCAACCTGGCCAGTCGCGTGCCATATCATGCGAGCCAAATGTACGCGCGCAACATCAGTGCGTTTTTGCTGCACCTGGTCAAAGATGGAAAACTGCAGCTAAACCTCGAAGACGAAATTATCCGCAGCACGCTGGTGACTAGGAACGGTGAAATAGTCAACCCACGAGTTCGCGAGTTTTACAAATTGCCGGCGCTCGGGACAACGCAGGGAGGAAATTAGAGTCATGAAACTCGATTTGATGACTGATCTGTACGTCTTCATGCTTGCGGCTTTTATTGGATTCGAAGTGATTCGGCGTATTTCTCCATTGCTGCATACTCCGCTGATGTCACTGACGAATGCGCTGGACGCAATCGCAGTTGTGGGCGCCATTCTTTTGGTGGGCGCTCATAAAAGCACGCTATCTACCGTGCTCGGCACGATCGCGATTGTTGCAGCTACCAGCAACGTTGTAGGCGGTTTTCTAATCACCGACCGCATGCTCAAGATGTTCAAATCCAGCCGCCCGCAAAAACCGTGAACTGGATGCACGTTCCCCAATACATCATCGAACTCACTTATCTGGCTGCGACTGCTCTCTTCATTCTCTCGCTGAAATTGATGAGCGCGCCGACAACTGCCCGCCACGGCGTGTGGGCCGGCGAAATAGGCATGGTTTTGGCGATTGCCGGAACGCTTCTTAATCACGGCATCGTTGATTACAAGTGGATCGCCATAGCTCTGGTGCTTGGGAGCATCATCGGCGTCCCGCTAGGTATGGTGCAGATGACGGCAGTGCCGCAGCGAACTGCGCTCAGTCACGCGTTTGGAGCGCTTTGCGTGACCTTAGTCGGCACCTCCGAATTCTATCTTCGCGGTACGGAAGTTTCGCGATTCACCCTGTCGGTTCTCTGTATGGAAGTGATTCTGGGTTCTCTCACATTTACCGGCAGCCTAATGGCTGCGGGTAAATTACAGGAAGTGCTGCCACAGCGGCCGATCACCTTTAAAGGACAGAACATCGTCAATCTCAGTGTGCTCGCTGTTGCCGTTGGATTGGCAGCTTACGTTGTAATTCATCCTGGCCATCCGCATGTTTTCCTTTTCATCGTTGGAATTCCGCTTTTGTTTGGAGTGCTCATGATCGTTCCCATCGGCGGGGCCGACATGCCAACCGTAATTTACTTGCTGAACTCCTATGCCGGACTTTCAGCAGCAGCCATGGGCTTTGTCCTCGATAGCAAACTGTTGATCGTGGCCGGGGCGCTGGATGGCGCCTCTGGTTTCATTCTGTCTTTGAACATGTCGAAAGCGATGAACCGTTCGTTTACGAACGTGCTGTTTGGCGCATTTGGACAGGAACAAACGACGAGTGCCGGGGCTCAAGAGATTCGTAACGTGCGAAGTGCCACTGCCGAAGAAGCTGCCGCGATTCTTTCTGCAGCGAGCAAAGTTGTAATCGTTCCTGGATATGGGCTCGCTGTCGCGCAGGCGCAGCACAAAGTGCGGGAGCTTTATGACGCGTTAACCAAGCGTGGCGTGGACGTGAAATTCGGCATTCATCCGGTAGCGGGCCGGATGCCCGGGCACATGAACGTTCTGTTAGCCGAAGCGGATATTCCCTACGACAAGCTCCTCGACCTCGATGAAATCAACGGCGATTTTCCTCAGACAGATGTGGCGTTGGTGATTGGCGCAAACGACGTAACAAATCCCGCGGCGCGAAGCGATCCCGGTAGTCCGATCTACGGCATGCCGATTCTGGACGTTGATAAAGCGCGCGCCGTGATGGTAATCAAACGTGGGATGAGTCCGGGCTTCGCGGGAATCGATAACCCACTTTACTACCTCGATCAGACGCTGATGCTTTTCGGAGACGCCAAAGCTTTCGTAGGCGCCATCGTGCGTGAACTCGCCGGCGGTGCCCAGGATTAGTTTCCCGTCAGATTCCGTCGCCCTCCGTCCTCGATTCTCTTGCTCCCTGCGAAACAGATTTCACGTTCAATGCAGCCCAAAGTTCTGGTGGAATTGTCGTTGGTTCTGGCACCGCACTTGCAGCTCAGCCTACGGATTTTTCTTGACTTGTTGCCAGCGAGAATATAAATCGCAACACAGCAATCAGATGACGCCACTGGGGGTGTTACATGATTTCGCTCCGTACCACTAATCACTCCAAACGAATCCGGTTCTTCATATTGCTCGCCTACGTTTTATTGGCAACGAACGCAGCGCGAGCGCAGAGCACGATCGCGACTGGAAACATTCAGGGTACCCTGACCGACCCGAGCGGCGCTGTGGTGGAAGGTGCGAAAGTCACCATCACTATAAAGATACCGGCCAATCCATGACTGTCACCAGTTCATCGGCCGGGGCGTACAACTCCGGCACGCTCGTTCCCGGTAACTACTCCGTTCGCGCCGAAGCCGCAGGGTTCAAGACGGTGGAACAGGGCGTAATAATTAAGGTAGGTGTGGTTTCGGGCGTCAATTTCAGTCTTCAGGTTGGCTCTACCACCACGGTGGTTGAGGTGGCCGAACAGGCCGTAGCCGTCAACACCGAGCAGGCCAGCGTTCAGGGCGTTTTGAACAGGGAGCAGATCGAGAACTTGCCGGTAAATGGCCGAAACTTTCTTGATCTCGCGCAGCTCGAGCCGGGCGTACAAATCCAAGATGGCGCCGACTTTGATCCCACAAAAGTCGGTTTCTCTTCCATATCAGTGGGGGGCCGCTTTGGACGCACCGCACGCATTGAAGTCGATGGCGTGGACGTGAGCGATGAAACCGTTGGTACCACGACCGAAAATATTCCCGCCAGCGCAATCGACGAATTTCAAATCAGCCAATCAACATTGGACCTGTCGAACGAATTGACCTCTTCGGGAGCAGTAAACGTCACCACACGCTCGGGAACCAATGCGTATCACGGCGAGGGATTCGCTCTCTTTCGCGATAGCGATTTTTCGGCTGCTCTTCCCGGGCCACCCTCGCCTTATCAGCGAAACCAGGACGGTGGCAATTTCGGGGGCCCCATTCTGAAAGACAAGCTTTTCTTTTTCCTTGATGCGGAACACACCAATCAAAATCTCTTGGCGCCTATCGTTCCGGCTCCGCCATTCGATGTCTATACGGGGAATACCGGTACTCCTTTCCGGGAGACCGACTACGACGCGAGGCTCGATTGGCAATTCTGGAAAAACGTCCGCATGTTTTATCGCTTCAGTTACTTTGATAGCTTGGCGGTTGCCACCGGCGGAACAATCGGCTATCAGCCTTTCGAGGACAAGAACTACACGCGTACGAACGTGGTTGGTGCGGATTTCACTACCAAGGGCGGGTACACGCACAGTTTCCGATTTGAATATTTAAAGTTCATAAATAACCTGGGAGATACAGTCCTTGGTTCCAGCTTGCCGTTCGCAAATTTTCCGGTCAGCCTGAACTTCACAAGCTTCGGCTTCCTGACCGGCCCTAATTTCCTGGCGCCTCAACAGACCTATCAGACGGATCGCCAAATCAAATATGACGGCAGCAAATTGCTCGGCGCACACATTTTACGCTATGGCGTTTCATACAATCGATTACGTGGCGGCGGGTTGTTCTCGTTCAGCGCAATTACCGCGAACGTCACCCCGATTGGAAGCACTATGGAGATCAACAATGCCATGAACGGGCCGTTCGCATGTCCCGGCGGCATCACCGGAGCATCTTGCCCGCTCAATTACCCGCTGGATAACGTGACCCTTGGCAATGGTGAAGAGTGCGATACCGAAATCCCAGCGTTCAATGCGCCGTGCAGCGGCACCCCTCCCGACAATCGTCTCGGCCTATATGTGGGAGATAGCTGGAAAATTAAGCCCAATCTCAATGTAACATATGGAGTTCGCTACGTTCGCGACACGGGACGGTCGGACAGTGACCTCCCAGCCCTTCCAGCTCAACAACTAAACCTGATTCAGCCGGGTCTCACCAAAAGCGTGCGCCAACCCAATAAAAATTTTGGACCACAGTTGGGCATTGCTTGGGACCCGCGCAAAGACTCCAAGACTGTGATCCGAGCTGGCATAGGCGTGTTCTATGAGAATGCGATTTGGAATAACGCTGAGTTCGATCGTCCGGAACGGCTCGCCACAGGAGCCTTTCTTGCGAACCCCACTCCTTGCTTCAACGGGACCGGTTCGGGCGTTCCTTTTCCCAACAATCCTTCTGCCCAGTTCATCGGCGGCAACCAAGGCGCGGCTAACTTCATCTGCGGTTCTTTAATCGGAGCAACAATCGCTGACACAGCCAATCCGGATAACTGCAATGGGGTGACCGCAGCACAGTGCGTCGCAACTTTTCAGACAACTTATCAGCAGGCCTCCGCGGCCGTGGGCAGCAAAGCGGCTAATCCAAACTATCTTCCTAATCTGATCGCAACCGGTTCTGAAATTCCACTCGGAGCGTTAGCGCCAAATTATAGGACTCCTTACTCGGTTCAAATGAATGCCGGAATCCAGCGAGAGATAATGCCCGGCATGGTGCTGAGCGTCGATTATCTCCGTAACGTAAACTTGCACTACCTGATCGGGATTGATGCCAATCACAGCGGTGACGTGAATCCGAAGTATTTCAATCTTGGAGCGGCTCAAAGAGCCATCGCGACAACGAACTCACAATTCGGATGTCCTTTTTCCTTTAGTGCTGCGGCAACGAACTGCGCTCTGAACTCGCCGGTGGTGGACCAATTTACCGGCCTTCCGGGAGCCTCTATTGCCAGCTACGCTAACAATGGACTCGATTCCGCGGCTGACCTGGGCGTCGGAGGCTGCTCTGTAGCGCTCGGTTTTTCGTGCGCGTTCCAAGGTAAAAACCCAAATGTGGGGCCAGCTATCTTTCTCTATCCAGTCGGTCGTTCTGTGTACAACGCCATGGACATCAAGTTGGTGGACAATGTAAAAACCCCTTTCCGTGGCGTAAAGTATTTAAATTTCCAATTCGCATATGCTCTTTCTCGGTTCACCAATTGCGGCGCTGCTTTGACCACCGCCGCAGGCACGTCCCCCGCCGCGGCGGATCAGGACTTCGTCAACCCCACAATCGACAACAATAATCCTTGCGGCTTCAGCGGTCCTTCGGCACTCGATCGCACTCACCAGTTTTCGTTCGGTGGCTACGCAGACCTTCCAGCCCACTTCCGCCTGGGAACGATTTTCCACTTCGATAGCCCGCTGGCCAGCGCGCTCGCTGTTCCCACCACAGGCATTGGGCCGGGGGAAATCTTCCGGACTGATTTCACCGGTGACGGCACGGTGGGTGATCCAATCCCGGGAACTAAACAAGGTTCGTTTATGCGCAGTGTCTCTCTCGGCGATTTGCCAAACGTCGTAAATAATTACAACGACACCGTTGCCGACAACCTTACGCCCGCAGGGCAGCTACTTGTCTCTCAAGGATTGTTTACACCGCAACAACTCGGAGTGGGCAACCAACTCTGCGTAAACAATCCCGCCGGTGTTTCTGCGGGAGCGGCTTGCGCCGTGGCTCCCCTAATCTCTCCGGTCGTCCCCGGCGAGGTTGGACTCACCTGGTTGAAGACATTTGATATGAGTCTCACATGGATGGGCAAGGTAACGATCAAAGAGAGAGAATTGTCGATTCAGCCTAGCGCGAGTTTCTACAACTTGTTCAATTTTGCGAACTTCAATATTCCCGGCAACGTTCTGAGCGGAATCCTTACTGGTGGCGCCGGTTCGCTGAACGGCACAAACTATGCAAGCGCTAATTCAGTGCGCGTAGGCGTAGGCACAGGTGTTTTCGCGCTTGGCGCGCCGCGAACGATTGAGTTTGGATTAAAGCTGGCCTTCTAAGGCTCGGTACGCCATCAACAACCGTACCAAGACGAGAGTTAATTATCGTTGATACGGATTCTTGCGCTGCGAGCTGTTGTCTAACTTATTGACGATGTCTTCCAGTTTTCGGATGTTTTCGGTGAGCTGCCTTATCTGACTTTCCATTTGGCCCAGG
>Ga0210398_10003916_pt1 | contig 14114 bp, 9 predicted proteins | sample IncBWC4OmetaG_FD_161047 | JGI IMG/M metagenome (GOLD analysis project Ga0210398, IMG submission 161047) | Forest soil microbial communities from Barre Woods Harvard Forest LTER site, Petersham, Massachusetts, United States - Inc-BW-C-4-O | ecosystem: Environmental > Terrestrial > Soil >...
AAGAATGTCATTACAGAGCAGGGGCCCCAACACTCAGGGGGTGGTCAACATCGCCGGAACGCATGGTCAACATGCCCGGAATCTTCACACCGACGGCGGGAAGTTCATAGCTGCCTTTTTCCAAACGCTTATGGTACAAAGAAAATCCATCCCCTTCCCATAGCAGCAGCTTCACCTGGTTGCGGCGGCGGTTTAGGAAAATGAAGATGGCACCACCGAGCGGATCGGCTTTTAGTTCATTTTGAACAATGCCAGTTAGTCCATCAAAGCTCTTGCGCATGTTGACGGGGCTTCGATACAGGTAGTACTTGCAGGAAGAGGACAGATGTAGCACGGTTAAAACAAAAGACTTTTCAGGTACTGAGCGGGCACCGCCTCCCGAAAGATGACCTTTGTTCCATCGGTAAAGATGACTTCGCAACTGGCGTCCGACTCGGGTTTAACGGTCAGCCGAACAAAAGAGTCATCACCGGTTGACTTCGGATGCTCATCCCGGTACTTCCGGTACCAGTAATGAAAAATATGATAAGTTATTCCCTGCTGATCGCACCATTGCTTTTGTGAAAGATCGCTCAACTGCCAGGAAGCGATACTGGCAAACATTTTCTCCCGGATCGATTCATCTTTGGCCATACGTTCTTTTCATGCAAATTTATCGACGCCATCAATACGGAACAATGGGTGTTCACCGGAGGCTTACTTGTGAATAGATTTTGTGAAAGATCATTGGCTACTTCTCCTTTCGAAGAAGAGCTCTGGCAGGAAGATTCTTATTTCTTGTGCGGCTCCATCCTTGAGCCAATAGATAATGAAGTTTACTCGGGCACTCTTCAATTTATAATTTTCCCTTTTCATATCTTCAATTTGTGCAATGAACGGTCTTGAAAATTTCAAAACTGATTGTCCTCTTGAATTCAAACAATCATCTCCATTCAAAATTAGAGTATCACCACTCGAAAGCTGAGCAATGAGTTGTTGCTTATTGATGAAATAGTCCAGCCAGACGTCTCTGTAACTAGGATGCATAACAATTTCATTGGGCGGCAGGTAGAATTCTCGATCTTCCCTTCGCTCTAGATTTTCTACTGAAAACTTATTAAAATGATCTGTATTTGAATGCACTACCAAGGTCTGTTTTGCTCTCGTCATGGCAACATACAACAGGCGTTTGGCCTCGTCGGTGGCAGCATTGAAGTTTTCAAGCATTAAAAAGACATTGTCAAACTCTTTTCCTTTTGCCTTATGGATTGTTGAAACAAAAATTGTTTCTCCATTTTCGCTGCAAAAGTCTTCCAGTTTGGATTCCCGGATGAAAACTTCTAAGTCGGATTTGTATTTTCTCTTTGTATTGATGGATTCAAAATCTCTGATCAAGTTAATACAAATATCCAAATTGGTGCTGGTGCGGAACCTGTTTATCAGTTCTCGTTTTGCATTCTCCCAAACTTCATCATCAATTACGAAGACATCTTCAGCCCCATTTAATAGGCTTACAAAGTGCCTGACTTCCAGTAGGTTAAAGAGGTTGAACCCGTCATTTGTTTGAACTAATTTCGCCTGAATTCCATGTTTCAATAGAAGACCTGTAATGTGAAGGGCTTCTGTGTTAGTCTTTGTTAGCACGCAAGTAGTTCCGATAAGGTCAGTTGTGATTATGTCGTGCACCAGCGGCGTAATAAGATTGCTGCTTTGATAGTGGACCAGTTTAATAAATCCGTTGCTTGTTTGATGGGAAATAATCGGAGCATCTTTCAGACGGTTGCTAAGAAGTGTTACAAACTGGTTTGTAAAATTAACCAGGTTGTTCTTGCTTCGATAGTTTTCAACCAATTCATATTTGGTAGCCTTGTTCACCTGAATAAACTGTTCAAGGTATTTTGAGTTTGATCCTCTGAATTCATAAATATTCTGATCGTCATCTCCAACTGCAATTACTCTCATTTCTTCGTTCTGTTCCATTAGTGCATTTATCAAATTGAACTCATCTTCATGCATATCCTGCGCTTCGTCGATTACCAATACCGTTTTTGTAATTCGACCTGCTTCAACTTCCTTGTTTTTGATCCTCTCTATTGTCTTTTTTAGTATCCCGTCTGATTTCTCGATGCTTCCAATTTTTCCGAGCAAATCGAAGCAATAAGAGTGAAATGTTTTTATCTCGATGTAGTAGGCAGCGTTACCAATAAGTTGTAACAGGCGCTTCTTGAATTCCGTTGCCGCTGCTCTTGAAAAAGTGACCATAAGCAGTTGCTCATGTTTTACATCTTCCATCAAGAGCAGCGAGGCGAGTTTATGGACCAATACTTTTGTTTTTCCGCTTCCTGGTCCAGCTGCAACAACGATGTATTTTGATTCGTTGTCTTTGATTATTTTAAGCTGTGTTGGAGAAAGCTCGCCGAAAAGCTGTCTAAATTTAGCCGGTGTCAGATTTTGTTTAATCTCATTTTGTCTTGCTCCTTTAAAGTATTTGTTAATAAACGATGTATAATTCAATTGGAAGTAATCTTCTGCAAACTGCAAAGCATCCCGATAGTCGCTAATCATCTTTTTTGCATACTCGCCAACAATATGAATCTGTTGAACCTTGTTTTCATAGAACTGATTTAGTTTTTGATAATCTTCCATTTTGTATCGCTTCTTGTTATCCTGCTCAAGTCGCTCGATAGTCAATCGGTTATAGGTAACAAGAAATCCCCCTTCAATTTTTATCGCTTCAATTCTTGATAGATAAAATAGGGCATCTTCTATATCATCGATACTTATGTCAGATTTGAAGAGTTGTTGATTCTGTTCATACGATTCCTTTAATTCGTGTACTGAAAATTCAATCAACACTTCTTCCTTTGCAGCATCGTTTCCTAAAGAAATTAAATTGCTTTTCTCGAAAAGAAGTTCGGCTATAAACTTTGCCAGCTCATGTCGCTTTTCCAATTTTACTATAAGTATATCTTTCGGATGCAGGCAGATTACCGAGAGGTGGTTCTTGGAATATTCCAAATTCTGTCGCTTAATCCAGTTTATTATTGACCAGAAGTTGATGATGGTTTTAATTTTTCTAATATTTACATCTTCACAGCCTGTAATCTCAGCGTCTTCGTTCAGTTCCTTGATATAATATGCTTTTTCTTGTTCTCCAAATACAGAAAGTAGGTATTTTTCGATCTTGCTGAAAATTTCAACGATATTAAGAGATCGATTTTTACTTTCACCTCTTTTGATGAATGCGGTTAGGTCTTTTGCGTCAGCGAGAATTTTTTCCTCACGCAGCAGGTTTACAATATTTATCACTTCCTCTTTTACAATTCCCAAATGATCGCTAATATAATCAATCCTTGATTCGCCAGGATCGTCTTCTGATTGCTTCTTGCTTTTACTTGAAAAAAGCTTTTTTATGATCCTGATCCCTTTTTCTTTTTGCTTTTCTTCAAATCTTGATGAGGTATTTATCTTGTCAATGGCTTCTTGTACATTCCTGGAAAGAATGCTGTTTGCAAAAATTCTGGGCATGTTTTGTCCACGTCTCAAATACCCGGAATTTTCCAACGCTGCAATTGCCGTAGTTACTCTTGTTTCAATTTCTACGACATTATCGTCCCAACCGGCCATTCTCGCAATTTCCAGGGCCGAGTTCGAAACTGTCAATCGAAATCTTGTAATTTCTTTTATCGCTTTCCAAACCTGTTGAATTTCTTTGATTGAAAGTTTAGTTTGATTCAGAAGAATAAAATGCTTGCCGAGATCTTCTTCATTGAATAATACAAAGCAGTCAGCCACCATATTTTCATCTCGTCCGGCTCTACCTGCTTCTTGAATATAGTTTTCAAGGGAATCTGATATTTCATAGTGAATCACCATGCCAATATCTTTTTTGTCAACTCCCATTCCAAAAGCAGAGGTAGCAACCATAATCGGAATTTCTCCCGCTGTGAAAGCATTTTGATTGGCAGTTTTTTCTTTTATCTCCATTTTCCCGTGATATGGTTTTGCATTAAAACCATCTTCCGTCAACCTCTCCGCCAGAGAATATGCTTTTTTAGTTCTTGACACATAGATAATAGTCGGACAATTCTTTTCTGCAATTAGGTCCCTTACTGCCTGAAATTTTTCTTCTTCATTTCCTTTTTCATAAACTTTATATCGGAGGTTTGTTCTTGATGCTTTGGAAGCGAATAATTCGAGGTGCAGCGATAATTTTTCCTTGAAATAGTCTCGAATGTCTTCTATGACTTTTGGCTTTGCTGTTGCAGTAAAACATGAAACAGGAATTCCATCTTCCAGGTTTTTCTTTTCCTTGATCGATTTGATAAAATCGCCGATGTACAAGTAATCGACTCTGAAGTCCTGCCCCCAGGAGGAAAAGCAGTGTGCCTCGTCAATTACAAAACGAGCAATTTTTCTTCCCAAGATCAATCGTTCAATGGTCCGTGAGCGCAATGCTTCTGGCGAGATGTAGAGAATCGAAGCGGAACCGTCTTCCACTCTTTCAAAGGATTTGGCTCTTTCAATGGGATCAAGCAACCCATTTATGGTGACAGCTTCGGTGATCCCAATTTTTTCAAGATTGTCCACCTGGTCTTTCATCAAGGATTGGAGTGGGGAGATGACCACTGTCAATCCTTTTGAACTTTCACCACTCATTAAAGCAGGAACCTGAAAAGTGATTGACTTTCCACCCCCTGTCGGGAAAACAGCGAGTATTGATTTATTGTCAACAGCGGCCTTGACGGCTCTCTCCTGTAGTGGTTCTGATCCAAAAGTTCTGAAGGCAGCAAATCCAAAGAAACGTTTCAAACCTCTGTGGATGTCCAACGTGTTGTTACAATATACACAACCAGTTACACAGGGTGTACTTCTCAACCGGAACATTATCCGTTCAACTTCGGGGTAATTTTTCAGCACCCAAGGCGGTGTAATTGAATGTGTTTTATTATGTCGAATGAAAGAATTGATCAGCGATAGACAATATGCCAATTCTACTGGATGATCTAAAATTATTTTCGTTAAGTCAACTTGTTCGCATATTTCATTTTTAAAGTTCGTTCGAATCAGGCTTTCAAGTTCTATGTTTGTACTGACGTATCCAATAAAACGAAAAAAGGCGTGAAACTTCTCTATATTATTTAAAAGCAAATAAAAAATTTGTTTAAGCGTTTCATCTTTTTCCTTAAAAGCGGCTACTTCATCATAGAATAGATCCCTTGCTTTGATTGAATCGTTCAAAGGATTGTTAGCCTCCTCAGATTGTAGTTTGTCATCCTTTAATAAGGCATGATACGGTTTTGTGGGAAAAAGAAGTGGAGAAAAAAATAGGGTATCAATGATATTGGCAGAATTTATCCCTGCATCATTAAGTGCTTTGCCAATATATTTTATGTCGTGATTGAAAATATTATGCCCACAAATGAATTGGGTTCCTTTAAGAAATTGAATAAATTCGATTAGCGAGTTTTTGTGAAAAGAACTTCCATCATCCTTGACACCTCCAATGTCAAGAATTTTTCGGCTCTTTGGCTCAGTCTCTGTATCAACAAATGCTATCGAATTCATTCTTTAATGGCTGATGCCTCAATTCTCTAATATACACAACTGGTTGAATATCAAGCTAATTTTAATTGACTATTCTACGAATTAACATTCATCTGCTATAATGTAAGTTGCTGAATTTCAATTAAATTAGTCAAATAAAAGTTCGACATATCATCATGTTTCACCACCAGTTCAACTCACAAACCTAAATTGTCAGGGACCTTTCTTGAAATGCTCAATTAGCCAAGATCTGCATTAACTGATAATTAATGAAATAAGTTGTCCTTCCAATTTTTTGAGGGCGAAGTATTTCTGCGTTGCTTAACTTGTTTAACCAGGAAGAAGCGGTTTGCCTATGTGCGATTTTCTTCTTTTCCAGGGTGTCGATTTTTAGGTATGGCAATGCAAACATTTCCTGTAATAGCTCATAATTGAAGGAACTACCCAAGGCTTCTCTTACGGCATTTTCCAGGGTTTCTTTGAGCAAAAGAATCTTCCTGATTTTTACTGTCGTTATCTTGGATGTTTCTGCAATAGCGGTCAACACATACATAATCCAGTCGGTCCAGTTGCGGGATTCAGTGACCGCCCGCAATAACTGGTAATATTCGGTCTTGTATTGCATGATATAGGAGCTTATATATAAAACCGGTTGACTGAGCAGCCCCTGTTGTACCAGATACAAGGTATTAATAATTCGACCGGCACGCCCATTTCCATCAATAAAGGGATGGATAGCTTCAAATTGATAATGGATCAGTGCTAACTTAATGATTGGATCAACAGCGGAAAGGTCGTTTTCATTGATGAAGTTTTCGAGTGCGGCTAGTTTTTCACGTATAATGGTTTCCCCAACGGGAGGGGTGTACACTATTTCTCCGTTAATGGCATTTTTTAAAGCCGTTCCGGGTGTAGCCCGGATACCTGACTGATTTTGTTTTATGGTTTGCACAATTTCTACCATTGTATTGGTAAGGATAAGACCACCTTTAGCTTGCATCCGGTCCAGCCCGACATATAAGGCATCCCGATAGCTTAGAACTTCTTTGGTCGCATGATTTTGTTCTGAATTATCTTCCAAGGTGGCTTTATAGAGTTCATCCTGGGTGGTTACGATATTTTCGATCGCGGAGCTATTTTTACTTTCCTGCAGAATAATAGTATTTATCAATAGCGTCGGATCCGGTAATGTTTCGCAAAGCCCATTCAATTCTCCGAGGTTCCGGGCTGCATGTGTTAATTTCTTTAATATAAGAGGCGTCTCCAACTCGATGCCTTCCGGTGGCAATGGAGGAAGATCATTAAATGGAGAATCTTTCTTATAGGGCATTTATGGTGATTTTTTGTAAAGGAATCGACATAAATTACTTTTCATGTCGAATGAACTATCATTAAAGCAAATTCATGTCGAAAATATGCCAAAAACTCAACATTAAATTAATTTCTTTACAGGATTGAAAATCAGTAAAATACATTAAAAACTATCACATCCGCTATCCACGAGTTCGACAATCGTTCAGTTTCCCCGACCATAACTTAAAACCCTCGCCTGGCGAGGGTTTTCCTATTTCATAAATTTCAATTAGAATTTAAGTTACCTTGAGCGATTCGAATACAGTCACCTTAACACATTTCGGACAAAATGGCCTAGATGCCGGTTTATTTCTTTGAAAGCGGTTCTTTCAAGTCTATCGGTGCCAGTGAGTAGATAGGTGAGTAGCGGTCCGCCGATGATAATAACATATTGAATTTAAATCTCATTCGCCTAAACGGTGCGTCCTGTCTTCCCGACTGAACGCTGTAAGTCTTTGGCTTACAGCTTTTTTATTGTCAATTTCAACTGAAATCGACCGATTTTGCAACAATACACCATTCAAATCAGCTTTATCGGGATAGCGCTTTTTGGCGCGGTGTTCGTATTGCTGACCTTTAGCCTGCTCCTCTGGTTCGCCAGACGGACCGATCGATCGGCAAACAAGTTCCTGGCCCTGGCCTTGTTGGCTGTTGTTTTGTGGATACTGCGGAACTGGTTACCGATTCGGCCCGCACTGGTGCTGGGCCCGCTGATCTTCTTTTATACCCGTAAAATAACCCGGCCGGAATACAGATTCAACTGGCGGGATATCTTGCATTTTACCCCTTTACTTCTGGCAAATGTCGTTTTCCACCGATCAAATCCGGTGTTGGATTTTTTGGCGTTCATTTCGGTAATCATATACCTGTTCCGAAGTCATCTCCTTATCGAGAGTTTTTATAAACTAGTGAAATTCAGCGGCGGAGACCGATATCGGAACCAATTCCAGTGGCTGCAAAACATCTTGAAAGTTTTCGGACTGTTATGGCTGCTATGGATACCGGTAGCGATTACCAGTTATTTTCATCCCGCCCTCCAGCTTTACTGTTTTATGGATCTCTTGTTAGTAACAGCGTTCATTTGGCTGGCTACGACAGCTTTCTTCCCCAAGGAGATCGACATCTTAAATAGAGCGTCACCGGCGCTGAAACCTGCGGTCGCCCCGGCTCTGAGAGAAAAAGGTATCTGGTTGAAAAATATCATCAGGGATAAACGGTATTACGAGGACCCGGAACTCAACCTAAGATCGCTTGCCGAAAAGCTTGAATGGCATCCCCATGAGCTGTCACGGATATTGAATACGGTGCTCAGGAAGAGTTTTAATGACTTTATAAATGAGTATCGGGTAAGGGCGGTAGCCCGGAAGATACAAGATACTGCCTATGAGCATATCACGCTGCTGGGCATTGCTTATGAATCGGGATTCAATTCCCAAAGTACGTTTACCCGCATTTTTAAGAAGATGACCGGCAAAAGTCCGCTGGAGTATAAAAATTACTGCTCATCTTATAAGTTGGGCAGTCAGGCCGGAGTTGCGACCGTATTTTCGAGCCCTGGAATCACGCCAAAGCGGCTTCGGGGGAAATCAAATCGCAATTTTATGCTGAACAACTACTTAAAGACGGCTTGGCGCAACCTGATGCGTAATAAAAGCTATGCGACGATCAATGTGACCGGTCTGGCTATCGGCATCGCGGCCTGCCTCATGATTTTCCTGGTGGTGCAGTATGAAACGAGCTTTGACAATTTCCATTCTAATAAAGACCGTATTTACCGCGTAGTCACCGTCTCCAACGGACCAGACGGCGCGACCCAGTCCAGCGGGACGCAAATGCCCCTGGCAGAAGCGATGCGGACCGAATTTCCGCAGTTAACCCGGGTAGGCTCGATTATGTTGAACGATGGTTCTCACTATTCGGTAGACTATTCAAAGAAATTCAAGGAGGATTCAGCGTACTACGCCGACCCGCAATTCTTTCAAATATTTGATTTCAAATGGCTTGCGGGCGATAAGACCACGGCTTTAGCGGAGCCCAACACTGTTGTATTGTCCCGTGACGAAGCCGACAGGTTTTTTGGCGACTGGCATATGGCAATGGGGAAAACGATAAGGTACGAGAATAAGCGGGACTTTAAAGTGACCGGGATACTGGAAAATACCCCGGCCAATACGGATTTCCCCATGAGGTTGGTTATGTCCTGGGTGACGGTTATAGAAAAGGGCGGTGATCTTGGCGGCAATGCGCAGGACTGGGTCAGCACATTCAGTGACCATAACACCTACATCATTTTGCCCGCCGGCATGAACGAAAAACAGTTTAATGCGGACCTGGCATCCTTCGCGAAGAAGCACATTCCGCCGCCATACAACAAAGTCAGTTCTTTACAATTGCAGGCTCTGAAAGACATGCATTATAATACGCTGGTAGATATCTATAGCGGCCACCCGTTCAGCAAGCAATTGATCAACGTGATCAGCCTGATCGGGATGTTTTTGCTGATCATCGCCTGTGCGAACTTTATTAACCTGGCCACGGCGCAGGCTGTAAACCGCTCGAAAGAGGTAGGCATACGCAAGGTGCTTGGCTGTAACCGTTATCAGCTGGTATGGCAATTCATCAGCGAAACGCTGATTGTTACTTTATTTGCAGTCATACTCGCCTGCGCAATTTCTCTGATCGCTTTGCCAATGCTGAATGCACTACTCGACGTTCAGCTGCATAGGGGCTTTTTGCTGGATTCTGCGGTCCTCTTGTTCCTGCTGGGAGTTGTCATTGCGGTGACCTTTCTGGCAGGATTCTATCCCGCCCTCGTTTTATCCGGGTTCGATCCGATCCAGGCATTGAAAAATAAGATCAAAGCTGGGCGCGCAAGCGGTATCTCCTTGCGCAGGGTGCTGGTCATAGCCCAGTTCTGTATTGCTCAGATCCTGGTCATCGGCACGCTGGTATTGATCAACCAGATGAATTACTTCAAGAACAAGTCGCTTGGGTTTAATAAAGATGCGGTGGTAACCGTTCCGTTTCCGGGGGACAGCATCAGCAAGACAAGAATAAACGCCCTGAAAGACCAGCTTTTACAGCAGCCCGGAATTAAAGATATAAGCATCAGTTTGTATGGTCCGTCTGATCCCAGCGGTTGGTATAGTGATTTTAAATTCAATAATTCCGCGAAGCAGGTTGAATTTGGCGCATGCCTCAAATGGGCAGACCCGGAATATTTCAGACTATATGATATTCAATTCCTGGCTGGTGGCCCTTACAAAGAGTCGGACACCATCTCGGGTTATGTGGTTAATGAGACGTTGATCCATAAATTGGGTATCATCGATCCCAAACAGGCGATTGGCAAAAATATAATGCTGTGGAACGATCCAAATAAAAAGGCGCTGATCACCGGAGTGGTAAAAGATTTTAATGTGGGGTCATTGCGCAGCGCTATCCCGCCGGTATTGATGGCTCCGTGGAAAGCGTTCTATGCCAAGTTGAATATCAAAATTCAACCCGGGAATGTCCACCAGACCCTCGCAGGCATTGAAAGCCTTTGGAACAAAACTTATCCGGAAGGGGTGTACGAATATCAATTCCTCGACAAAACGATCGCTGATTTTTATAAAAACGAGGACGAACTATCTTCCCTGTATAAAATATTCGCGGGGATCGCCATATTTATTGCCTGTCTGGGCTTGTATGGTCTCGTATCGTTTATGGCTTTGCAGCGTATTAAAGAAGTGGGTATCCGGAAAATATTAGGCGCCTCTATGGGGCAGATAGTATATCTGTTCTCCAAAGAGTTTACCGTGCTCATTATCGTAGCATTTGCTATAGCCTCCCCCATCGGTTACTATTTTATGCATAAGTGGTTGATGGATTTTACTTACCGGATTACCATCGGGCCCGATATCTTTGTTCTGGCGATCGTTTCCTCTGTTGCCGTCGCCTGGATAGCGGTAGGTTATAAGGCGGTCAGGGCGTCATTGGCCAATCCTGTCAGAAACCTGAGGAGCGAATAACGGACGAACGGCTTCCTAAAAATGCTTATCCAGCCTTGGGCTATCGGTCCGCCGAGGTCGTTGTTGGCAAAATCAACTTTCTCGATTTTCGGCTAATCCATCCTCTTTTCCGCCAAGGACCAGGTCTTAAGTTTTGAATGCTTACTGATAAGCTCAAAATCGCCGTCAAGGTGGACAAGAGATGTTGATAACTCAATCGCATAAAAGGCAATCAGACAATCATTGCTCTTTCGAATAGTTACCCCTTTTTTTCGCAATCCTCTGTATAGTTCTGCAGCGCCAATTGCGGCCTGGACCGGAGGAAGTTGTAATACGGTGAAATAGGAGAAAATATCCTTAATTTGACGGTATTGCGTGTCTTCGCGAATTCCCTGCAACACTTCCTGCAAAATGGTCGGAATTAACAACACTTGATCTTCTTGCTCAACATAGGATGTTAGCAGGTTAGATTGCGGGTTGCGCTTACCTCTTAAAAAATCAATCCACACCGAGGTGTCGAATATCATCGGTTCGCTCATAAACTACGCATCTCTTTTAAATTACCCTCCCATGTGATTTTACCTTTCAGATTCAGCAATTCTCTTTTTTTCATGGAGGCAACGTAACTTTTTAGAGCCTCCTGTACGACCTCTCGTTTAGTCTTGAGCTTACTGAGTTTAATTGCTTGTCTTACGAGAACATCATCGAGCTCAATATTAGTGCGCATAAGATTAATTTTATGTGTAAAAATAATAATAAATATACACATTTCTGTAGCTTTTTGGAATACAGTGGCGATGGGTTCATTTTCTGTCTTCCCGACCTCTCCACCGGATTGGCGGTCGCCGCCCTTATAGCCTGAAAACTTATCGTCAGCAGCCCCAAAGCAAGCGCCAGACCGCCGGAAAGCAGAAAGATCCAGATAGTATCGTTTAATCGAAATTTTTATAATGTAATCTTATAGCCTAAAGCGTAGGCAGAACGTATAACTTTCTGACATCCCTTTTCTTTCAGTTTCCTCTACAGGTTTTTAGGTGCGCATAAATAAAATCGAGCGTCCAGAATTCCTCAGAATTGCCGGACTTAATGTACTCAGCGATCACCTGCATGCTGACTATCCGGCCCTTATTGATCATTAGGAGTAGTAGGAGGTCGTATTCAGATTTACTTAAAGAAACAGGTTGGTCGGCACAAACAACGGCCCTAGATTGTAGATGCCCTCTTCGTAGGAAGTGGCTATATCGTATGAGAATTTTTCCAGGCGAAAGTATCGAACCATGCTGGATAGTAGTGTCTGGTCGTCTTCTATCACGAGTAATTTCATGGCGAAAGCTTAAAGTTTCGTTTGGCCATGGATCATCCTTGATACGAGTATTGTGAAAAGCTTTTTCATTTTCTTATTGGCGACGAAAGAGCCAGGAGTCCGGGGTCATCCACGATTTCCCAAAAACCTTGCTGGCCCACGTACTCGTAAATGCTTTCAAATGCCCGAACGCTTCCATGAATGTCATGTTGCTGACTATATTCCAAGCTTTTTTCGCCCATCTGCCGACAAAGTGCTTCGTTGCCCATGATCTCCACCATGCAAAGCGCCATTTCGTTGATATCCCCCACGTTGAATAACAGACCGTTTTCCCGGTCATGCACCAATTCTTCCAATGCTCCCGCCTTCGCGGCAATCACCGGCAAGCCCGACGCCATGGCCTGCACAGTGGCCAAGCTAAGAAGCTCAGCAATGCTGGCGATAATAAAGCACTGGCTCAATTGATAAATCATTGGAAGGTCTTCTTCCGGCACGAATCCGGTAAAAATTACGTTCTCTGTGATGCGCAGCCGGGTAGCTTGCTTCTCCAGCGCCGGCTGCTGAATTCCTTTGCCCACAACCACCAGGCAGATGCGTGTACTGCGCAATGCTATCGCCACTGCATCCAGCACCTCATCCAGCTTTTTTTCCGGGTCCAACCTTCCCACAAACAAGAGGGTAGGTTTGTTCGGTATTCCGTAACGAGATCGAATTTGATCGCTATCTTGCCGCGGCGCGAATTTTTTTAGGTCGATCCCGCTCGAGATTGCTACCACTTCTGCCTTAAGCAGGGGGCGGATCAGCCTGGCGGCGGTTTCCGTAGGTGTCGTCACCAGCATCAACTGATCATAAACGCTCGAAAACCGTGACCACATCAATCCTTCCAACTTTTTTTTCCACCTGTAGGTCCGTACAAGAGCTGTCAGGTTCTCAGGCATAAAATGATTGGTCCCCATGATAGGGATGGCCTTTCGCTTGTTCACTTTTACCACAGTCCTACCCAATAAGAAGTGATCCTGGATATGGATGACATCAGGAGCGAATTCGTCCAGCAAAGCCCTGATCCGCAATCGAAGCAGGAAACGGATCGCCACCCGGACCTTGGGATAGAGGACCACGGGGAGGGACGGGACCCCGAAGACCTCTATATCGTCGATCATCTTCCGCGTGAAACGCGTAGTTTCCGAGGGAGCGAGCACAGCCACGGTATGCCCATTCCTTTGCAGGAGCGGCGCTATCCGACAGACAAAATAATACACACCATTCAAATGCGGATAATATGTATCCGACACAAAAAGTATTTTCATCCCTTGTTCAAAGATTTTAAGATGTAAACAGATATGAATGCAAAGAATACGATAATGGCAGCGGTGGCGATATAATTAAGATAAAGGCTGATCTCTTTATAGGCTCGTCCAAACAACAAGCCAATGCCCAGATAGACTATATACTGGACCGCCGATGTCCCCAGGCAAACAGCGATGAATTTCCGGTACGGCAACCGCGAATTACCCGCAAGAAAGATTCCCGCTACACCGGCGCCCAATATAATTTTAGATAGAGAAACAGTCTTTACCGGATTATTCCCGAAATACGTTCGTGCCCGCTCGATCTTCGCGCCGCTTAAGCCCATCAGCCGACGCCACCGGCCGCTTGAGCAGGAATTCCCCCACCGCCCGAGCGCGTATACCAGTGAATCACCCGTAATGTCACCCAAAACGATGATCGGATAGGCGATAAAGGGACTTAAGACACCTTCCATGCATAAAAATCCGGCAATGATAGCTAGAATGGGCCCTTCCACTACCGCCAGTGGAAAGAGGAACAAGTATTTAAATCCGTACAACAATTGAATGATGTGCTCCATGACTTAAAGATTGTATTTAAAAAACTTCTCCCAGGTTGCCAAAAAACCCTCGTGAACCCGTTGTGCCTATACC
>Ga0210398_10003917_pt1 | contig 14107 bp, 12 predicted proteins | sample IncBWC4OmetaG_FD_161047 | JGI IMG/M metagenome (GOLD analysis project Ga0210398, IMG submission 161047) | Forest soil microbial communities from Barre Woods Harvard Forest LTER site, Petersham, Massachusetts, United States - Inc-BW-C-4-O | ecosystem: Environmental > Terrestrial > Soil >...
GTAAAACCCCTGTAGTTCGTGCTCGCCTCCGCTGAGCAAATGAAAAAGCAACCCGATTGCTGTCCCCGGCTGGTATGGCCCACCATGTTTCCCGTAAACATTGTTGGCCAGAAACATCGTCTTTATTTTCTCGGACTCGTAATTGTGATCGAGAAACTCGCCCAGGCTCCCAGTGAGAAACGACACCAGCTGCGAAATCTCCGCACTCGAAATTCCACGAAACCGTTTGCCCACCCGGAACAAATCAGACCACCCCTTCATCGAAGACGTGTCGACCTCCGGCGGAGGTTCCATGAAAAACGGCTGCAGGTATCGCGCCAGCTTCTTCAACTGGTCATCAACGTGCACAAACCGCGCGGCATCTCGCGCGGAAATCTTCGCAAATTCCTTGCGCGCACGTTCGCGATCCACCCACCACGGCACAACGTGACCGTCGGGGAAGGGAACCTGAATCGCTGGATCGCACGGAACCATGCGCAGGCCGTGACTCGCAAGCTGCAATTCAGAAATGACTTCCGGGCGCAGCATGCTGGCAATATAGGAAGTCGTGGATACGCGGCAGCCCGGCGCAATCTCTTCCGTCACACAACAGCCGCCAACAATCTCCCGCCGTTCGAGCACCAGTGTGGAGAGTCCCGCGCGCGCGAGGTAAGCCGCGGCCGTCAGTCCGTTATGACCTGCGCCGATCACGATGGCGTCATAAATGGATCGGGCGCCGGTCGTGTTCGTCGACGTCGAAGATGTTTGACCGGAAGTCACGCACGCTATCTCTGAATTGGATAACACTACCGCAGATGGCTCTAAAAATGAAGTTGAATTCAACAAGACAGTGCTATATGCTGTCGTGACTTACAGTCATTCTCTATGCCAGGAATCGCCAGCAATCGCGTTGCTCCACCCCTCTACCAACGTCAGGCCCCAACCCGCCCACGCTCGGAGGCAAAGCGCAGCCGCATCATCGAAGCCGCCACGCAACATTTTGCCGAGCATGGCTATCACGCGGCCCGAGTCGGCGACATCGCCATCGCCCTTGGCATCGCCAAAGGCTCCATCTTCCAGCACTTCGGCAGCAAAGACGGGCTGTTCTTCGAAGTCTACAAACGTTCCGTCCGCTCCTTCGCCAAATACTTGGATGCGCCCGCGGAAATTCGTCTGGCTGGCTTTTTCGAAGTGCTGCGCTACTGGCTCGTCCGCACCGAGCACCTGGTGCACGAGGACTGGATTCCTTATCGTATTTCTCTGCTCGGCAATTACGGCACCGACCTTGTGCTGAAGCGCGAGATTAACCGCTTCCTGATCAGTGAAGATCCTTACGGCACCGTGAGCTTTGTCCGCTTTGGACTGGAGCGCCACGAGCTGCGCAAAGATATGGACATCGAGATGATCGTTTCCATTCTCGACTGGATGATGGAACGCTTCCAGGATGCATTGCTCACCGCCGAACTTGATCCAGGATTGTTTCGCCGTCAAGGAGAGTTGGCCGAGAAAAAAGAAGCTAGGATTCAACAGTTCTTGGACGTATTGCAGCGCGCGATTGGCGCCGTGACCGCAGAGCCCGCGACCAGGCCCCGTCCGCCGCTGCGAGGAAATCATCGCAAGTAGATTGCTGACTGGCGGATCATCAGCGTGAAGCCTAAGATCTCAGTATTCATTCGAGAGCATAAATATGCAAGCGTCGATTGAGCAGATTCTCGCCGGATACAACGATCGCTCCCCACTCCCCGAGGCGTCCACTATCCCCGCGCCCTGGTATATCGATCCTCGCATTTACGAACTGGAGCGCCTCAATGTCTTCGGCAAGACGTGGCAGCTAGTAGCCCGCACCGATCAGTTGCAGAAGCCAGGAGCATTTGTTTCCACGCGGCTTGCCGGAGAGCCCATCGTCGTCGTGAGCGGAGGCGACGGCACGTTGCGCGCCTTCTACAATGTGTGCCGTCACCATGCCGCCGCGGTCGTCACTCAACCTTGTGGTCACGCAGAAATTCTGCAATGCCCCTACCACGGCTGGAAATACGGTCTTGATGGATCGCTCAAAGGCATGCCAGAGTTCGATGGAGTGCAGAATTTCGACCGCGCCGAAAACGGCCTGGTACCCATTCGCGTCGAAACCTGGGAATGTTTCGTGTTCGTAAATCTCGACCCACAAGCCGTGCCCTTGCTGGAATTTCTCGGGGGCCTCGTAAAGAGCGTTGCCCCGCTGGGCATCAGCAAGCTGCACTACTTCGACCGCCGCACCTACGACATTAGTTGCAACTGGAAGGTTTACGTCGACAACTTCCTGGATGGCGGATACCACGTTCCCCATCTGCACAAAGGATTGAGCTCCGTACTCGATTACAAGCAATACACCATCGAAAACGAAGACCGTTATTGCCTGCAGTCGAGCCCGATGGTTGCCTCCGACGAAGATGCCGCAACCGGAGCCACGCGCAAAGGCGACCGCGCTCGTTATTTCTGGCAGTATCCGAATCTCATGATCAATTGCTATGAGGGATACATGGACACCAACTATGTGATCCCGATCGATGCCGATCATTGCACTGTGATCTTTGATTTCTATTTCAGCGACGTGAGCGAGCCGGCGCGCGCCTACAACACGGAGTCGGTGAACGTCGGCAACCGCGTGCAGGACGAAGACCTGGGTATCTGCGAAGACGTGCAGCGCGGTCTGAAGTCTCGCGCCTATGGCGCGGGTCGGCTTTCCGTGCGCCGCGAGGCCGGAGAGCAGTTATTCCACCAATTGCTCGCCGCGGACCTGAAGAGGAGCTCTGTACCCTTGATCGCTGCGGCTGATTGAGCGCGCTTCTCGTATCGACGCAGTTTGCTAGGTATTCCTTCCCGCGGCAAGAGTTCTTTTCCCAGGAGCGGACTATTACTACTGATTATCGCGCGGAATCGTCTCCTGCCACGTCTTCGACTTAATCATCTGCCCATCTTTCAGCAACTCCCGTGTGTATTTGTAATAGAAGTTCTTCTGATCGGTGGTCACCAGCAGATGTCCGCGCCACACCAGCGTGCGGCCCTTCAGCGCAAATACGCTCTCGGCCTCTCCGCGCACTGAGCAAGTTTCCGGATGAGCATCGTCGCCGTCGTAAGTGAGGTTTTCAAAATCATTTTCCGTGCCCCACGGATACTCGTATCCGTCCTTGCCTTTCCAGCGCACGGTCGTTTTCTGGCGGGCCTCATCGCGTTCTACCGTCCAATCACCAGGCCAGGGAAATCCTTCGCTCTTAATGTCGGTACGCTCTTCGGAAGGCTGAGGTACGGAAAATTCCGGTGCTGCCGCTCCCTGTAAAGGTACGACCGGAAGGATAATCCGCGATCCTTCAGCGCCGCCCAATTCGAGCGAGGTCGTCATCGAATACGGTGTCGGAAGCACCATCGGCCACAACGAATTTGAAATTGCGATCCGAATGCGATGGCCTTTCAGAAACACCCAGGAAGTCAGGTGCATCTCGATGTCCAGCGGATAAACCTTCCCCGGCTCGAGATCGCGCGGTTCGGTCATCGAGTCCCGTTGCGCCCCATTCAAGCCCGCGCCCGTAATCTGCGTGACCGTGCCGTCCGGTGCGACATCGGAAAGCCGCACAAACCAATCCGCCAATGGTGCCGTCGCGGAAGCTTGTAGCATTGCACGCGGACGGCCGAGAATCGCCACCTCATGCTCCAGCGGCGCGGAATCGTACACCAGACTGAATGCATCCACCGGCCGAGGATCGCTCAACAACTCTCCCCACCAAAACCCAGCCTCCACGCCGACTGTAGGAACGTATTTCAAATGTTGCGTAGCTCGAACTGCGGGGGACGTGTCTAGCGTGTGATTTCCCTGCAAGAAAAAAGTAGTGTCCGTCGCCTCCTGCGGTGGCCACGCATCTTCCCGCCGCCACTCCCCCGGCACTTCCTGCAGATTCGGATCCGGCGGATGCCAGTGCTGCATATAGATCACCAACCGCGGATCCTGCAACACTCCGGTGTCGCGTCCCTTGAGCCAATAGTCGAACCAGCGCACCGCTTGATCGCGCCACTCGACCCGCGGTCCGAAGTCCGCGTCATTAGGAAACGAATGGTTCCACGGCCCTACAATCGCCTTGATCGGAGCTTTTGATTTCATCAGCATGTCCACAACGTTGTCGCGATAACCGTCCTGCAAGCCACCGATCAGAAAACTCGGCGTCGTGATCTCGCTCAACGGCCGCACGCGGTCACGCCAGAACGGCCCATCATGCTGGTGTTTCAAATAAAGCAGCGACCACGGTGGCGAGACGAAACGCGGCCCCAGAACTTTCTCGTCGAGCGAATAATCCGGCGCGCCCACCCAGCCCTCGGCCATGTCCATGTTCAATTCAAATTCGTCAACATGCGCCATCCCGTCGATGTAATGAACGTCATCGTGAAACAACTCTGCGGTAGCGTGCACGGCAACAATCGCCTTCAGCGCCGGCGGATGCCGCATCGCCATCTGCAGCGCGGTGAACCCTCCCCACGAAATCCCGAACATTCCAACATTACCGTTGCACCACGGCTGACGCGCCAGCCATGCAATGATCTGCTCGCCATCTTCCTGCTCTTGCTCGGAATATTCGCGCTCCGGGGGAACGCCCTCACTCGCGCCAAACCCGCGAATATCCACGCGCACACCCACTTAGCCACGCCGCGCGAAGTAAGCATGCTTGGGATAATCCCCCGCGGCCGTGCCATCGTCTTTTCGATAAGGCAGATATTCGAGCAGGGCAGGGAACTTCTCTCCCGGCTTCGCGCCGTCCGGCATGTAGAGAGTCGTAGCCAGCCGAACCCCGTCTTTCATGGGAATCCACGCCTGCTCCATGCGCACTCCATAAACTGCAGGCGATGGCAGTTCGGTCGCAAAGATGGAAACGGAATAAAGAAAAATGAAGCAGAGGATGCAGGCAGTTTTCGCCAACGCCGTCTCCCGAACTTGTAGGGTTTGTCTGGGTGCCCCATTTCTCGCGTCCTTTGCGAGAAGTGGGGAAGTCATCTCTGACCTGCAGTCACTCCTGCGAGCTCTCGCGGCGCAGGGCGCGCAAATCAATCCCCAGTTGCTCCGCTTTCTTATACAGGTGACTGCGCTCCAGGCCAAGTGTTTTCGCGGCCAGACTCATGTTCTGATGGCTGCGCTTCAGTTCAGCGAGAATCACGTCGCGTTCGAACGACTGCACCCGGTCCGCTAGCGCGCCCGAACCAATGGCCGCGGACGCAAGTTCCCCTGAAGACAGCTTCGGCAACGCCATTTGCACGGTCGCCAGGTCCACATGACCGTCGGTCGCAAGCAGCATGAGCCGCTCCACCATGTTGCGCAATTCGCGAACGTTGCCTGGCCACGCGTGCGATTGCAACGCCGCGATCGCGTCCGCTGCAAACGGAACCGGCTTCCAGCCATTCTGTGCGCAGACTTGCGCCGCGAAATGCCCGACCAGCGCGGGAATGTCGTCGCGCCGCTCGCGCAACGGAGGCAGCATCAACGGGAAAACGTGGATGCGGTGAAACAGATCCTGCCGAAATTTCTCTTCGCGCACGCGCGCTTCCAGATCGCGATGCGTCGCGACCAGCACACGAACGTTTACCGCAACCGGCTTGTCTCCCCCGATCCGCTCGACTTCGCCCTCTTCCAGCACGCGTAGCAGCTTGGCCTGCATGTTCAGTGGCATGTCGCCGATTTCGTCGAGGAATATCGTTCCCTGGTCGGCCTGCTCAAACTTGCCGATGTGGCGTCCGGACGCACCGGTGAACGAGCCCTTCTCATGTCCGAAAAGTTCTGACTCAATTAACTCCGCCGGCACGGCCGCGCAATTCAAAGTCACGAATGGCCCAGCCGAGCGCGGGCTTCTTTCGTGAATGGTTCGTGCCACCAGTTCCTTACCCGTGCCGGTCTCGCCGAAAATGCACACCCGCGATTCGCTCGCGGCCACGCGCTCCAGTTGTGCCATCACCCGCCGCATCGCTTCGCCGCTCCATACGATTTCGTGCTTGCCGAGCCGCTGGCGCAGTTGCCGGTTCTCGCTCTCCAGGCGTTGCAACTTGAGCGCATTGTCGACGGTAAGCATCAGTTTGTCGCTGGAGATCGGCTTCTCCAAAAAGTCCAACGCTCCCAGCCTCGTCGCCCGCACCGCCATTTCAATGTGCGCCTGTCCCGACATCATGACCACCGGAGCAGTCACTCCCTGCCGCTTCAGTTCTTCGAGCAGCGTCAGGCCATCTTTCCCCGGCATCACGACGTCAGAAAGAATCAAATCGAAGTTCTGCGCTTTGGCCAGTTCCAGCGCCTTCGCCGCGTTGTCGCACACCGTCGCCTCGTGTCCCGCCAACCGGAAGGCGCGCGACAGCGAAGCCAGCGTGTTGGCTTCATCATCGACAATCAAGAGATGCGCTTTGAGTGGCAACCGTCCTCCTCGCTATTTCAACCGCGAAACTGCCCGGCGTTATCGCCTGCGTTCTGCGCAGCAGGAACTTTCTGCAGCGCCTCAAGATTCTCGGGCAGTTCGATCACGAACGTTGTCCCTCGTCCCGGTTCGCTCTGCACGCTGATTCTTCCGCCGTGATCGCTAACTACCGACTGCACAATCGCCAGTCCCAGCCCCGTTCCGTGCTGCTTGCTGGTGTAATAAGGAGTGAAAATGCGCTCGCACTCCTCACGCGTGAGCCCAGACCCGGTGTCAGCTATTTCGATTATCACCTTTCCATCGTCCCGCCGGGTTCGGAGCGTGAGCGTTCCGCCGTTCGACATGGCGTCCATCGCGTTGAGTACTAGGTTCGACAGCGCGCGATGCAACAACTCTCCGTCCGCAGCGATTGTCCCGAGATTCTCATCCAACTCGAGCCTGCATGCGATCGCCGCGCGCCCCGGCGCCTGCAGTTGCGCCTGGTACAGCTTCACCACGCCGCGCAGGATTTCATTCACCTGCACCACTTGCAACTGAGGATGCGGCATCTTCGAAAATTCGCTGAAGCGCCCGATGATTGCCTTGAGGTTCGAAATCTCAGCCAGCAAGGTGCTGGAGCTCTCGCGAAATACTTCATCGAACTGTTCAGGACTCTGCGTCCGCGCGCGCATCAGATTCTCGACCGTGAGTTGCAGAGGGAACAGAGGATTCTTCAACTCATGCGCCAGGCGGCGCGCCAGCTCGCGCCAGGCCGCGACGCGCTCGGTCTGCACCAGTCGTTCTTTTTGCGCGATTAATTCTGCCGTCATGCGGTTGAATGACTCGGCGAGTTGCGCCAACTCGTCGCTGCCGCGAATTTCCACCTGCGTATCCCATTTGCCCGCGGCCACATCCTGCGCAGCCCGCGCCAGTTGCTCCACCGGACGAGTCACTCGCGCCGCTACCCAACTGCTCAGCAGAATCGCCAGAATAATTCCGCCGCCGCCCACCAGCAGCGCCGACGCGCGAATGCGCCGTTTCAGTTCGACATAGGCCCGCCGCGAATTTCCCACCAGCAAAATTCCCAGCAACGGACCATCCTTGCTCGCCCCGCCTCGCAACGGAAGCGCGTGAAACACTTCGTCATCCGTCTGGTCGGAAGACCACGACACAATCCCCGTCATCTCTTGGTTGTACTGCCGCACGGCATTAATGATAGGCGCAAACTTCTCGGCGGGATGCGCCGCATCGGTGCCGTTCCGCGAGTTCGAAGAATCGAGCAGCGAATCCGGCGACAGATTTTCCGAAGTACGATCGCCGCGATTCTGATAGAGCAACACACGCATGTCGGCGGGCAGATCCAGCCCGGAAAGAAAATTTCGGTCCAGCCGCTGCCCGCCGACCACGTACACGGGATGTTCGCTGATGGCAGTCGCACGCACGGCGAAGAGCCCCAAAGCAGTCGAGTCCTGCAATTCCTCGCGCTTCAGAAAGGCATTCTGCCCACTAGCTGCCGACAGACTCTCAAACCCGGTATCGGCATAGCCAAACTTAGCCGGCCACTGCGCCGAAGAAATAATGGTTCCATGCGCGTCGAGAAATTCCAGGAAGTCGAGCTGATGACTCTCCGCCATCTGCCGAGCCAGTTCAAAATATTCGGCGGAGTCCGCTGCTGTGCCAGGCGAAGATGTGCCAAGCGATGCTCCATTCAGCGCGGTCGCCATCCGGCCGACTGCATCCGAGGCTGCGATCGCTTCCACCCGCCGTGCCACATCCTCGCCCCGCCGGATAAACTGGCCCTGAAACTGCGCGACCAGCGCAGCCGTGCGCTGCTCTTCGGTTTTTTCGAAAGCACCGCGCGTGACCGCGAGCACCAGCAAAGCAACCGCCGCCACCGACAGGAAAACCGTCAGCGCGAAGACAGCCAGAAGCTTGCGCCGGAACATCATGCTGTGCCCTTCATAAAAGTCCCGATCATTCCTTGCCGATCAGTTGGCGGTTCATAAGGCAGTCCATGAGTTTCCTAATCGCCCACTCCAAGCCACGCGTCGCCGAGGTCCCAGCTTCCGTCGCCGCGCAGTACCCAATGATTCAAACTCGCTGACGCGGCGTACGATACCGGCAGATGGAAAAGTGGAATCAAGCGCTGTGTCGCCAGCAGCGCGACTTCCGACGCATAAAGATCTTCGACCGAACCGCTTTCTTTTCCTGCGGGTTGTCTGACTCCTGTGGGCGTCCCAGCCAGCGTAGCCACATTCGCCAGCGCGATCCAGGGGTTGGGCGATACCAGAGGAATTCGCACCAAGCGCAAATCGGCAGCTGCCGCTAGCGACCCCGGTATAGGTTGCAGTGACAACCCAGCATCTCTGGCGTTGAGTGCGATGCGCTCGGCCAACAGGTGGTCTACCGGATCACTGCTGTCATAGCCGATCGTCCACGTTGGGATCGTGCGAACCTGTTCGCGGGCCTGGCGCGCCCGCGGCAAGTCCGCGTCGGTCGGAAACACGAATCCGTATCCGCTCATCCAGCTTGGAAGAATACTGGCCGCCGGTTGTCCCGCGCCCTGCAGCAGCACGCTCTTGATCGACCCGCGCTCCACACTCAAGGCCAAGGCCTCGCGCAGGAGTTTCTCTTCCGGGGACGCCGCGTCGCGCGCGAAAACCAGTGCCAGCAGTTCGAGAGGCGCCGAGTTTACCAGGCGCCGTCCTTCGCGTGAGACTCGATTCCGCGAAATCTGATTCTGCGAAATCTGATCCTGCGAGATCCGGCGCGCCTGCTCCGGCGCCACTTCCACCAGATCCGCCTTGCCCAGCTCCAGCGCGGTCATCTGATCGCGAAAACTCTTCCCTATCTCAATCTCGATCGTGTCGAGGAACGGACGCCCGCGCCAGCAATCTTCCTCAGCCGCCAGCGTCAGCTTTTTCCCCGGCTGCGAATCGACAATGTGAAACGGTCCCGTACCAATTGGAGTATTGCCGGGATTCCTCTTGGTAATCGCATTCCGCGGCAATGCCAGTTCCGCTAACAGTTCGCGATCAGAGCCGGCATTCTCAATCACAACTGAATCAGCATCCGCGCTCACATTCCAAGACGGATTCGCAGCGCGCAGCGCAGCCGCCGCAATCTCAGCCGTTAGCGCCGTTCCGTCGTGAAACTTCACCCTGCCACGGATTCGAAACTCCCAGCGCTGATTCCCCGGCTGGTTGCCCGGCTGGGTTCCCGCCAACGTCTGCCGCGACTTTACCAGCCATGATGTGGCCAGCGAAGGCTGAATCCGTCCGCTCTCATCCATCGTCACCAGCGTGTCGAACATCAGTAGGGTGAGACTGCGCCGCGCAAACGAATCGGCCTGCACGTTCTCGGCCCGATCAGGCCCTGCCCGTTCGAATTCCGCCGGATCCAGCGACACGGGAGCAGCACGCATGGCAACATGCAGCGCGCCGCCATACTGCGGACGCGTCTCCGCCTGCGCCGCCAGCGCACCCATCATCAAGCTACTGACTGCAAGTAACTGCCAGCCGGAACGCTTCATAGCTTCCTGTCTCTCGATTTCTCACCACTGCGATGGCTGTATCAGCCTTCGCCTCCGTCCACAACGCGGTAATAACGCCGCCAGCAAAATCGACAGCCGCGCTTACTTCTACGGGATCGCGATCCGGAAACTCATACGCCCGCACCGCATCTCCAGACGCTGTTTCAGAACTTGTAGTCAGCACCTGCCAGCCCGCTCCACATTGTGTTTTCACACTCGCGAGATCGCTGCCCCAGTTGAGTCTGGTGACCTGATCGCTCACGCCGTCAACCATGTGTACGTGGCCGTCCGTGGCGGCGAAGAGCCACAGCGTGTATTTGTCTCGTGGCAGCAATGCTGCCGAATAAAACTTCGGCACAGTCGTGAACTTGCCCACGGCCGCCGTCAAAGCTCCAGTGAAGAAGTTTCGCGTCGAAGCGTAGAAAGCTCCCGCCGGTGTAATGGCTGCTGGCGTCGATCTGCCACTTGGAAAAGTCGCGAAGTTCCCGCTGCTCAGTCCTGCCGGCACCAGGGGCCACGGATCGTCGGCCTCGCGGCAACTTAGCGTCAGCGGTGTAGCCGCAGAACTGCGGCAGATCACGCCGGGAAGATACACATCCAGCAAATGATCTCTAGCCGGGATCAGCCTGCCGTGCAAATCCCGCGGCCACAGCCGCGTATGGACAACCCCCAGCGCTTGTTCCTGCTGCCACTTTCCCGCCTGCAACCGGTAGAGCGTAACTTTCTCCGCGTCCAGTACCGCAATCCGCGTGGGCGTCGCGTTTTCCTCCAGCACGGCCACGTCGAGAATCGGCTCATCCTGCGCCCACAACGAAATCTTGCGCAGGCTGAGTGGCACCGACTCATGCGATGGCATTGAACTCTCGGGCCGCGGCGCAGAAACCATCACCACTACCGGTTCGCCTGCGCCCCGCCGAATCTCCGCCACCCAAACGTAAGACGTCGCATTTTCCGACAGCCAGATCTTCACCGCAGCGGCCTCGGAAGTTGCCGACTCGGAAGTCTCCCGATCCGATCTGGTGAATCGAATGCCGACGCCTTCGAGCGCGCTCCGCAGACCGTTCTGGATTACTTCGCTGTCGCGATTCCCCAGAGACGATCGGTTTTCAATCGTAAGCGCGACCATGCCAGTTCCCGTGACGGCAAGAATTTTGCGCGCCAGTTGCTGTTCGGGCGCGCTCCAGTCAACGCCATAAGCAGCGATTGCCAGCGCGAGAATCACACACCCGAGTCGCGCAATCACGCGGAAGCTGGAGGCAAGCGGCAGGACGCGACTCACCGCGCTTGGAATGGCGCTCGGAATAACGCTCGGAACCACGCTCGGAACAATGTTCGGAACAACGTTCGGAATAATGTTTGGGATGGCCAAATTATAAACCGCTCCGCGCCTCTGAGCCGCTAAGTCGCTCTATACTGTTTGGACACCACAGCCACTCTGGGACCCGGCTGCATCATTGTGCTGCAGCCCTGTGTTACTCAGCGTTTCGGTTCTGCTTTCGCCGCACCCGCCTGCCCGCCCACCTTGCCCGAAGCAAAGAACAGTCGGAATACTTGCCCGAAGATCAGCTCTTCGGCCAACAACGCGATCGCCAGCGAAAAGATCATTCCTCCCACCACTGCCATAAATGTGATTGCCATCTGCATAATGTCCTCCCGAGGCTCAATTTCTGGCCGGACACTCCATTTCTTCCGGTCTTCATTGGCCTGCGCTCTTTCATAGGGCAGGACGGTGCCCAGACCGTACCTGATTGAAAATAAAGTGGTTGAGTCGTGAAGAATGGTGCAGGGGAGTGTGCCGACTACCACGGTGTGTCTATCGATATACAGGTTCTGAATCGGGATTTTGATTCATGCCCGCCTTCCGCGATTGCGCGCTCCGTAGCGACTTAGTTGGAAATCCGTCAAGAAGAAGGGAGTAATTACATCTCTATCTGCTTCGTTTTTGGGAACAATTCCCGGAACGGTCCATATTGCTCAGACTTTGGCCCGCCAAGCGCCTATGCTGATCTTGGCTTACCCTAAGGAGGTATTTTATGGGCCGCCACTTCCCAGAAATATGTTGCGTGCTTTGCAGAAAGCCGGTTGATCTTAGCGTAGATTTGTCTGCCGACGAAAATGGCAAGTCCGTTCACGACCACTGCTATTTCACGCACATGGTCAACCCCACTCCGGTCGGAATGTGGAAAAATCTGCGATTGCGCTGGCGGCGATCCAGGTTCGGGCAGAAGGCCTGCGAGGCCGAGCCCACAATTAGTGCTTGAGTCGAAAGCCGACGCCTAGGGAAATCGCGGATGGTAAAACCTCATATCCCTAAGCCCGGCGACCCACTCACGTTAGAAGGGTCTCGAGCGCCAGAATGCTGCCCGGATCGTGAGAGAGACTACCAAAAGCCAGGCTACTGCCAAACCAAAATAAACCAGAATTTCAAAACTGCACGACTACCCGCGTTCCTGTTGCGTTGACCAAGTGCGTTGACTTGATACCTGCGCTCGCTTATCGTTGCGGACGCAATGGTGAATAAGGACGCAAATGGTCAATCAGTATGAACATCGTTAAAGCAACGCGCCAGTTTGAAGAGTGGCTGGGCCATCGCACCGATCTGGTCAAGAAAGATCTCCGCCTTAAGCACGCCAACATGAAGGCAGCGGTCTTCCCCTTTCTGCGCGCCACGTATTACCGCTGGGCGCAACTCTGGCCCAAGGTCTGTCCCGATCTCGCCAAAGCGCCGCACGTCTTGGCGGTGGGCGACCTGCACGTAGAAAATTTCGGCACCTGGCGGGACGTGGAAGGCCGTCTGATCTGGGGCGTCAACGACTTCGACGAAGCTCATCCCATGGCCTACGCCAACGATCTGGTGCGTCTGGCCGTGAGCGCCCATCTGGCCTCCGAAGCGGGCCACTTGGCACTCAAGGAGAAAGACATCTGCGATTCCATTCTGGAAGGCTATCGCGAATCATTGCAAAAAGGCGGATTGCCCTTCGTCCTGGGCGAGAACAACGAGTGGCTGCGGCAGATTGCCGAGAGTGAACTGCGCAACCCCGTCCACTTCTGGGCGAAAATGGACGCCCTGCCTACCGTAAAGCGCGAAGTTCCGATCAGCGCGATCGACGCCATCGACCATCTCATGCCCGTCCGGGAACTGCCTTACCGCCTGACTTGCCGCGTGGCTGGACTGGGAAGCCTCGGGCACGCGCGCTATGTCGCCATCGCCAACTGGCACGGCGGCAGAGTTGCCCGCGAAGCCAAAGCCCTGGTTTCCTCCGCCTGCTACTGGGCGAAAGACGAGAGTGGACCGCCTGAGATTCTCTATCAGACCATCATCAGCCGGGCGGTGCGTTGTCTCGATCCCTTTGTTCAGTTACGCGGACGCTGGATTGTGCGCCGGCTCAGCCCGCATTGCTCGCGCATCGAACTGGCCACGCTTCGGGCGCCGGGCCAGGAATTGCGCTTGCTTCGCGCCATGGGATGGGAAACCGCCAACATCCATCTCGGAACAAAGACGGCTCGAAACCCGATTCTTAAACACATTCAAAAGCAAAAAGGGAAGTGGCTGCACGAAGCCACTGAAGAGATGCTGAAGGCAGTCCGCGACGACTGGAAGACATGGGCAAAAGACGGCTACGCCTAGCAGATCGGCTAGGTGCCCCATTTCTCGCGCATTTTGCGAGAAGTGGAGATTTTCCTTACTCGCGCAAAAAATCTGGACTAAATAAGGATCTAGGCTAAAACAGTCTGGATTTAAATCGGGCGAGAGCGTTCGACTGTCTGCCTACGCCACGCCCCTGTGCGCGCCGCCCGCGGCCGCACTCACTGCCGACCGTCGCAGCGGAGTTAACGCAACCCCGCGTTCCCGGTCATAAACCAAAGTCCACAGCGACGCGCACTCATCACACAGCCAGTAATGCTCCACGCACCGCTGCGGTTGCCGGGCGCGAACGAAAGGAGGCGCAACGGATTCTCCCGGCTTAGCGACCCGGTCGGTCTCCACCAGAAACAACTTGCCCTCTCGGAGTTTGAGGAAGGGTTTGCCACACTGCGAATTGGCACATCGACTGAGCATATTGGTCACTGCTTCCTGCTAAAGCCAAAAAGTAATTCGGCGGGCAAAATCTGAATTCCGATTCACTAAGCACTTCGCCTGCCACGGGGTTTCCCTGTCCCTGCCGTAGTGGTTCCTCAGACCCGAGGCGGGTTCTCG
>Ga0210398_10003918_pt1 | contig 14107 bp, 11 predicted proteins | sample IncBWC4OmetaG_FD_161047 | JGI IMG/M metagenome (GOLD analysis project Ga0210398, IMG submission 161047) | Forest soil microbial communities from Barre Woods Harvard Forest LTER site, Petersham, Massachusetts, United States - Inc-BW-C-4-O | ecosystem: Environmental > Terrestrial > Soil >...
GGAGTCCTTACAATCCAGGCCTGGCCGTTGTTGCCGCTGAAACCAATATCGTGGGCGGCATTATTACCAACGCGGTCTCGCCGCATGCGGGCACCAACATGGTGCGCGGAGGTGTTTACAAAATCGCTTGGGACTTCTTCAACCTCGCCCATCGCCTCAACCGTTCGAAAGCATTTTCCGGCAACGTCTCGCTGGATTGGTGGTTCTTCGACCCCGTCGGCGCCAAAACCAATGCCAACGCCGCACCCCAATACCAGGATTTTGCCTCGCTCGCTTTCTATACCTCGGTGCCCGGCAATGCCGATTATTTCACCAACAACCTCGGCCAGGCCGATCCCGGTCTCGGCACGACGCAGCTTTCCCTCGGCGCCGCCACCTCGCAAATTGCCGGTTACAAATCCACCAACTATCAGGCCCAAATTTTTCATACGTCTTCCAGCAATGCCTACGACCAGCCCAACGGCTGGTTCAATCTTCCCGTCATGCGCACCGTTGGCTGGCATCATGCCCTCATCAACGTCGGCAGCCCGTCGTCCAACGGCGCCACCCCCGTTTCGTTTTACATCGACAACTTCCTCAACCCCGCGCTTACCAACACCGCCTCCCTCACCAACGGCCTCAACTGCATCGTCCTCCAGGCCGAGAACGGCAATCTTACCGGTTACTTTGACGACCTCACCTTCAACGCCCCTGTCCTCAGCATCGCCCTCGCCGGTCCCAACGCCATCGTCACCTGGCCCGTCACCAACTGGACCCTCCAGTTTTCCACCAACCTCGTCGGCTCCAACTTCACTGACATCCCCGGCGCCACCAGCCCGTTCACGAACTCCGCCACCAACGGCACCCGCTTCTTCCGCCTGCGCCAGTGACGGTTGTGCCGGTGGCCGCTCAATTCCGCTTGACTCATCTGCCCTGCTCGTGATTGGTTTTCCCGCTTTATGAATTACAAAATTTCGCAACGGGCCGCCTCGCTCTCGCCTTCCCTCACGCTGGCCGTTGATTCCAAGGCCAAGCAAATGCAGGCCGAGGGCATCGACGTCGTGGCCTTCGGCGCGGGCGAGCCGGACTTCGACACCCCGCAGCACATCAAGGACGCCTGCGCCAAGGCGCTCGCCGACGGCTTCACCAAATACACCCCCGCCGCCGGCATCCCCGAGCTGCGCCAGGCCATTGCCGACAAGTTCAAGCGCGAGAACGGCCTCAGCTACAAATCCTCCCAGATCATCGTCTCCTGCGGCGGCAAACATTCCTGTTACAACGTCATCATGGCCACCTGCGAGGCCGGCGACGAAGTCGTCATCCCCGCCCCCTATTGGCTCAGCTATCCCGAGATGGTCAAGCTCGCCGGCGCCACGCCCGTCATCATTCCCACCACCGACGCGACCGAGTTCAAGGTCACGCCCGCGCAACTCCGCCAGGCCATCACTCCGCGCACCCGGTTGTTCATCCTGAATTCCCCCAGCAACCCCACCGGCTCGCTTTATACCCGCGACGAAATCAAGGCCCTCGGCGACATCTGCGTCCAAAAGAACGTCCTCATCATGAGCGACGAAATTTACGAGAAACTCGTCTATGACGGCGCGGAACACGTCAGCGTCGCCGGCCTTTCCCCGGCGCATTACGAACACACCATCATTACGCATGGTTTCGCGAAGGCTTATTCCATGACCGGCTGGCGGCTCGGCTATCTTGCCGCGCCCGAACCCATCGCCAAGGCCATCGACGCCATCCAGAGCCACAGCACCAGCAACGCCACCTCCTTTGCCCAGAAAGGCGCCGTCGCCGCCCTCAATGGCCCACAGGACCATATCAAGGTCTGGCTCGCCGAATACGCCAAACGCCGCGCCTACGCCCACAAACGCCTCAACGCCATCCCCGGCATCACCTGCGTCAATTCCCGCGGCGCGTTCTACCTGTTCCCGAACATCTCGCGCCTCGGCCTTAAATCCACCGACTTCTGCGCCCGCCTGCTGGCGGAGGAAAAAGTCGCCGCCGTTCCCGGCATCGCCTTCGGCGCCGACGAATACCTGCGCATCAGCTACGCCACCGGCATGAAGAACATCGAGAAAGGCCTCGACCGCCTCGAAAAATTCGCCAAATCATTGGCGCACTGAGGGGCCGCACGCTCCCTGACTCTCGCCCCGCGAGGAACGAGCGGGGAGAGAGCTGGAGAGAGGGGTTTACCATAATTCTTTCCCTCTCAAATGCGGGAAATCAACCACTTGCGTTGAATCGCCTCTTCCGATGGTAGGGTCATCGCGCTGCGATGACCGCCAATCCCAACGGGATTGAATCACTCAGCCCAACGGTTGGCCCGATTCCGAGAGGGCCTACCTTGGGTAATGTGCCCCAAACGTCACAACCCTGAAAGGGTTGAACACTCGCCCACTCAACGCGCCACTAATTTAAGCGGCCCCAAGCGGCCCACCCCGCTGAATCCCGCACTCAGACGCGGGAAATCAACCACTTGCGTCGAAGTACCTGAGCGCACGGTAGGGACGCTTTCCACAGCGTCCCTGATCTGTCCCCCACTCCGATCCGCCATCAACTCTCAAGTTTTCAGAATCAGCCTTTTCCGGACAACTCACGCCAAATTTTGGTTTGATTTGGTATGACTTGGTGCGACTTGGTTTGACCAGCACGTTTCCAGAAGCGCCCCTCGTCCTCGGCCCTTCGTTTCCTTCGTTTGCTTCTGTTAGGTTTTTTTCCAAACCTCATTATGCGGGAATACGCGGGAATATCCGGGATTAAGCGGGAAGCGGCCGATTTTCGTCCCGCTTATTCCCACTTAATCCCGCTTAAGCTCCCGCCTAATCCCACGTCCGACCGCTTAAGCGCGCAGCCCTTCCACCCGTTGTAACGATTTAACGTTTCAACGATGTAACGTCCGATTAGATTGTCAAAGATCTCGCGCCTCTTTCTTGCTGCTTACGGCTCACTGCTCACCGCTTACAGTTCGCGATCCGCGCTCCAAAATCCGTTCCTCCCTGACCGACGCGAGAGACGTTACGCCAATTCCTCTCATTGTCAAATCATTCTCCTCTCAGGGAGCTGAAATCTACAACTTTCATCATGATTTGGTGTTTCATTGACCAGATGATAAGGTGCTTCATGTTGCCCCGGCAGATGGCAATTTTGCAGGCGATGTTCGCTGCAACCCATACCCCACATAACTATGAGTTTCAAAAATACAAACTACAGCACCATCGTTAACCAATGGAGGCATTGCCATCTTTTGTTCCTCGCGATGTTCATAGTCGTCTGGGCGTGTTCAGTGCGCGTGATACCAGTTCTGGAAGATACTCGCATTGGGGGTTCAGGGTTGCATCCGGGCGATGTTTTTTTGTTGATGTCGATACTCAAGCTGGCCTGGCTGCTCCCTGCCGGGGTGGCGATCATCTACGTATTATCGTTTGCGTTAAAGCAGTTCAACACAGCGGAGGCAATTGCTGGGATCGGGTTGGTTTCGAGTGCCATTCTTGCCCTCGTCGTTTTGGCAGCTCTAATCGAAATTCAACTTCACTGATGTGTATCAGCAGTTGGCCCCGAAGGGTGGGCCTCAAAACACCGACCCTTGTAGGCTCACCCGGAACCTCCGGTCACTCTCGCCCCCGCGAATTCTTGAGCGGGGAGAGAGAGGGAGAGAGGGGTTACCCAAGAAAATAGCTAATTGCTTTACCAGTTGGTTTCTTTAATTTGTTACTTCCCAAAAAACTTCGTCACATTCCTCCGCCCAAATCCCGGAAGGGGGTCAGTCAATGATATTATCATATTGGCCAATTCGCACCGTTGCTTTACGGCCCGCGATGCGCCAAACAAACCCGCCTCCACCCTTTTCACGGCTGTGTCCAGACCCGATAAAAGCGGCCATTTTGGGAAACCGGATTCGTGTCGGTAAATTGGAATGAACTGTTCGTGGCCAGAACGGTCCCGATGTCCAGCCAATCGAGCAAGTTGGAGGAGGCGAATATTGTATAGCGCCAGTCAGGTTGCGTTTGCACGGTGAGCTGCACGCTGCCGTTGGCCTGGCGGGAGACCGGGCCCAGTTGCGCGGGCGGTGGCGGCCCCAGCGGCACAAATTCAAAATCCGAAATAACCACCTCAACCGGCTGATTGCTCACGGGCGGATTGCCGTTGTCCAGCCACAGATTCAGATGAACCTGTTCGCCCCCCGCCGGAGGCGTTGTCAGCGTATAGTTCCAGCTCTGGAGGATGTTGGTGGCCGCGGGCGTCGCGGCAAAACTGCCGTTCAAACTTTGGAAGGCGATGTTGTTGGATTGCCAGATGAAACTGTGGCTGGAGTTGGTCACACCCGCAGGCAGGGAAAATCTCAAGGTTTGCCCGGTGCCGTAGGGATTAATGGCATAGTCCCCCACATCGTTGCTGCCAAAGTCGTAATCCCAGCGCGATAATTCGATGTCAATCTCGCGGTAATTATAGGCGGAATCGTAACTCCAGGTGAACATCCCGAGCACGGCGTTCGGATCGATGGCATTGACCGGCGCGCTCACGGTGAAACGATATTGCCCGTAACCAAAACTCCGGTCGCTGATGATCTCCGCGCATTGCCAGGCGTTGCTGGCATGGGTGATGGCCAGGTGTAAATCTCCCTGCGCGTCCACCCAGGCATTGCTGGTGCTGTCGGAAAAATAGTTTGGCCCGGGCCCCTGCAGACCGGCGCCTCCCTTGATCCACCAACCGTAATCGGAAAAATTGATTTGACGCGCGGCCGGATTGACGCGATTTGCGTACGCAACCGCGATGACCCCCGACGGAATCGGCAACCCCGTCGCGCCGTCCACACAGGGCTGGTTGTAGCTTGCGGGCACCAGAAATGCCGCGATTTCTGTCGCGTTCGTATCCGAACTGACCGGCGTGATGTTCGCCGTCCACGTGCCATCCGGCTGAATCGTGGTCAACTGGTTGGCACAGCTTGGTTTGCTGTACCACTCCCCGCCGACGAAAATAAACACCGCCACGCAATTGGATGCCGGATTGGCATTCAACACGAAGCCGCTGAGACTGCCTTGTGCGCCGAAAGCCGGCACATTCGTAATCATTATGGAGGGACTGGCCGCCCGAGACTGCGATACAAAACCGGCAATCAGAACGGCAACCGCTTGGGCCAGTATTCGTGAACAAATCGTTTTCAAACTCATCTAGACGGCAATATATCAAAGCACTGTCGCATGCAACCCGCTAACGTGCGAATTGAAAAGTGCGTGAGGCCAATCCGTTCGTATCCGCACCATCCCGGAGGGATGTCCGACAAGCCCGGCGATTTATCGCCGGGAAGCCAGCCACAATCGACCAAGTTCCGAAGGAACGGCTGAAACTTTCCCGCCTTCGTCTCAGCCGTCCATGCGGGACTTCATGGATGTTGGTGAGTTCCCGGCGATAAATCGCCGGGCTACTATCAAATGTTCCTATGGAACAAGCCGCAGGCAAACTGTCAGAGGCCTTACTGCCCAGTTCTGGCCGTCTCGTGATAAGCCCGGCCAGCCTTGAACAATTCCAGCATTTTTTCATCCGGCGCCGCCACATCACCCTGTCCTTGTTCCAAAGCCACGGTTCGGGCTTTTTGAGCGCAGGCGATGGCCTCATTGAAGCGACCGGCTTCGGCGTACGCGGCGGCCAGCGTGGTTAGGAACACAGGCTGACCATACTGGGTCATTTCACAGGCGCGCTCGGCCCACCGGACTGCCTCCGCGCCATTCCGAAGCCGGTCGTCAGGACTCACCGCCAGCGCCCACGCCAGATGGTTCATTACGATGGGGGAATTCGGATCAATTGCGAGCGCCTTGCGATAGTTGTCAATCGCTTCACCGAACTCGCCCCTGGCTGCCAGGGCCGAACCCAGATTATTCAGGGCCTGCACAAAAGCCGGCTTGTTCTGGATGGCCTGGCGATAGGCCTCGATCGCTTCATCCGACTGCCCCCTGGCCATGAGCGCCACGCCCAGGTTGTAATACGCCTCGGAGAATTTCGGGTTCAATTTGACGGCGTTGCGATAGTTCACGATCGCATCATCAACCTGCCCCCTGGCGGCGAAGGCCATGCCCAGATTATTGAACGCCTGGAAGGCATTCGTATCGAACTGGATGGCGTCCTGGTAGTGTTCCATCGCCTCATCCACGTGCCCCTGGCGCATCAGCAAAAGACCCAGATCATTGTGGGCCAGCCAGGAACCCGGATTCTCGGCCAGCGTTCTTCGCCAGAGAGTTTCCTCATCGGTGTACATTCCCGCCTGTCGCCAGGTCAAAAGGGCGAGGATCGGAAGCACAATTGCCGCAAACCCATATGCCACCGCCGGTGCGCGCAGAGATTCAGCCGCCCGCGCCACCAGCGCCCCTACCAATGCAATGATTCCAGGAGCGGACACATAAACCCAATGGTCCCATATCAGTGAATAAGCCATGCCATACGCGTTCATGAAGCCCAGCACCGGAAATAGCGTGCCCACGAAAAAAAACATTGCCGTCGCCGGCCCGCGCCCAATTCGTCCCCGCGCCAGCCAGAGAGCCAAAAGGGCCGCCAGGGCTGTTGCCGGAAAGAGCCATTGCCACCATAAGCCGGGGTTGGGTTGCCAGTGCGGGTAAACGAAGCAGAGTCTTGTCGGCCAGAACAGATTGCCGAGGTAAGACCAGAACGAATGCCCGGTCGCCAGGCAGCGCTGCGGAAAAGTCAGGGCAAAATCCGCTCCTTGCGCGCCTAGATGGTGCTTCTCCAGCCAGCCGGTAATCGTAGAAAGACAAATGCCCGCGGCGAAAAAAGGCAGCGTCGGCATCATGTCCGCTCGCCACCGGATTTGCCCCCGCTTCCACCATCCAATCAACAGAATGACTGCCGGCAGCGAAAAAGCCGTCGTCTTGGCCAGCAATGCGCAAAGAAACAGAACGAAAGCAATGCCGTAATAAAATTCCCGACGGCTTTTGCCGCGCGGCTTCCCGGAGGTCGGCGTCGCTTCCTCCGTAATTGTCTCCCAATGCGCATACTTTCCATAGGCCAGCAACGCGCCAAGATAAGGGGCCAGCGAAAGCACATTCTTGCGTTCGGTGATCCAGGCGACCGATTCAACCATTATCGGGTGAATCGCGAAGATGGCGCCCGCCAGCCAGGCGCCCGGCAATCGGAGTTGAACCAGCAACCGCCAAAAGAGGACCGCTGATGCGGCATGCAACAACACGTTCTCCACGTGATAGGGAGTTGTCCAGAGATGCCAAAATTGATAATCCAGCCAGAAACTCGTGCCCGTCAGCGGATAATACTGCTGCATGGCGGTCGGATGGATCCAAATCACCCCCAGGCCGGAGAAGTCGTGAAAAAATGGCAATAGATTCGTCGTCCACGAGTCATCGTCCCAGACGAAGGCTCCATGCATGGCCGGCAGATAGACCAGGAAGACAAAGAGAACAAGCAGGCAGCCGGGAATAATTTGGCGCATCCAGGGATTTGACGGTGAACGCACCACCGGATTCTGCGGAGACACTCCGGTTTCGCTGGGGCGCCCGCGCTTCCGCTTGCTCATCGCAAAACCTTGCCAGACCAAAAAGGAATCGAAAACTCAAATTTGCACTGTCGGAAGCACCTTGTAGTCGAACGTAAAAATTTTCGTGCCCGCACGTCTGAAACCCGCTAAGTTTTCTCATGCGTCATTTCTAAGTTGTATCTTGCATGAAAACCAAATTCTCCATGTTAAGTCTGGCCTTACTGCTGGCTGCCGCCAACGGAAGCACGGCGGATTCGGCAGCCGCGCCGAAGGAAAGCATCCTTGCGAGCAGGCCGCTGGGCATCCAATTCTCCGTCAAGATGGTCGGGCCTTACACGGGGGCGGCCGATCTCCAGATCATTTGCCTCCTCAAGCACAAGGATTCCGGCGATACCTACCAGGGCGCGGCAAAAGAAACGGACGCTCTTCTCGGCGGCCTGCTTTCCTCGTTGCGAAATCGCGGCGAGTTTGTCGGCGAACTCGGCGAGACATTCCTCTTCACCCCGCCCAAAGGTTCCATTCCGGCAAGGCGGTTCATGGTCATCGGGCTGGGCGATGAAAAGGATTTGTCCCTCGATTCATTACGCGTGGTTGGACGCATTGCCGCCCGCGAGGCGGTGCGTCTCCGGGCAAAACACATTGCCTGGGCGCCGGTCATCCGTGACGAGGGCGTCGCCACGATGGAAGTCGGCGACACCGACCGGGCGTTCATTGAACAGATGCTTTCCGCCTACGACACGGAAAAGCGTCTTCAGGCGCAGGGACTGGCTCCCAAGTTCAGCATTGAAACCTTCGTGCTCGAGGCCGGACCGGCGTTTTTCGACACTGCCGTAAAAGGGGTTGATGAAGGCATCGAAGACGCCAAGACCGCCCTGGGTCAACGGGCTTCGGAACCCTATCGCTCCACTCAAAATCAATGAGGCTTCACCAATGACCAAACTGCAAACAGTCGTCTTCGATCTCGGCAAGGTGCTGCTGGATTTCGATTACGGCAAATCCTCGCGCCTTTTCGCCGCCCGCTCCAAGGCTAGCGCCAACGACGTCGAGAAACTTATCAATCATTCTCCCCTGCTCTATCGTTACGAAACGGGCCTCATGACCCGCGAGGAATTTTACCGCGAAGTCACCACGACGACGTCTTTCCATGGAACCATCGAGGAATTCGGCGAAATCTTCGCCGACATCTTTGAACCCATTCCACAAATGGTCGAATTGCAGGCCACCTTGCGAAAGCGCGGCATACCCACCTTCATTTTCTCCAACACGAACGACCTCGCCATCGGTCACATCCGCCAAAAATATCCCTTCTTCGGCAACTTCGATGGCTACGTTCTCTCCTACGAACACGGTGCGATGAAACCCACCGCGAAGCTCTATGAAGTGGTCGAGCGCGAAACCGGCCGGCGCGGCAGCGAGATTATTTATCTGGACGACCGCGCCGAAAACGTCGACGCCGGGGCGGCGCGGGGCTGGCAGGCAATTCTGCATGAGACACCGGCAAAGAGCCTTGTGGCACTGCGGGCTGCGGGACTCGACGTTTGAACACGAATTCCGGAATCCGCAGCGCAGACTGCAATTTAAGCCACTTGAGTGCCTGAAGTCCTTTCATGCGCTTTCGGGTGGTGCAATGGAACCGCCCATGCCCGGATTAAGCAGCGGCAAAACCGCATTATCGCCGTCGCCGACGAACAGCAGCCGGTCCGCCATGTCGTTCAACGCGCGGCGCGTGGTTTCGAACCGTTCCGACAGCGTGGTGAGGATGTTTTCCAACTGGTAACGGCGCGCCAGGCGATGCTCGCCCGCAATCCGATACTGCGTGCGGCCCAGCTCCTCATAATACTTCAAATCTGGAAATCCGCGCGACTCCGCCCGGAACCGGATGTGCCCCGGAAAAACGCCGGAAAGAAACAGGGAATAATTGCCGATGTGCGCGCGCAGCAGGAAGCCGGTGCGGTCGTCCGCCTTTTGCAGCGCCGCCACCATTTCAAAAAAATAATCCAGCGGATTGGACTGGCCGGGCAGCACGCATTCTGAACGCGCGGATTCGGAAAATGCCGCGAGCACTTCCGCCACGTAATCTGCGACGGCGCGGTCGCCGAGGTCCGAGCGCTTGAAAACATGCCGCACCAGCACGTAAAAATAAAACCGGCAGGAAACTTGGAGGCAGCCGCGGCGTTCCAGCAGCGCGCGGAAAAGCATTTCGTCATCGAGAATCAGGTCGCGGGAATCTTCATCGGCGAGAAGCTGGACGAGACAGGCGGCGTTGCCGCGTTTGGGACCGAGAATTTCGAGGACAAAATCCACGTCCTTGGCGGTGAACTGCACCCTGCAGTTGGGCTGAATCACTTGCACATCAATTGACACCCAAACATACTCTTCATCGGCTGATTACGCAAACCGGACAACAGACCGGCCGCGTCAGCCGCCTGCTTCCTAGCATAATCGGTTCCAACTTATCGTTGCGAATGTCAACTGGCACCTGACAAACCACCCGGCCGGGCGTAGAATTCGTTGATTGCCGGACGAACCACCCATCTCACCTGAGCCTGCGCCGGTGATAATACCCGTGCGTTCGCGGCGTCAGGCAATGGATTGGAGCCTCGCCCTCATCAGCCAGGGCATTGCCGCCACGATAAAGCACGACCCCGCCGGCGCGGGCTGGCAACTGGAGGTTTCTGCACAGGATGGACAAAAAGCGTTCCAAACCTTGCGCCAATATCATCAGGAAAATCGCGGCTGGCCGTGGCATAATGCGATTCCCCTGACTCGGGCGCGCTTTGACTGGTTTGGCCTCACCTGGGGGCTATTGCTGGCGTGGTGTTTCTGGCTGGAGAGTGTCAATCCTGATTTCAAGCGTGCCGGGATAATGGACACTTCCGCCGTCCTCGCCGGCCAATGGTGGCGCGTCTTTACCGCCATCATGCTCCACGCGGACCTCGCGCATCTCGCGGGAAATCTCTCCATCGGCGTCCTGCTTTTTGGCCTGGCCATGGGCCGTTTCGGGACCGGCACGGGCTTGCTGGCGGCATTTTTGGCGGGAGCGGCGGGCAACCTCGCCTCCCTGCTCCTCAATGCGAAACCATTCTACGGACTGGGCGCATCCGGAATGGTCATGGGCGCGCTGGGAATGTTGTCGGCCCAAACGCTGCGTTGGGGCGGAAAGTCTGGCGCGTCCCTGAAGCAGAGGCTCGCCGGCGTGGCCGCGGGCATCATGCTGTTCACGCTTTACGGTCTCGCACCCGGAACAGACATGGCCGCGCACCTCGGCGGTTTTATCGCAGGCCTGCTCCTGGGTGTGGGACTGGTTTTTTTGCCGGAAGAATTTCTGCACAGCCGGAAAACGAACATCGCGTCAAGTTTTCTATTGCTGGCACTTCTGGCTGTGACGTGGGGACTGGCGCTGAAGCACCACTAGCGCCGCCCGTCATCCTTTCCGCGTATAATGGACGGCCACCATGCGGCGATCCAATTCAATGACCGAATAACCCCACGGCAGATAGCGATCCGCTCCCTTCCGTTCCGGATGCTCGATTCGCCACGCGATGACCGTCCAGCCGTCCTCGTTTTTTAACACTTCCCATTCCACCCGGTCGGCCCAATTTTCCTCCTGCTTTAAAACGCGCATCGCCACCGCAATCTGTTCGGAATATTGGCCCTGTGGATCCTCCGGTTGCGACATGCGGCCACGCTCCCCGCCGCATCCGGCGAGCAGCACGAGAACGACAGCGATGCTCCACAATCTGCCCATCCCTCGTTTATCGGCATGGCACCGCCCAACTTGAGCTGTAAACGCCCTGCTAGGCGCCACAAATTCACCTCAACCGCTCCAGCCGGGAGTTCCGATTCTGCTCGTCACAAATCAGCGCGAACTCCCCGCTGATTCCATCCGGCGTCACAAATTGCTGGAGCAACGACGCTGGAAACTGCACGTTTTGCCCGGTGCTGCAACGCACCAGCACATGCTTGACCGTCCCGCGATAGTAATCCAGGTATTGGCTCGCCGTGATGCGAAGCTGAAATTCGTACCGGTTCATGAACCCGGCCCCCGGTCGCCTTGCTTCTCCTCGATGGCCCGCTTGAGCTTTCCTATGAATTTGGTCATGCTCGCGGCAGCCTGTGTGGCCCGGTCTGCTTCATCTTCGGGAGTCATTCTCCATTCCGGCGCGGAAATCTTAAGTTCGTAATCGGCGCTTTCAATCACCACCCTCCCGTTCTTCTCGCTGAGCCACTCCAGATAAAGACAGTTGGCCATGTGTTCCGGCGGTTTCTCCTTTCGGCGAATCATGTCGAGCGCCTCCGGCAATGGCACGTCAAACACCCGGACCTTTCGCGATGCCGTGAGATCACCGATGCCTCCGCGCTGCATGGGATGGAGCGAATCAAGGTGCTGGTGTGGTATGCGCTTCAGCGGATTGGTGAAAGTGAGCAGACAGCCGGCAAGATCAGGCCACGCATTCCCTTGGAGTTCGAGCACCACCGGCGAGTCACGGCCCTCAACCCAGATTTTGCCCCGGACAACCCCCTTCAAACGGTTGTCAATCTCACCGCGCACCACGCTGTCATGAATGCGAAATGCCATGGAAAAAAATAAAAATGGTCGGGACGGTGAGATTTGAACTCACGACCTTCTGAACCCCATTCAGACGCGCTACCAAGCTACGCTACGTCCCGAACCATTTCATTCTGCCCGTCGTGCAACAGGCAGGCGGCCATATTACTGTGCCCCGCCGGGATTTCAACAACATTCCCACGCGAGCCATGGCTCACGGCGACGTAATTTGCACCCGATAAAACTTCTGCAACCGGCTCGGGTCATTATCCGTGACGCTGATTTGGCTGCCGTTCGTCTGCCAGCCTGCCAGCGTGGCCGGCGCCAACCAAACGCCTCCCAGGTTCGTGCTCGACATCAGGGCATAACTGAAGCCTCCCGTCACCGGCCCGTACGCCAGCCGGATGTTGTTGTTCGTCCAGACGGCCGCAAGCGTGACCGACGTCGCGGCGACAGGGTTCGCGCCCACCCATTGCACCAGCGCCGCGTATTTCGGCGCCGCGTTGGTCGGTTCGTCCTGGTATTCAAGCGAACCCCACGAACCCCATTGGCTCCACGAACTGCAATAGGAAAAATTATTTACCAGCCTGACGCCCTGCCCTTTCAGCATGTTGAGATATTCCGTGTAACGGTTGAACATGCGCGGGTCCCGGTTTGCGGTGGTGAGGATGGCCGTCAGGTTCGTGTCGTTCACCGCGCCACCGGTGCCGGTGAATGTTTGCCCGGCCTCATAACAGACCATCGCCCAGCCAAGCGGCGCGGCGATGGCCTTTTGCGCGGCAATCTGCGCCTGCTGGTCGCTGATGGACTGGACGGCCAGGTTGGTCAGCACATAGTCCACCGTTGGGTAGGGCGCGTTCGGCGGGATGTCGGACGGCGTAAAAAACGTGCCGAAATAGGGCGCGATGGCCAGCACGTCCGGCATCACCCCCGTGGGATTGATGTTCGTATTCTGCAAGCCCGCAAGACGCATGGTCGTGGGCCCGGTCCAGGCCGATTGCGTCGCCAGCACTTTCACCAGCCGGTTGCTCGCGCTGCTCCCAAACACCTGCGAAAAAATATTCCAGATCTGCGCGGAACGCATCGCCGCGTATTTTTGTCCCGCGGTGTAGGGATCCGGATCGAGATTAAGATTCACGCCCTGCGTCTGCACGTAACCGGTCTGCGCAAACTGGCCGTTCCATGTCTCGTTCGAGTATTCGATGTAGATGAGCAGGAAGGGCGACAGGTTGTCGCGCAACAATTGCGCCGCCTGCTGCACGTAATTGTCGTCCGCCTGATAGGGAATGCAAATCCAGGCGTCCTTCCGTAACGTGTTGCAAAGTTGCACCATGTATTCCATCGCGACGCCGTTGGGATTGGCCTGCGTGTAATAACCGGGCGTCGTGCGGTTCGTCCATGATGACAGCGGCGAACCGTTGTTCGCGCCCCAGTCCATGAAGCGCAGGCACCGGAACGGCTGCAACCGCTGGAGAAAGAGCGGATGAAACGGCTGCGTCTGATAGCTCGCCAGGAAATTAGTGAGGACGATATGAAAATTCCTCAGATGATCGTTCGTCGCGGAAGCATGAATCTCCACCCAAGCCTCGGTATTGCTGACGGCGGTGAAGGAGTAACTTTGCACGCCGCCCGTCGCGGTCAGGTTCACGGTTGAGCCGGGATACCATCCAAAGACGAGGCTGCCTGTTCCCTGATAAATAAAATTGTAGGTGCCCGGTTCATTCAGCTCAACCATGATGGTATGCACCAGCTGATTGGTGCCGTTCTCGGCGAAAGGCACGGTCGTCGGCCAGCCGTTGGTGTCCAGCGGCACCAGCGAACCGAAACCCGAATCCCACGCGCCCGAGCCGTCGAGGTTGCGCGTCATCCACGTGCGCGTCCGGTTGAAGACATCCACGAATGGCCAGGAAGTGGACCAATCCACCACACCATCCAGATTGTTGCCCACCGCCATGGTCGCCGGCGGACCGGCCGCGACCGCGGTGTTGGAAAGGCAGGTTCCCCAAACCAGACAAAGCACTGCCGCGATCACCAATACACGAAGGTTTGAAATCTCACCCCGAAGTGTG
>Ga0210398_10003919_pt1 | contig 14106 bp, 8 predicted proteins | sample IncBWC4OmetaG_FD_161047 | JGI IMG/M metagenome (GOLD analysis project Ga0210398, IMG submission 161047) | Forest soil microbial communities from Barre Woods Harvard Forest LTER site, Petersham, Massachusetts, United States - Inc-BW-C-4-O | ecosystem: Environmental > Terrestrial > Soil >...
CTTGGTCTCCGCAAGGATGCTTGCCATCATTTCAGGCACGTCAATCTCGCGCATGCGCTTGAAGTACAGCATGATCAGCTTCGGGAAAGGCGGGATGCTGTTGTCGAACAGCAACGCCTCAGCATTTACGCCCATGTTGTATGGATCCTTGAAGCGGTTATCCCGCTTAGGAACTGGATCATACTTGTAGGCAATTACTGAGAAGTAAGCTGCGACGGTCTCGCTGGTGGGTTCATTCTTGCCGTCGAGATCCCCTGCTGCACCAAGCATACGCTCGAGTGTGACCGGCCAATCCCCAAGCTCTTTCCGGCCATCCGCGCTGACAAGGGAGCGGACGGCTTCAGTCCCATAGTGCAGCACGTCCTGCAACTCGACCAGAGTCAGCCGGCAAATGCGAAAAGTCGGATGGTCAAAAAGCTTGTTCGTATCGGTAATGAGATTCTCGAGAGCGCGAATCACGGCGGGTATCGCGTGCTCGTAGAGCCCCAGGAGCAGCGCAGGCGTCGTCGGCGCTGCCAGTATTTCGTCGAAGAACAGATCGAGCGACGCGTCCGGAGATACCTCAAGTCCATAAGGCGGTTGCCGCATTTCCCGGACCCGGTTAGCGATCTCTCCAACATGCTCCGAGCAGTAGAACGCATGAAGGCTGAAAGCCATCTTCAGCTCGTAGACAGGTTCGCTTGTAATGCGCGACACGAAGATTTGGTGCAGCCTCTTAAGAGACCAGTGCACTCGCTTCAAACGAGAAACCGACTCGCTGACGGACAAGCCAGTCGTTGCCGCCTCATTCATCGTAAGCAGGCCCACCAAGGGTGGCAGACCGGCGAAGCCTTTGTAGGAATTCAGCGACGTATACCGTGGGTGTTCCGAATCCTGCCCTTTATGAACGACGTCGTGTGGCGAGGATATGTTCATAGGCATCACCTGCAACACATCTATGGTCAATTTCGATAACGGTAGCCGACGGGCACTGTACATGTCCTCTGATCAATTGACCACTATGGGTATCAAATTGACATGATTTCCGGGAAATGTGTCCGCGGTTTGCTAATTCGGTTGAACTCCGCAACCCGACACCAGCGTATCCGGACACTGTCTAACGATGATTGAGGCCTTCAAATGCCGTCCGCAAAGACAAGAAATGAAAACTCTTGTGCGCCTTTGGAAAAGACAACTTGTTAAAGCGCGGATAACATTGCTTACTCAAGGTTGCAGACGGCAGGTGTTGGCCTCAAACACTTTTTGGGGCAGGAAAGTGGAGGTGATCGAATGGCGTCGAATACCGGGATAGCATTTCTCGATACATGCGAGGTCGAGGTTCCATCCATCAACCTCTCTGAAATGCAGGATTTGGCTGGGAAAGAGATTGGCACCGGGATTCCTGAGATCATCGCAGACAATATTCGCGGGGCCGATCGGCGCATGAAGCCGTATTTCGAGAAAGTCGGCTCCGGATCCGCCTTGGTCGTTGCGTTTGAGCGAGGTGATCCTGAATTTCCATTCTACTGGCATTATCACCCAGAGTTCGAACTGACTCTGATTATCAACAGTCGCGGACAACGGCTGGTCGGCGATGGCATCGCGGACTACGGCCCGGGCGATCTTGTACTGCTCGGTCCCAACGTGCCGCATAGTTGGCGCTCTGGCCCAGTAAAAACACAGCGGGCAGAGACGCATCGTGCCGTAGTTGTGCAATTTCGTCACGATTTTCTCGGAGAACACTTCTTCGAACTGGAAGAAATGGCGCCGGTTGCCCATCTTCTGCGCCGTGCTTCGAACGGGCTCGCCTTTGGCCACACAGAGATCGGGCGCAGGATAGCACGATCTATTGCGAAACTTCCTGTTCAGTCTCCCGGCAAAAGGTTGGCAACGCTGTTGTCGGCTCTTGTAGAACTTGCAGACGAAAAGGACGGCCAGATACTTTCCACATTAAGAGTAAAGCCGATCTGCCGGATTGCCGACCAGCACCGGATAGACGAAATTTGTCTCTTTTTGAATGAGAGCTTTACGGAAGAGATCGAGTTCTCCAGGCTCGCGAAGCGCTTTCATATGGATCAGGCCTCGCTCTGCCGCTTCTTTAAGAGGGCGACAGGCCGCACTATGACGGCATATCTGAATGAGTTGCGAGTCGGAGCGGCCGCGCAGCTCCTCATCAACACGAACGACAGCATTCTCGACATAGGCTTCCGTGTCGGGTTCGGCAATTACTCAAATTTCAATCGCCAATTTAAACGGATCAAGGGCTTTGGACCGAGAACGTTAAGACATCAGTTTTCGCTCGGAATACCTCCGGAAGACTCGTCCTCCAGAATCGCCCACATCGCCGGACATCCCGTTCACTAAGAAAGGCACATCGCGGCCTAGTCAAGTTGAACTGCGCGCTGGTCTGCAGCTAACGTCTTGACCTTCCCATTTACCCGGATTGATACAGGCCTCGTCACCGACGGTGGCAGGTGCAGCTGCACCCGACTGTACGGCTGCTGGTGCATGCCCCGATCCACCCGATAGTCGAGAACGACTGAATCGCTGGATTTGCGAAGATCAAAGTCAACGGCGCCGAACCTGGTCGGAGCGCGCCGCACAGTCATTCCATTATTCAGCCAATCTTCCCTTGCACCCCAGCAAAGGTGGAGCACGTCGTTGTCTTCGTAGACCAGCGCGTTGCGAAGCAAGTGGACAAACTGAGCTGCCGCCCAGCCGTGTGGCATATCGCCCGTGCCTTGTCGCGTGTCGAGAAAGATCTCCTCCGTCCAACCGTTCGTTGGAGAGGCATGAGCCACATAGCCGTCGAACAGTCGGTAGAACATTTCCAGGTCGTCGCGAAGCAGATAGCACATTGCCCAATCTACCGTAATGTATGTCCATAGCTTCTTCCTGTTGAAGTACGTGTACTCATCTTCCTGGCAATGCTGGCGCATCATGTCGAGGGTTTGCGAAATCATGGGATCGTTTGCGCCGAGAAATCGCGATGGATAGAGAGCCGCGATCGACCCCCAAATGTCGAGTTGAGAAACCGGGTGAAACGGCGTTGCAGGAATATATTTGTTACCTCCAACGCGCTCGAAGGCGAACTTTACCGACGCGGAAAGATTGGAGCAGAACGCGTTGTACGCATCCGTCATCCATTTGACATCGGTCTCGTCATTGACAGCCTTGGCAGCCTCTATCGCCATCCGAAGTCCGAGCACTGCCCAGAAATCGTGATAGTAGATATAGCCTTGGCCGATCGCTTCACCTTCGGCGGCCGGCAGCAGCCCGTAGTAGATGGGGCGACCACCGTTCTCGGTGAGATAGCGCATTTGCTCGGTAACGTTTTTGATCCAGTCTGCACCCTTCCTGATATTTGGGTAGACCACCCGCAACCACTCGAGGTTTCCCGAACACTGTGCGTGGAGCACCAGTGCCCACAGTACCTGCCCCTGACCGTCCGACTGGTTTAGAGGAGATTGCCAAAGCCCACTTTCCTGCTGCTCGTAGGATCCAAAATTGCCGCGAAGTCCGGTTTGCCAGAAGAGACGCAGAGACTTTTCTGCTTCACTGGACTGACCGGCTACGTCCAGCGCAGCAATCATGTAGGCAGCGTCCCTGTACCAGAAAGCGTCGTAAGTTGACGCGCCCGGTTTAACAACGTATAGATCCCCGCCGTCGTTGGCCGCGCCCGGATACTTTGTTCGTAGCAGAAAAATATTGAGCAGAGAGGTCCGGTAGAGGTTATCCAGCCGGGCATCTCCGGTCCTGAACTGCGCTCCATCCGCTAAAAGGCGCTCCCATCTTTGTCTTGCGCCGGCTTCCGGCGACCCGGCACGCAACGCGGGCACCGCGTCACGGTTGCTTATATTGAAGTCGTAGGGCAGAACGATCCTGCACTTCGCCCCGTCAGCGTTCGAAAGATCAAGGGTGACTCTGCAGGCGCGATCGGACATGGACTCCTCGCCGCAGCAAACGTAGAACAGAGCCTTATCACTCAAGGCCCCCGTAGTGATCTGTGCCAGGTCAAAGGCTTCCTCGAAGACCCAGATCGCGTTCAGCAATACCCAGCGATAAGGCGATGTGGAAGACGGATTTACCCTTGATGCGACTTGAATCTCATTCGTGGAAGCCTGGATCACAAAGTCATGAAGAAACGGCTCGCCGGGCGTCAGATCTGCCAGATCCACTGTTACCGACATTTCGTTCGCAGACAGGTCTAAAAGCGATTGCGAATGGGTATAGCTGTAGTCGCGGTCTTTCTGTACGTATAAGCCAAGAACAACGTGATACGTCTTCCCCGCCTCTACAGGAAACCTGTATCGCAATGAGCGAAAAAGATATGAGGACCTTCCGCTAGCAAATGCAGGATCAAGCCCCGGAATTGGAGTCGGGAGAAATCCGGCGGGTAACTCCGGTGACCACGGCGGCCGGCTGAGTGACCAACTCTCCAGTGCCGGCGTAATCATGTTGTATTTCGCTTGCGACAGATTGACTGCCGTGGAGGGTGGAAATGCCGCAAGAATACGATCACGGCTTGTTACGATTCCTTCGTGGACTTCGATCCGTGTGGTCAACGGAAACCAGAGGTCGACCTTCAACGGCAGATCCGCCTGATTGAAGTCGAAATAGTCGGCCTGAACGTTCCCCACTGTCGTGGCAGCGGCGGTCCAGCGCGCAGCCCCTCGGCTTGACCGGAATTCAGTGCTCACAATCGGAAGATAGCCGCCTTCAAGAGACTGAGACCAATGAAGGTTCGGCGACTTCAGTGGAACATCACCAATGCTCAGGCAAATTGACGCGTTCCGCGAATCGAGTTGGCCGAACTGGTCGATGATTCCCGGCGCTTGATCACCCAGGCCGATGTTGGTCTTGATGTTGGTGTTGCATAGAGAGGAAAATGCCCGTGAGGACGATCCTTCACTCAACACATTTGCCGTGGCATTGGCCGAGTCGCGAAGGCTATCGAGGGCCTGTATCTGCGCTTCCAGTGTCATGCCACCAAGGACCAGCCCTGCTCCTTGAAGAAACTTCCTTCGGTCAACATTCCCCATATCGGCCTTGTTCGATCTTTTCAGTCTTTGTGATTTACAACTCGCAGTCGAATTATAGGCACATGTTTTGCGCAGTCTGGCCGTGGCGACAAGAAATGAGAACTTTTGAGCGCGTTTCGAAAAGACACCATCTTAAATGGAGAGATACGATTACTCGGCTGGAAGAAGACGACGCGGGTCTGCATGATCGTAGACCCTTCGAGGAGAATGAACAATCGCGAGAGTGCGTGCCTCAAAGGCGAATCGCGCAGGAGAGTTGAGGAAATTCCATGGCACAGAATTCAGGAGTAGTTTTTCTCGGACCGAACAAGGTTGAGGTTCAGTCCATTGATTTCCCCAAAATGCAAAATCCAGCGGGGAAGAAGATCAGTCACGGCGTAATTCTTAAAGTTGTTGCCACCAACATCTGCGGCTCTGATCAGCACATGGTCCGCGGGCGTACCACCGCGCCCAACGGATTGGTTCTAGGACATGAGATCACAGGTGAAATCATCGAGATCGGCTCCGACGTTGAGTATCTGAAGGTCGGTGATCTTGTCACAGTGCCTTTCAACGTAGCTTGTGGGCGGTGCCGCACCTGCCGCGAGCAACAAACGGGCGTGTGTCTCAACGTCAATCATGGCCGCGCGGGCGGCGCTTACGGCTATGTCGATATGGGCGGTTGGGTCGGCGGGCAGGCCGAGTACGTGCTGGTTCCTTATGCAGACTTCAATCTGATCAAATTTCCGGACAAAGCCCAGGCCATGTCGAAGATTCGGGACCTAACGATGCTCTCAGATATCCTGCCCACCGGCTTTCACGGAGCTGTCAGCGCCGGTGTAGGCGTAGGCTCCATTGTCTACATAGCGGGCGCGGGGCCTGTAGGACTGGCAGCTGCGGCTTCCGCACAGATCCTGGGTGCAGCTCTCGTAATGATCGGAGATATGAACGCCGATCGGCTGAAACACGCCGCATATGTGGGCTTTACGCCGATCGACCTCACCAAGAGCCACGATCTTGGCGAACTTATCGCTGACGTTGTAGGCAAGCCTGAGGTAGACGCCGCTGTGGACGCAGTCGGCTTTGAAGCAAGAGCCCAGGGCAAGGACGGTGAGGAGGCTCCGGCAACTGTATTGAACTCCCTGATGTCCATTGTCCGTGCCGCAGGTGGAATTGGCATTCCCGGTCTATATGTGACCGACGATCCAGGGTCTCAGGATGAGGGCGCGAAACACGGCAATCTCAAGATGCGCATCGGCCTTGGCTGGGCCAAGTCACACCGCTTTTACACAGGCCAGACGCCGGTTCTGAAGTACAACCGTCAACTCATGCAGGCAATCCTCCATGATCGCTTGCCCATCGCGAAGATCGTGAATGCTACCGTGATTTCTCTCAACGACGCGCCGAAGGGCTATAAGGACTTCGACTCCGGCGTCGCGAAGAAGTTCGTCCTGGACCCGCACGGTCTTGTCGGCCGCGCAGCTTGAATGGTCATTGAGTGCAAAGGAAAGACCCGCCCGAGTGGCGGGTCTTTCCTTCGTCTGATCCGGTCAAATAGAAGCCGAAAGACGCCGCTGCGCTTCGGCAAAGCATGCTCGCGCAAGATCCTTGTAGATCAGAGCTTGGGAATAGCGGTCCGACTCCTCGACGAATTGACCTGAGGCATTTGGAAAGAGGCGGGAATAATAGTGTGTGCTCGCCAACAGCTCTGGCGCGAAGATCAGCACATCCCCCGGGAGAGCGTTGCGAAGAAAGCCAAGCATCGCGCGCGTCCACAGTTCCTTGAAGTGATCGACATAGCTTGAAGGGACAGTTGCATTGATACCCACTTGGATACAGCCTGGGCTCGCGACACGGGCGTGAATGAACCCGACCCTTTCGAAAATAGGCTCCATGAAAGCAAGCTTGCTGTTCCAATCGCCATAGACCAGCTCCTGGCCGCAGTAATAGTGGCTGAAGTCACCGTTGAAACGAACCTCGGGGAACTTTTTCGTGATCTGGACAGTCCTCCAGACGTCCTGAGTGATTGTCGCGCGATGCGTTTCGACAAAGATCGGTAGACGATGCTTGTCTGCAGCAGCCAGAACGGCCTCAATCAGCCGAAAGACCTCTGAGTCGTCTTCGAGCCCCCAGCCGACGTGGACGGTGATGCACTGATCGCCGCGGTCTGCGTGCCGGGCGGCGATTGTCTCGGCGTCGGCGGGAGCGTTAATACGGTCCAACCCGCAGTGGGACAGGGGAGCGCCCGCTAGCGGAGGATCGTTGGTGAGTTGCACGCCCTCGAAGCCATCATCTTTCAGACGCTGGTAGCGTGGCAGCCCCTCGAGTCCGGGCCAGATTGTGTCGGCACGCAGGTCGACCAGGTTGTCGAGGTTCAGATAGACCCTGAGCTTAGGAGTGGTACCGGAGCGATCGTTAAGAAAACGCGATATCGATCCCATCAGAATTCGTCGTAGGAGATCTGGCTTTCCGGTACACCCAGTTCAGCGAGCACCCTTGTACAGGCCTTGATCATCATGGGCGGCCCGCAGAGATAATATTCCACTCCCGCTGGATTCGCGTGGGAATTCAGATAGTCGTTAAGTACCGCCTCGTGGATGAAACCCACACGGCCAGTCCAGTTATCTTCCGGCAGCGGTGATGAGAGCGCGAGGTGAAATGAAAAATTGTGATGACCAGCGGCTAGATCCCTGAAGTAGTCCTCGTAGAAAATTTCTTGTTTTGAGCGAGCGCCGTACCAGAAGCTGATTTTGCGCGCAGTTTGCTCGGTCTCGAGCAGATGCGAGAGGTGAGCTCTCAACGGAGCCATGCCGGCACCTCCGCCGATGTAAACCATCTCCCGCTGCGTCGGCTTGATGTGGAAGTCACCGAAGGGACCGATGCCGGAAACAACGTCGCCAGGTTTGAGATTGAAAAAGTAACTTGATCCGACCCCAGGATCGCAGTCCTGGCCTGGAGGAGGCGTCGCAATGCGGATGTTAAACCGGAGTGTATTCTCAGTCTTCTGATTGCTCGCGACAGAGTAGTTGTTGCGGCGAGGGCCTCCAAAGGGGTTTCGAGCGATCAGATCGAAAACATGTTGGTTTTCCCAAACAGTGGCGAACGGCTGCGACACGTCGAACTTACGGAACGCGATCGCATCGTAGGCGGGAATGTCGAACTGCAGGTAGTCGCCAGGCGTGAAGTCAAATTTTTCTGCAGGTTCGAGCACGAGTTCTTTGATGAAGGTTGCGACGTTCGTATTGCTCACGACGCGGAACTGGTGCGACTTTTGCGTGCGCGCGCCCGCGCCGCTGGCATGGGCGACGTTGATCACAATTTGGCCATTGCGCTCCTCGACAGGATACGTGGCCAAACCGCGGCATATCGGGGCACGCGCCGGCGAGCCATCGATAAGGTTGAAGCGCCCATTGTGCTTGGAGCATTCGATTTGCTTGTCTTTAACCAAGCCGTTGGCCAAATGGACATTCCCGTGGGTGCACAGTCCGTCCGTGCCATAGAGTTTCCCTTCGCCGTCCCGGTAAATGGCATAGGTCTTCTTGCCGTGATCAAAGCGCTTGACGTCCGCACGTCTGAGATCGGTGGCCGGACAAACACCGACCCAACCCCCGGCATCGGGTACGGCGACGGACTTGTAGGCACCTTCATTGAGGCGCGCCTTTGGTTCTGGAAGCTTGCGTTTGACGTGATACGCCGGATCTTTGACCTGCCTGAGAACGGAGGGCGCGATTTCGCGCCAGGCTGCGAACAGGCTTGGATAAGGCGTGGGGCAGTCATCCTTCACGGCCTGGTGCAGGTCGCGCTGGCGATGGTAGGGCACCAATGGGAACATGTGATGCTCTACGTGGTAGTTCATGTTCCAGTACAGGAACTGGTGGATCGGGTTCATGTACACCGTTCGACAGTTGAGACGGTGATCGAGGACATTCTCTGCCAGCCCGGCGTGCTGGGTGAGGCCATACACAACAAGAAGCCACGTACCGAAAAAATTCGTGAAACCAACCAGGAATAACGGAAGGAAGCTGCGTGTATAGATCGCAATCCCGATCACTGCGAGATAGATAGCCACGTATATCCGCCCATGCCGATATACCTTCGGAAACTCCATCTCGGGAATGAAGGTCTTTTCTTCGGCAGCCATACGGCCGAACGAGTGCAGAACGATTCGCCTGAAGTACTTCGGATAATTCCCGAGGTTGAAGAAAGACTTGATGATGGCTTTCACATCGGGCGGCCGCGGGACCGCTATTTCAGGATCACGGCCAACAATGATGGTGTCGCTATGGTGCCGGGTGTGGCTCCACCGCCATACGGTGGACTCTCGCATGACCATGAATGACGCGATTTCATACAGCGCATTATTCATCCAGTCAGTCTTGAACGCTGTCCCATGTCCGCACTCGTGCCAACGCGAGTCGGACGTTGATGCGTAGAGCACGCTGTAGACGAAGTAAGGCAGGATCGCCCACCACGTGCCCCACAGCGCCCAGGTGGCATAGCCGCTGCTCAGGATCAGCGCGAACCAGACGATCGTGTCGCGAATTGCAGGTGCGTCGCGGCGTTCCAGAAGCCTGCGCATCGTTTCGCGCGGCACGGGGCATTGATACCATTCGGCTTCCGCGAGGCCCTTCTCAATCGCCTCGGTGGAACTCATGCCGGTAAGACTGTAGTCAGGCTTGATTGGATGGGCGAGAACGGCGATATTATGACCCATGGTTATCGCCCATCGCCTGGTCGCAATCCCGCAAGATTTGTAACAGGCTCTGCTTCAGAGTTCACTTCTACGCAGCAAACACTGGAACTGCGGGCTCTTCCGCTCTGCGTAATGTGGCCAGAAAATGACGCGCTCGCGGGTACCGTGGAAAACGCGTACATCGTCGTGTGTCGCTGCGGACGCTCTGGACGAAGGATGTTGTCACTGAAAAGAGGAGCATTTGCTCCATCCGGATAGCCGTGGCACTCCAGGCAAATGCCCGCATGCCTGCCGTACCGAACACCGGACTTTCCGGTAAGAGTTCCATCAAGAGCAGCGGCAGTATAAAGCTGGAGATGGGTTTCGGTAGTGGAAACATTTAGAGCCCGCCCGCTGTGCGCTTCCACGAGGCACGCGGCAGGTGCAAGCTCAGCGGAGAATCGCCCGCTGCCTGATTTGCGGAGGAGATATAAGTCTCCGTGGTTGAGAAACAGATTCGGGATCGCGGCGCCAAGACGGCGGCTCTCGCGAAAGTCATTAGCCTGGCCGCTCACTGACCTATAACGCCCGAGCAGGGTTAGATGTTCATCAACGGGAACATACTGATCTGCGTGGATCTGGAGTTCATGATCCGCAATGGAACCCGAACCCTCTCCGCAAAGATTGAAGTATGAATGATGGGTAATGTTGAACGGCGTTGGCCGATCTGTAACAGCTTCAGTATGAATTGCCAAACAATTGTCGCCAGTGATCGTGTAGGTCACCGTAACGTCGACGGTACCCGGATAACCTTCCTCGCCGTCCCGGCTCCGATAGCTCAGACGCAGAGAACTGCCTCCGTAGGGAACATCCATAGGAGTCGCAGTCCAGATCTTCTTGTCAAAGCCCTCCACACCTCCATGGAGATGATTGGGAGCCTGGTTTGGGGCCAGTTCGTAAGTTTTTTCATCCAGAGTGAACCGGGCTCCGGCAATCCGCCCCGCGACGCGTCCTATGATCGCGCCGAAGTACGGATGACCGGCTAAATAAGACTCAAGCTCTCTGAAACCCAGAACGATGTCTGCGAAGCGCCCCTCCCGGTCAGGCGCGAGCAGTCGTGTCACGATGCCACCGTATGTGATGACTTCCAGTTGGAGGCCGCCTGATCCGGTCAGCATCCATGCCTCGACCGACTCTCCGCTGGGGAGCTGTCCGAGTACCCGTGATTGCGGAGACAAGGCCATTTTCAGCGTCTTTCGAATCCTTCTCTCACACTACAATTGATCCGGAAAAAATGTCTTCTCGACAGACGCTCAAAAGTTATCGTATTTTGTTCATGTGCTCGACGATCTAAAACTCCGCAAGGGTTACGACGGCTTCCTCTACCTTGTGGAGTCCACTCGGCATCCTCCTAAGCTCAAAAGCCATCACCACGTTGAGTTGGAACTGAACCTGGTGGTCCGGGGAACGGTCACCTATGTGCTGAGCGGGCGCAGGTTCACGTTTCAGCCCCGAACCCTGCTTTGGCTTTTTCCCGAGCAGGAGCACCAATTGGTAGATCTTTCGAATGATGCGCAAAACTACGTTGCAGTTTTCAAGCCCTCGCTCATCGCTCGATCCTGCCGCACCGAGGCCTACGCCGGGCTGAAGCGTACGACGAATGAGCATGATCGTGTTCTGAATACCGTGCTCGAGCCGGATTCGTTCGATTTGATCCGCAAGACGATGGATTCACTGATGCGCGGTTCCCTCGACCCGGACCTGCTTAATCGCGAGGCCGGCTTCGGCGTGGGATCTGCGTTTTCCTATGAGCATGGGGATCCCGATGGCTTGAACGCCGGACTTCACCATCTCATGCTGCTGTGCTGGCGCAGCCAGCATACGGGCAGGGTGCTGGGAGACGCCGTGGCTCTGCACCCCGCAGTGCGTCGCGCACTCAGGGTCTTGAGCGAAGGCGACTCGAGCCAGGATCTTGGCCAACTCGCGGAAAACTGTGGAGTCAGCGAATCCTATTTGAGCCGGACCTTTCGACGGCAAATTGGCGTTCCGCTGAGCCGGTATCGCAATTCGCTAAGGCTCTCTCGCTTTTGGGAAGTGTACAGACAGCCCGAAAAGAAAACCCTCGCGGAAGCTGTGTACGCGGCGGGTTTCGGAAGCTACGCGCAATTCTACAAAATCTTCACGCAGGCCTACGGGCGCGGGCCCCGCGCCTGTCTGCCAGGCAACTAACTGCGCAGATCGAACATATCGTTGCCGGTGCGCTCTTGTGTCGGATGCTATAAATTCTGACATCACAGCGCGCGCGGTCTCACCGATCCGTGAGTGGCGACGAGGGAGCTTACGCTTGCAAATGACTTTGAATCCTTACTGCTCTTCCCGGGAGACGGGGGAAAATCTGCACGACACGAATATCATCGTCGCCGACTCACCGCAGCGTCGGAAGTGTTCGTGGCGGTTCTTCCGGAAATCGTCGCTATTCCTCTTCCTGATGTGCGCGATTGCAGTCTTTTTTCAGATCAACCTTTTTGCGGCTTCAGCCAAGCTGCTGGTAAAAAATGCCCGGATATTTTCCATGGCTCCGCAGCAGCATGATCCGTTCACGGGCTATTTTGTCGTCGCCGCAGACGGAACCCTTACCGCTGTAAGCGCAGGTGACCCGCCGGCAAGCATAACCGCCGACCAGGTATTCGATGCACGTGGTGAATGGATCATTCCGGGATTAATTTCGGCCCACAGTCATCTTTGGCAGGCCGCGTATCGCGGACTCGCCGGTGACAAAACACTGACCAGCTGGATCAACGACCTTTATTTTCAGAGAGCAGCGAAAGCCACTCCTGAGGATATGTACTGGTTCTGTTTGCTGGGGGCTCTCGATCATCTACAGAACGGAATTACTACGGCCTATAACTTCAACTACACGCGGATCTACTGGCGCAGCGACGACAACGAGTTTGACGAGGCGCAGTTCCGCGCTGAGGAGAAGTCAGGAATCCGTTTCGTCCACGGCTATGAGCCCGGAATGATGGCTCCGGGAGTCGCCGTCGATCAGGCGCGCAAGCGACTCAAGGCCTTTCTGGACTGGACCGCAACACAGCCGCCCTCGTCGAATTTTCTAAGCGTGATGATCAACGGGGGCACCGCTTTCAACAATACCTATCAGCAGTCCCTCATGGAAAAAGCGCTGATGGACGAATTTTCCTTGATGAACCAGAGCCACTATCTTGAGCCTCCGGAGCCCCTCATCCAGGGCGAAGAGCGGGCCGAGTTCCGCTGGTTCATGGATAGCGGCATGCTGTCCGACCGACTCATATTCGGCCATTTCATCCATACCGATGAGTACATTCTTCAGGTGACCGCTAAACATGATGTCGCGATGACATGGAATCCGCTCTCAAACGGCCGTATGGCCTCCGGAGTGCCGGATATCCCCAAATATCTGAAGATGGGAATTCGCGTGGGCATGGGTATCGACGGCGAAGCAAGCGGAGACCTCGCAGATCCTTTCGAGAACATGCGGGCCGGTCTTTACGCGATCCGCGACAAGTATGAAGACGCGACTGTCATCAGTCCTTATCAGGTGCTTTGGCTGCATACGATGGGAAGCGCGGATGTTCTAGACGTAAAGAACAAGCTGGGTAGCCTGGAACCAGGCAAGTTTGCGGATTTCGTGGTCATTGACCCCGCGCGGCTCGGCGCCGTGCTTGAGGATCCTTATGCGAACTTGGTTCTTGTGACTGCCCAACCCGATATCGATCGAGTTTACGTGGCGGGAGACCTTAAGGTCGACCATGGTCAATTGTTGCATCAGGATGTAGCGAACATTCAAAGGGAGGTAAACCAACGTGCGGTAGCTAGTTCCCGATAAGCCCTCGCACGGGTTGACAAGTGCCAATTCCATGCAGACTCGGTTACCCGATGATCGATTTCCTTCGGATCGCTCATCCATTGGATAAGTTCGTGCGGGGTCGGTCCGTAGCGGAGCAGATGCGCAAATATTTGCTGCGGTATCTCGATAAAAAATTCACCTTTCTTATCCTGTGGCGGCTGAAAGAGTGAAACCGCAATCGCATCGGCCTCGGAGCCTATTCTCAACTCCTCTGCTGGCCCCCAGTAAGGGCAGCGTTTGTCGAGCGGGTTGAGGATTACGTCGCCACGTTTGGCGTCGTAGAAGCGCCGCGTGAACTCCAATGCCGGGTCGTAAATGATCGCGGAATCGCCCCGGCCTCGAATCTGCCGGCGCGTCTGGAGGATGATCGTCGTCTTCCCGGCTCCGGTGTCCGCAATGATCTGGATATGCTGCGCCTCGGACTTGGCCGGGATGCGAAGCAGCTCCTTCATGCCGTCCGTTTTGATGCCGATTCCATCGCCCTGCACCTTCTTGTTGAACTGCTTCGGAGTCAGCCGCTCCGGGCCTCTCACCCTGCGCCCATACTT
>Ga0210398_10003922_pt1 | contig 14099 bp, 10 predicted proteins | sample IncBWC4OmetaG_FD_161047 | JGI IMG/M metagenome (GOLD analysis project Ga0210398, IMG submission 161047) | Forest soil microbial communities from Barre Woods Harvard Forest LTER site, Petersham, Massachusetts, United States - Inc-BW-C-4-O | ecosystem: Environmental > Terrestrial > Soil >...
CTCGTCCAGCAGCGCCTTAGGATCTCCTCCCGGCAGAATCCGCACATCCAGGTTCGCCCAAGCCTCCGGCGGAATCACGTTCGTCTGTTCCGACCCACCAATCATGGTCAGCGAAATCGTGTCGCGCAGCAGAAAGTTCAGCGACTCGTCTTTCTCCACATCCTGCTGAAATTTCGGGTCCTCGATGGCTTTGCGAATGTTGCGATACTCCCGCGCCTCCGCCGGCGGCTCGTAAGGAGCCATGTCTTGCAGGAATTCCTCCACCACCGGCAACACTCTTAGCGACGTGCGGTAAGCCAGAATGCGATCCAGCGCCCTCACCAGCCGATTCGGCGCCGAGTCCGGGATCGGCCGCGAAGCATGCCCCGGACGCCCGTGCGCCACCACATGCAACCAGAACGTAGTCTTCTCCCCCACATCCACGCCGACGTACTTCACCTTGCCGCCTTCCAGCAAGTTCTCTCCACCTTCGTTGATTAGAAACTCTGCATTCCCAAGCAAGTCCCGCTGGTGCGCGATGAACCAGTCAGTCCCCGTGCCGTCCGCTTCTTCGTCGGCCACGGCCAGGAAGATCACATCGCGATCGAGCGAAACCTTCTCGCGCTTCAACATCACCATCACCACCAGTTGCGCCAGTCCCTCGTCTTTCATGTCCTGCGCCCCGCGTCCCCAGAGCCACCCGTCCCTGATCTCGCCGCTGAAGGGAGGAACTTTCCAGTGCGACGCGTCGCTGGTAACAACGTCCATATGGTTCAGCAAGATGATCGGTCGCTTGGCATCCGCAGTGGTATGCGGCAGGCGAGCCCACAGATCGCCACGCCCAGGCGTATATTCGAACGCACGATTCTCAATGCCTTCTTCATCGAGAATCTTTTTGTAGAAAGCAACCGCTTGCATCTCATGCCCCGGAGGGTTGGTAGTGTCGATGCGCAAGTACTCCTGCATCCACGCGAGGGCTCGATCCGAATACTGCTGCACGTGATCCGCGGGAATGCGGGAGGACGCCAACGCCGGCGACGATTCTTCCCGAGCGGCAGATTCAGCGAAAGCCAGACCCGCCATAATCCACATCATCGTGACCGCCGCTAGCACAACAACTCGCCCCCGGCCGCCTCGTGTGCGTCCCTCTCTTACCGACCGACAGGCATTTCCCAAGCTGATCGATCCCAAAGTTGTCCTCCCGGACTTCGTCAAATTCACGAAGTTTTTATATCAGGTTTGCCAAAATTACCCTCCCGGAAACGCTGGAACTGTCCTTCCGCCCGGACCGCGGGCACAATGTCTTTAGATATCAAGCATTTAGCGTCGCAGCTCTTGAGCCGGGTTTGGCATCCAAACTGATATTACAAAGGCAGGCGCCAGGCAGGGTTGATGGAGCCTGAAGTTTGAAGTCTTAAGACTCGCGTTGCGTCAGCGCGGGCCGGCAGGGCGATCGTCGCTACGGCTTTAAGGGACGCAATCAAAAATCACGAAACACGCCCGTTTCGGCGTGGCGGAGCGAAGCCCCCAAACGCTCCCAACTTGGAGGAAGTCTCTTATGAACACTCGCATTCTAGCTACTTTGCCCCTGGCCGCAGTGCTCGCGTTTCCGGCCTTTGCGCAAACTTCGTCTACCCAGGATCAAACCAGCCAAGCTCAAACCAGCCAGACCACCACCACTCAGTCCACTGACACCGCCACCGGCAAGCAGCCTCTGCAGGCGCCTGCCCGCGAGGGTTTCTGGGGACGTGTGAACCCGTTCGCCCGCAAGACTTACGTCAAGCGGCAGACCGACCCCATCCGCGACCGCGTGAACGAGCTCGATGATCTGACTGCAGCTAACGGCAAGGCGATTAAAGACACCGACTCGCGCGCCCAGGCTGGTATCAAGCTGGCTTCGGACAAGGCTGACGCAGCCGATCAGCACGCCGTCGATGCCGGTAACAAAGCCACCATGGCACAGACGACTGCGCAGCAGGCCACTACCCGCATCCAGACAGTCGAAACCGTGGTTGGCAACATCGACCAGTACAAGGCCTCAAACCAGACCGAAATCCGCTTCAAGCCCGGCCAGACCATGCTGAGCAAGAACGCCAAGGACGCTCTCGACGAGATGGCGAACACGGTCAAGGGACAACGCGGCTACATCATCGAAGTGCAGGGTTTCTCTTCCGGCAAAGGCCAGATCGCAATCCAGAACTCGCAGAAGATGGCCGAGTCGGTCGTGCGCTACATGGTGCTGAACCATGAGATTCCGGTCTACCGCATCTACCTCGTAGGCATGGGCAATGCCCCGGTCGCGACTGACGACGCGGATGCTAAAACCAAGCACATCAGCGGCGGACGCGTGGAAATCAGCCTGCTGAAGAATGATCTGGAACAGCTCTCCAGCAATTCTCCCGCGCCGATGGCTACCGCAGACCCGCAACAGCAACCGAAGTAGTCAGAAATTGTAACAAGCTAGGGACCACAAGGGCGCCTCGCCCGAGTCCCTCCCCCAGAGAGAGCCTCTCGCGCAAGCGAGGGGCTTTCTCGCGTTTGGCACCACCAACTCGGACTCACGACCGAAACGATCCGGGCTTGATCCCGAGTTGGTCGAGCTTGGACTGCAGCGTAGTGCGCTTCAGGCCGAGGCGTGCTGCTGCTCCGTCCGGTCCGCCCAGCTTACCCCGGCAATCCCGGAGGACGCGAAGAATGCGTTCGCGCTCCTTGTCGCGGAGAGTCGCGCTGCTGCTACTGCCCTGTTCAACCGCCGCCTGCAATTCCGAGAGCGGCGACTGTAGAACCGAACCCGGAGTCAGAATGACCGAACGCTCCACGAAGTTCTCCAGTTCGCGAATATTGCCCGGCCACTCCCACCGTACCAGCATTTCCATGGTCTTCGAAGGAATGCTGGTGATGGATTTTTTCATTTGTATGGCAAACTTCCGGACGAAGTGCTCGATGAGCGGCCGGATGTCCTCGCGGCGCTCACGCAAAGGCGGTATGAGAATGGGAAACACATTCAGGCGGTAATACAAGTCGCTGCGAAACTCGCGCGCTTTCACACTTCGCAGCAGGTCCCGGTTGGTCGCCGCCAGCAGCCGGAAGTTCACCTTCAGAGTCTGCGTGCCCCCGAGCCTTTCAAACTCCAGGTCCTGCAGCACCCGCAGCAGTTTAGGCTGCAAGCTCAGCGGAATCTCCCCCACTTCGTCCAGAAAAAGCGTGCCTCGGTCAGCCAGTTCCAGGCGGCCAAGTTTTCGGGCAACCGCGCCCGTGAACGCTCCCTTCTCGTGGCCAAACAACTCGCTCTCCAGCAGGCCGGAGGGAATGGCAGCACAGTTCAGCTTGATAAAACTATTGCCCTCGCGGTGGCTCATGCGGTGAATGGCGCGTGCCACCAACTCCTTGCCAGTGCCCGTCTCGCCCAGCAGCAGCACCGTAGCGTCGCTGGGAGCCACTTTGGCCACCTTCTGCATCACCTCTTTCAAGGCGCTGCTGCGTCCAATAATCTCCCCGAACCCCAACTCTGTGTCGATGGCCTGTTCCAGATAAAGCTTCTCTTCCGAAAGCTTCTCCTTGGCCAGCCGAAGTTCTTCGGTGACCTCTCGCAGTTGGGCCACGTTTTCGCGCAGGGCTTCCTCCGCCTTGCGGCGAGATTCCTCCAGCTTCACTTTTTCCGTGATGTCCCGCTGGATGCCCCAGACTCGCACCAGCTTTCCACTCTCCACAGTGCCGATCATGCTATTCAGGAAGACCTTGGGACTGCCGTACCTGTCGACCTCATGCGACTCCCGTTCCAGCAACCGAAAGCCCGAACGGATGAACTCCCGGGCAAGCTCGATGTTGCGCGGATCCTCCGGCAGCACCCGTTGGCTCATCCGCAGACCCCGTAGCTCTTCCGCGGAACCGAAACCGTACATCGCGGCCATGGTGTCGTTGCATTCCACAATGAACGTGTCGTGGAGGATGCGATGGATCAGTTCGTCTTCAGCAAGGTCGATGGGGACAGGAGCGTCCAGATCGTCCCGGTAAATGGCCTCTGAACTTTGCGAAACAAAATTGCGGTAATTCTCCTCGCTCCGCCGCAACGCTTCCTCCCAGCGCCTTTGGTCGGTGACGTCGCGGCAGGTACCCGTCAGGCGAATTGGCCGTCCTTGTTCATCGTGAAAAACCCTCCATTGCTCCTCCAAGACTTTGAGGCGGCCGTCTGCCATGACAATCCGATATTCGACGTTGGAGGCTGCACCCTTGTCGAGCGAAGCCTGAAAGGCTGCATCCACTTTCTCGCGATCCTCTGGATGGATAAACTCCACAAAGTCCTGACGCTTGGGGTGAAAGCGGGAAGGATCAGTCTCAAAAATTCGGTGTGTCTGCTCGGACCAAGTAATCTCAAGGCTTGACAACTCGGCTTCCCAACTACCTACTTTTGCCACCGCTTGAGCCTCGATCAGGCGGGCGCGTTCTGCCTCCAGTTGCTTTGCGATCTTGTACTGGCGCCGCTCACTGGTTCGGAGGGCTTCCTCAGCAAGCCTGCGCTCCGTGATGTCCTGAACGATAGCCATGTGCCAAACCGGGCGGTTACCCTCGTTCCCCATCGCCACCACGGCCGCGTCGACCCACCGCACCGATCCATCCCGACGAACATACCTCTTCTCCATTTCGTAGTGCCGCACCTTGCCATCGGCGAGTTGCCGCAGCTTCTCGCAGTTCTCCACCAGGTCGTCGGGGTGCGTGATGCTCTGGAAATTGCGACCCAACAGATCCTGTTCCGTCCGCCCCGCGATCTCGCAGTATCTCGGATTGACTCGCAGGAACCGGCCGGTTTGAGTTTCCACCCAGCAGATGCCAACCGGGGAACTGTCATGCACGGCGCGATAACGGTTCTCGCTGACCTGAAGCCGTGCCTCCGTCTGCTTGCGCTCGCTGAGGTCGCGGGCGATGGAAACAATGTAATCCCGCTCAAGCTGGACCCATCTCATACTGACTTCCACCGGGAAGGTGGACCCGTCCTTTCGCCGGTGGAGCGTCTCCATCACGATGAATCCCGATTTCCGCAACTCGTCTCTAACCTTTGCAGCCGAAGAATCGGTAACCGCAGGATCAATATCGAAAACTCCCAGAGACAGCAGTTCCTCGCGGCTGTAGCCGAGCTCCGTGCAGGCTTTCTCATTGACGTCGAGAAAACGAAGCGTCTCCGGATCGATAACTTTTATGGAATCGTTGCTATGGTCCACCAACGTTCGGAACAGCTTCAGCTCCCGGATCGTGCGCTCACCTTCGTGCACCTTGTCCAGCAGACTCTCGCTGGCCTCACGCAGCCGTTTCTCCGTGCGCCTTTGCTCGGTTATGTCGTGCGCTAGGCCCCGCACAATCGGCACGGCCACGCCTTCGGTTCGCAAGGTGTTGTGGTATTCCCAAATGCGCTGCTCTCCGGACCGCGTCAACACGGCCATCAAGCCATGCGCCTCTCCAGCACGCTCGATTTGCTTCAGGTAGGTGTCAAACTCGGATCGAAATGCCGGGGCGACAATCTCCCGCATAGGAATTTGCAGGAGTTCGTCGACGCTGTATCCGAGGACTCGTGCCGGGGCGGGGTTCATCGACAGCAACCGGCCCTTCAGATCGTGAATGCACAGCAGATCCTGGCTATGCTCGACCAGATCCTGATACCAGTCTTCGTTTTCGTGGAGAGCTCGCCGGATGGGGTCTAAGTCAGCGAGTTTTATTTCAACAATGCGACGCTTCTCTGGCCCAGGGCGCAGATCCATGACTGGCTCCTGCGGACTGGGCGAAGTGGTCTGTCTGCGTCGATTCCACGTCCGGCTCCTCTCTGCCAGATGGATCGAGCGCACCACGTGGCCCCCCCGTAGCGCGTCCCAGCTCCGATCGCCGCGAAGTGTATCAGAAGTGGACTGGAATCACGGAATAAATCTTTCATAAGGATTTCATCGATACCTTCCTCCGCTGTTTCAGCTCTTGCGCATCCGCACTTTTGCATTGACCCCGCCTTGCCACGCGGCTACACTCGACTGCCAGAGCCCCAAGAAGCGTCGGTGAGACCGAATAAAGTAGTTCGGGACCAGACGGAATGCAACGAAGTTTCGTCCGCTACTAAGCTCTCTCGTGTAATCAAGTCTCTTTTGCAAGGTAGATGAACCTGACTCGTTCCTCCGGGTTGGGAAGCTATTTAACCTCCGAGAACAGACCACGTTGTTTGCGGAAAACCTGATTTGACGGCCTCGATTATTTCGCCGCAGTCGTCGCGGACCATGTGAAACAATTGCTGCCTGTGCGGTACTTGTCTGAGGGGGCAAGTGGGACACCCTGGCTTCGTAAAGCGGGTGTTCAAGAAGGGAATCCCTAAGCTGGTTGCCACAGATGGCGACGGGCACCTGGGAGGCAGTATCATGGCCGTATTACGAAGTAGCCCTCTCATAAGTCCTATCCCCGTCTTCCTGCTCGCTGAAAACCGCTTGCTTCGGGAAGCGCTTGTCCGGCTGTTGTCAAAGAAGGACGACATCCTCATCGTCGGCAGCGGATCGTACTCTCCTGAAGTTCTGCCGCAGATTCTTTCCGCCGCGCCGGACATCGTGGTCCTCGACTCCGTTTCGAAAGCCTTGTCTCAAGACCGAGTGGTCCGCCGCCTGCACGCGTCCCGCCCAGAGATTGGTGTGGTGATGGTCGGCATGGAAGCCGAAGAAGGAGTGTTCTTGCGTTTGGTGCAGGAAGGCGTATTGGGATACGTTCTCACAGATGCATCCGCCGCCGAAGTGTGGCAAGCGATTCGAGACGTAGCCGCAGGCGAAGCGGTTTGCCCTCCCTCGCTGTCGGTGGCCCTGTTCCGCTTTGCCGCCCACCCCCAGATCAGCCTGCCCACACTGAGCGTCCGAAGAAGCCTGGATCTCAGCCCCCGACAGCAGCAACTGGTGCAACTGATTCGGGACGGCCTCTCCAACAAGGAGGTCGCGGCTCGCCTCAATCTTTCGGAACAGACAGTAAAGAACCACGTGCATCGCATGCTGCGCAAAGTCGGCGCGGCCGACCGGGCAACCATAGCAGAGTTGTACAGCTCCGATGGCCCGTGACTCCGGGGCCACTGTGCGCTTTCGAAATATTTGGATTCGTGAGCTGGACCAGGGGTAATGCAAACGCGACGTAAGACCTGCCGGCCACGCACGCCCCCGCTCGCGTTTGACCCTGCGCTTCCCGCTCCACTAGACTCGCTCCTGAGTGAGGTTTCCATGAGACGTATCGCATTCCTCATATTATTTTCTTCCCTTTTCACGCTGGCTGCCTTCGCTGAGCCCCCAGTTACCGACGATGACCAGGGGCACCATCACGAGGACCTGACCGCCGCGCAGCTAGGCGCGGTCACTTTCCCAGTGTCATGCGACCCTAAGGTCCAGAAGGCGTTTGAACGAGGCGTAGCTCTGCTGCACTCCTTCTGGTACGAAGAGGCGGAAAAGGAATTCATGCGGATTTCCGTCGATGCTCCGAACTGCGCCATGGCGCACTGGGGCGTAGCCATGAGCCTGTGGCACCAACTATGGAACGAGCCGGACAGGAAGGTCATCCAGCACGGCCTGGACGAAGTCCACCAGGCGAAAACCACTGACGGCCCCATCACTCCACGCGAAAAGGCCTACATTGCTGCCATAGCGGCCTTTTACAGCGACTCGAAAAAGCTGGACCACGCTGCCCGCGCCAAAGCCTACTCCGATTCAATGAAGAAGGTCTACGAGACCCACTCTGACGATCACGAAGCTGCAGTCTTCTATGCCTTGTCCCTGCTCGCTTCCGAACCGCATGACGATGCAACCTTCGCCAACCGCAAGCAAGCCGCCGCGATCCTGGAAAAACTATTTGCCACCGAGCCCGACCATCCTGGCGTCGCCCACTATCTGATCCACAGTTACGACAAGCCGCAACTCGCGCAGCTCGGCTTGCCCGCCGCTCGCCGTTACGCACAGATTGCCCCCGCCTCCCCGCACGCCCTGCACATGCCGTCGCACATCTTCGCCCGCGTCGGCCTCTGGCAGGATGACATCAACTCCAACCTCGCTTCCATCGCGGCCACGCGTAAGACAGCCGCCATGGGCATGGGCGGCGAGGGCCACCAGTTCCACGCTATGGATTTTCTCTTCTACGCCTACATGCAAAGCGGACGTGACGCCGACGCCAAAGCCCTGATCGAAGAAATCCGCGCCATGCCCATCAAGCACGACGACATGTACGGCAAGGGATACGATCCGCATGCAGCCACCCTGGCACACCTTAGCGCTCTCTATCCCATCGAGATGCACGACTGGGCGAGTGCGGCGGCGCTGCCCCCAGCCGAGGTCGCGGGCACAGCGGAAGATTCGACGATTTACTGGGCGCGGGCCATCGGCTCGGCGCATCTCCGCAAGCCCGACGACGCCCGCAAAGATCTTGCCGCGATCGATAGCATTCACAAAAAGCTGGCCGCCGAGAAATCAGAGTTTGCCAGCGCAGTCGATGACGATCGCAAAGAAGCTCAGGCCTGGATGGCCTTCGCTGAAGGCAAAGACGACGACGCAGTAGAAGCGATGCGTGCGATCGCCGACAAAGAAGATTCGCTCGGCGAGGAGCCTGAAGGCATCCCAGCACGCGAGATGATCGCCGACATGCTCATGGAAGCCAAGCGTCCGCAGCAGGCCCTCGCCGAGTATCAGACCGACCTGAAGCTCCATCCCAACCGCTTTGACGGCCTCTACGGCGCAGCCCGCGCCGCCGAAGCCGCCGGCAAAAACAACGACGCCGCGGAATACTATGCCCTGTTGCTGAAAGTCTGCGACGGATCAGTTTCCACTCGGCCCGAGCTCAGCCGGGCAAGAAAATTAGTGGCGCAGAAGTAAGCCTACAAACTCTATCATCCCGAACGAAGCGAACACGGGACGGTTAATCGCGGCAATGCTTTGAGGTCGTAGATATGGAGCGCTCGTTGGTCCGAGTTCAGGGCGAAGCAAGCGGCTGGGCTTGCTCGAATTGCGGATGGACATTCCCAGTCCCCACGCTGCTCAGCGGAGATGAGGCCATGGCCGCCTACGACCGCCTCGCAGCCGCGAAGTTTCGCGAGCACAAGTGCGAGGTTCATGCCGGCGCTTCGGCCCCGAAGGAACCAACAAAACCGGCTGCTGACACACCCGTAGCCGAACGCGCCCGCATGCTCATCAAACGAGGATACAAACCGAAAGTCGCCGTGGAGCTTGTGCTCCATGAGATCGAGATTGAGCACGGCCGCGATCAAAGCTTCATGGAAAAGACACGGGCTGATGCCGAAGATTTCCTGATGAAAGTCCGCAAAGGTCTCATCTGAAACTCTTCCCGGAAGCTGGCAGTGCACTAACCTCGAAACAACATCATCCCCGCCAGCGCCGCCATCATCGCGAGTGATCCCAGCAGCGCGTTGTACTCGCGATGCTTCAAGTACAAATCCAAAGAAAATCCCGCGGAAGGTTCACGGACCGCACTCGGCCCGCGAGCAAGCCTCGGCAACATCCTCGGCACCCGCAGCGCATATTCCTCGAACTCAGGAAACGTTCGCCGCAGAAATGCTTCCTCATCGCGAATCACCGGCACATAAATCGCGAAGAACATCACCACAAGCGCCACGCCCACCCACCAGTTGCGCGCCGCCACGGCGAATCCCACCCCCATCAGCAGCGATCCCAAATACAGCGGATTGCGCGTGTAAGCATAAGGACCGGAAGTGGCGAGCGACTCGTTCTTGCGCACATGTCCCGAGGCCAGCGCCCGAATCAGAAGTCCCGGAACCACCACAATCGCTCCCAGCGCCATGGAGCGCCAAGTCGGCCGCGCCAGCGAGAAATAAAGTACGGCAAAGACGAAACCCAAGGGCACCCGAATGCGGCGCGCGATTTGTGCCCACTCACCCATGCGTTTATTCCGCTCGTTTTGAAAGGCGCGGCTTCTAGCCGCGCCGCAAAATGCTGTAGGGGACTATCGGGCTTTAGCCCTTGAGCGCGCCACCCAGCAACTCGCGTGCCGCCGCCACGACCGCATCACTCCCAATCGCCAACAATCCCTCATCGGGCGCCGCCCGCCGCGCATGCGAAGTCACACTCTCCGCACTGCGCAGCACAATGCTCGGTGTCCCATAAGGCCCGTTACGCGCCGGGTCGGTAGGTCCAAAGATCGCCACCACCGGAACCCGCAACGCTGCTGCGAGATGCATCGGCCCCGTATCCCCTCCAATAAAGAGTCGCGCACGCCGCGTCAACGCAATCAATTCCGTGATCGTAGAACTCATCGCCCGAGCCGTCCCTCCGCTCGCAGCCTCGGCCGCGCGCACCAACTCCTCTTCTCCCGGACCATAATTGAGGATCGACGCAATTCCCTGATCCGCGAGCTTGCCGGCAACCTCCCCGTAGCGCTCCGCCGGCCATCGCTTCGCACCCCAACCCGCCCCCGGATTCAAAATGGCAAACTCGCCGATACCTAGTTCCGCAAGCTGCCGTGAGATGTGCTGCTCAGCCTGGGGTTCCTTGGGAAGTTCGTTAGGAAGATCGTTACGAAGATCGCAAGGAAGTTCTTTCGGTGTCATCGCAGCTCGATGCCCAACCAGAGCTTCAGCAACCGAAAGATTTTGTTCGATGACGTGCCTTCCGCGTGCCACTACTCTCCGTGTGTACCAAAGGCTGGCCGGCGCCTCTCGCGGTTCCGCAACTCCGTACACCGTGCGTGCCCCCGACCACCGCGCCAGCACGGCCGATCGAATCGCGCCTTGCAAATCCACGGCAACGTCGTACCGCACGTCCCGCACATCGTTCCAAACCTTGGCGGCCTGCTGCAAAGTCGATATGGAGAACCGAGACTTCCTCCACTCTTTCAGATTCACGGTGTGGACTTCATCCACCAGAGGCCGCAACACAGACCGCGGGCCCCGACGCGGAGATCCCGGCGCGCACAGCAATTCCGCCCAGCGCTCTTCGATCAGCCAGCCGATGAACGCCTGCGGAAATACCTGCCGCAGGAAGTGAACCGCGGGCAAAGTGTGGATCACATCTCCCATGGCGCTGAGCCGCACGATCAGCACCCGCTCAATCTTCGTCTTTGGCACGATATCGAGACTATTCGGCTCGAAACTCACGGCCGCCTCGGCGACAGCCGCGAACGAATGATCTCGCTGGTGGAATGATCTTTAAGGTCTCCAACGATCGCGACCCGCCCGCCATATTCGCCGACCACATCTCGTTCAGGAACTGAATCCACTGTGTAGTCCGTGCCTTTGGCCTGGATATCCGGACGAATCTCGCGAATGAGAGCGCGGACATCGAGCTCAGGAAAAACCACGACCGCATCTACATCCGCCAGCGCCGCAACAATTTCAGCGCGCTCCTCCTCCGGCATGATCGGACGCCCCTCACCCTTAAGCGCACGCACGGATTCGTCGGAATTGACGGCCACGACCAGCTTTCCGCCCAATTCCTTCGCGCCGCGCAGATAGCGCACGTGGCCCACATGCAGAAGATCGAAATTGCCATTCGCCAGTACAATGCGCTCGCCGCCGCGTCGCCACTCCTCCACGCAGCTGCGGAGTTGCTGCCGTCCGAGAATCTTACCGTTACTCATGTTTTCCGAATTCCAGCCTGCTGCAGATCAGTGAGGTCTGTTCGAAGGCGGAGCCAGTTCGACCGCGCGCAACAGCTCTTCACGAGAAACGGTAGCGGTTCCGCGCTTCATCACGACAATCCCGCCGGCGTAGTTGGCCAATTGCGCTGCCTCTTCGGTGCTGGCTCCAGCCGCCAGCGCCGCACTGAACGCCGCAATCACCGTATCACCCGCTCCGGTAACGTCCGCAACTTCATCCGAACCAAAAATCGGAATATCCACCGGCGCATGTCTCTGGTCGAAAGCCACCATCCCGTCGCGCCCGCGCGTAATCAGCAGGGACTGCAACTTCATTTTTTCCATGATTTGTTCCCCTGCCGCGATCAGCTTCTTCCAGTCCTGCCCGATGCGACCGCCCAGCACCGCTTCCACCTCAGGTTCATTTGGAGTTGCGGCCGTCACGCCAGAGTATTCCAGCAGACGGTACCGCGAATCGAGGATCAAGGGCACCAGCACAACCCTCCGCCGCCCGGCTTGCCGCAATGTATTCACGATCGCCGGACTCGCCGATCCATACCCATAATCGGAAACAAGCAGCGCGTCGGAGGCGCGCAGGTATTCCCTAGCTGCGAGAAATAATTCTCGAGTCAGGTGCGGGTTGGGAGGGTTCTCCGGCTCGCGATCCACGCGCACAACCTGCTGCCGCGAGTTGTGCGTCGTACCCGCGAGAATGCGGGTCTTCGTGACCGTCGTATAAGTCTTGTCTTTCAATACGCCGCTGACCGGAATGCGCTTGTGGCGAAAAAACTTCAGCAGCAGTCGTCCCGGCTCGTCGTCCCCAATAGCTCCGACCGGCAGCACGTTCACTCCCAGGTCGGCCAGATTGTTCACCGCGTTAGCGCCACCCCCCGGCACCACGGTACGGTCCCGATGCTTCAAGATCAGCACCGGAGCTTCGCGCGATACTCGCGAGATCTCCCCGTACACGAATTCGTCGGCCACCAGATCCCCCAGCACCGTAATCGTGACCTTGGGGAAGGCTTCGATAATCTTCTGCAGCCGGTCAACTTCCTTCAGATGTTTCGTCATCAGAGCTTCTTGTCATTCTGAAGCCAGTGGTCAGTGTCCAGTGATCAGTGGCCAGTAAACCCTGAGCGAGCTTGCTGACCACTGACCACTAATCACTGACAACTGCCCTCGGGCATTTTCTCACGAGCGGCACCGAGGTTCCTCAATCACCCGCAGCATGGTATCCACAGCGTTAGCCGCATCGGCAAGCTCCATCTTCACCGGGACGACGGCCAGCGGCACTAGCGCAGCCAGATATCCCCCCAGGTTCACAGCATCTTTCTCGGTGGTCACGAAGCCGCCCCCCTCGCTTCGCTTTTGGAGCTGCAGCAAGTCATGAACGTCTTTCTCAGTGTAGGCATGGTGGTCGCGGTAGAACGCCTCCGCGACCGGATCTATCCCTGCAGCCCGCAACTGCAGCAGAAAATTCCGCGGCCGCGCAATCCCGCAGAACACCACCGGCCGAGGTGGAACGTTTTGCGGAACAATACCCCGTCGCACCTTCCACACCATCTTGCGCTCAAGCGGAAACGATTCCGCTGAAGCGCCGTTGGTCAGCACAACAACATCGGCTCGTTGCAGCGATTGCAACGTCTCCCGCAGGTGTCCCCCGGGAAGCAAACGATCTCGCGCATCCTCCGGCGTGACCAGCACGATATCGAAATCCCTCGCCAACCTTCGGTGTTGAAAGCCATCATCCAGCAAATGAATCCGCGGACCGAATCGCGACTCGGCGAAGCGGCCCGCCTCATACCGATCTTCGCCAACGACTACCGGAGTCTGCAACCGTCTTGCGATCAGCAAAGGCTCGTCGCCGAAATCCCGCGGCAGCCCGCCGGGGTCCACAAGCTGCACACCACGAGTAGTACGCCCATAGCCGCGCGAAAGCACATCGAAATGGATTCCGCGCGCCTTCAACAACTCCCCCAACAGAATCACAAAAGGAGTTTTGCCCGAGCCTCCGGTCGAAAGATTCCCCACGCTGAAAACAGGTCCTCGCAGCGAGCGCGAGCGCAACCAGCGGCGGTCGTAGAACACGTTGCGCGCCCCGACTACACCGCCATAGATCACGGATAAGGGCGCTGTCAGGGGATTCAGCTTCATGGCCGCGCCATCAACTCCTGCAATTCGCCCACAGTGCGCACAGTCGCGCCAATCTGTGATCGCATGGTCTCAGCTGCGCGCTGTCCCAAGGCTCTTCGCTCGGTATCGTTGGCCAGCAGTTCCAGGAACACCAGCGGCAACTCTGCCGGACCGGCAACCCGCAACGCGTCCCTGCTCTGGAATAAGCGCACGATATCGCGAAAGTTTTCTGTGTGATTTCCCACCACGATGGCTACTCTATGCTGCGCCGGTTCGATGATGTTATGCCCGCCGTGTGGGACGAGGCTTCCCCCAACGAAGGCGACATCGGCCAGCCCGTAGAGCGCCGCTAACTCCCCGATTGTATCCACCAGAAAAACTCCGCCGGTAAAAGG
>Ga0210398_10003924_pt1 | contig 14096 bp, 10 predicted proteins | sample IncBWC4OmetaG_FD_161047 | JGI IMG/M metagenome (GOLD analysis project Ga0210398, IMG submission 161047) | Forest soil microbial communities from Barre Woods Harvard Forest LTER site, Petersham, Massachusetts, United States - Inc-BW-C-4-O | ecosystem: Environmental > Terrestrial > Soil >...
CACGCAATGCGGCAACCACCGGTACGCAGCCGGGCCGGCGGTATCAGAACTTGTAGGTGATGCCGGTGACCAGCTTGAAGTCGTTGTGCAGGTGTCCGACGGCGGGCACGCTGTAATAGGAATCATCGGCGTAGCAGGTCAGGCCGGCATGCTTGGTGATGGCGGTATTGATGCCGATCTCCCCATCGGTATAATAATTTCCAAGATTGGCGACCTGCGGGAGGATTTCAGCATTTTCCCAGATTTTGGTGGTGCCGTTGATCTTATGTTCGAAGCGTTCGCCCGCGCGCAAGGTGGCATGGCTGAGCGTGGTATCGGAGCCTTCCGAACGCTGGTAAACGTAGCCCGGACCGATTTCAAGGCCCAGCAACGTGCTGGGGGTTTTGATAAGATAGTAACCGGCCAACGGCGCCGCGGTGAACCGGTAATCAATGCCCGCGATGGCGTCGTGCAGGCCGTCCAGCTTGAGGCCGTAATAGAGGTTTATCGGGGTGACGTGGTTGTACTGCCCGGTGCCTTCCAGCGATTGCGCGTTCTGGACATCATTGTTCTCGCCGTAGGTGCCGTTCACGTCGAAGAGGAATTCGTTTTCCGGCGATATGCGCTGCGTGTTGAAATCCACGGTGGTGAGGAGGGTCTTGGTGTTGCCGCCGGTGACGGTCAGGGCAAAGGTCGCGCTGGTGCTCCAGGCCACCGGCGGCGGAATGAGGGTGACCTTGGTGGTGACATTCGTGGTGGTAAAGCTGTTGGTGCTCGTGGTGGTGGTGATGACCGTCGTGGTGACCTCCGTTTTGGTTATCGGATTTGTTGCTGTCTGCGCGCGGGTGTTCAGCGGCAGGCCGAGCGCGATGAGCGCGGAGGCCAGGCAAGAAAGGGTGAGGATGGCCGGCCGGGTGCCCGGGGTCAGGATGCTGTGTGTCATAATTTTATGAGTGTCTTTGATCACGATGAAGGCGCCGCCACGCAACCATTGCGAGGCAGGATTTTCGGCTGACGCGCCCTCAATAATTAACCTGTCCCGGCGGGCTCGTTCCAGACGTTGCTCTTCTGCCGGATTCGACAGGTTTGTTATTTTATGAAATGCCGGGGACGGGGCAAGTATTTCTTACGGACATGGAAGGGTATGATGAACGCTTATGAAATCCATGAACGCACGCGTCGATGCGCGGGGCGTCAAATCCAGTTTGACAGGCCGGGGTTTCAAGCACACATAATTTCCGGGGAAAAATATGCAACGGTCCGCGTCCACAACGGAAAAACCGGCGGAAAGGTGAACGATGCTGAATGTGCGAAAATGGTTTTCACCGATGATGGCGCTGCTTGCACTCATGCTGGCTCCAGCCGGCGCGATCGGGACGGATACAAACAACGCGCCGTCATTTTTATTTCAGCCCGAGGTCGCGCGGGTGCTGGATGGCAACGGCATTCTGGGCGCGCGCGTCTATCTGGATTTTGAAAAAGGGCTGGTGACGGTTGAACGGCTGGCCGAAGACGCTGAACGCAACCGCCGGCTGCATCGGGACCTGAAGCTGGACCTGACGCCGGGTTCGGAGGAATGGACGGGCGTTGATCTTCAGGTGGCGCCAGCAAACGAGGACATGTGGGGCGCGCCCGCGGACAGGGTGATTGCCGCGTTGAAGGACAATATTGCGCCACCACTGGCGACGATGCAGGTGACGCCGGGCCTTTGGTTTTTCAAGACCGGCGAAGGCCGTTACGGCCTGATGCGGATTGTCGGGCTGGTTGAGCCGCGCCCTGGCGACAAGGCGATGAAGATGGTTTACAAACTGGCAGGCGCAGCCCGTTTGGATGGCGCGCAAACCAACTCCTCAAAATAAAGCAAGGGTGCCGGCGTGTTCCCGATTAGGGTGTCGCGCCCTTGGCCAGCCAGAAATGTCGCCGCCTTAAAAATGAATCGAGAAAAAGTTCAAACCGATGGCGCGGCCGGTGTTTTGGTCCCAAACCACATTGTCGCGGGCGGTTGACAGGGTGTCCCCGTCAAACGGGTCGAACAGTCGCAGCGGATTGTCGGCCTTCATCACTTCCACACCGATGCCATCCATCGTGAACCTGGATCCCTGGTAGATATAGGTGTCCTGAAGCCGCAGGATGATACGCGCTTCACGCGTGTGGAGCTGGGTGTCTGTGCGCAGCCATGGGTCAAACTGCGGCGATTGCGCCGGCAAAACGCCGGCGAATACGGTCATCAACAGAATCAAAAGAGCTTTCATATAATTCCCTTTCGTTCATGCCCCTAATTTCGCTCCATCTGCGCCGCATGTCAAATTGGCCGGCAATCACATAAAAAGCCCCGCAACAAAGCATGAGTCCAGGGCTGGACCGCTTACCAACTCAGCTTGAGGAGCGAAATCGCCTGGCGCGGGAGGGTGAAATGGAGGGTGATTTTGGAGCCGCTGACAGTCACGTTGGCCGGTTCGGCGAGAGTGGCGAGTTGGCCCGCTTTTTCCAGTTCGGCGTATTGTTCGGCAGTGGGTTGCTGCGGCGAACCCAGGTGACGCCACGCGGCGAAGGCGTTGCTGTGGTTCTCATCAATGCGATAGTGCCTGAGTGTGGCGTTGCCGTTGGAGATGGGCAGATGATCGAGGGTCAAATCCACGGCAGCGTCGGGGCCGGGCAGGTCGTCATCGTGATAATACCAGACCATGATGCAGAGCTGGTTTTGATCGAGGCTGGCGAGAGCGGAGATATCGGGCTGGGCGCGGACGCCCGAGGAGATGATTTCGTTGAGCGGCACGGCGTGGTCACTTTGCGTGTCCAAGCGCTGGCCGCTCATGAGACTGAACATGCGGAAGACATTGAGAACAGGTTTGTCGAGGCCGCCGGTGGCGAGGTCGCGGTAACCGGCGAAGAGCGGAGTGTTTTCAAATTCAAAGGCCCAGGTGATGGCGCCTTCCAGGTTGATGCCATCGCGCGCGGCGATTTCTCCCTTGCGGGCGAAAACTTCCGCCGTATAGCTGGCATACAGGGTGCCGTTGCGGTAACCGTTTTGCGGATATTCGGCTTCAGCGCAGGCGGCGCAGCCGTCGGGGTCGGACTCGCCGATGATGACGGGCTTGCTTTTTAATTCAGGGAAGGCGGCGAGAATGCGGAAGCCATCTTCCACGGTGCGAAGCTGGTTGGCGATGCCCATGCGCACGTGGCCGTCGGGAAAGGAAGGCGCGCCCTTGGCGTGGAAGGAAAAGAAATCAATGGGCGTGCCGATTTTGCCGGTGGCGAAGTTGGTGCCGCGCAAACAGTGTTCGAGGAAATTGCGGGAAAACCCGCCGCCGCTGCCGGCGGTGTCCGCGCCGCCGACGCGGGCGGTGGGGAGCGCGCGTTTGACGCCGTCCACGGCGTAATCATGGAGCTTCAGGAATTCCTGCGGCGTACCCTTCCAGTAGCCGATGTTGGATTCGTTCCACACTTCCCAGTACCAGGATTCGACCTCGGCGCGGCCATATTTTTCCACGCAATGTTTGACCCATTCGTAAACCAGGTTTTCCCATTTCGCGTAATCCCTGGGCGGATAGGCCCAGCCGGTGAAAATATCGCCGTAAGGATCGCCGGGTTTCCAATGATGCTGATATGGCTCGGGATGGACGGAGAGTTCCTTGGGCATGAAACCGATTTGCGCGTAGGGCCGGACACCGCGTTGGAGATAGGTATCAAAAATGTGGTCGAGAATGGTCCAATTATAAATGGGATTGCCGTTCGCGTCTTCGCTGTAGGCGCCGGTGGAACCCCATTTCAAGGCGGCGGTGCCGTCGCCGGAGGTGAGCAGGTTATGGGTGCGGAAATAGATATGATTGGAACTGAGCGCGCCGAGTTCGCCGATAAGTTTCGTGCCGTTGGACATGGTGGCGTAGTTCGGCTCGTCAGCGCCGAAGAAACGCCAGAACGGATGCAACTCGCCGAGCGGTTTGGCGGCGTCCACATGGATGACGACGGGAATTAAGTTCGAGTCGTCGGCGCGGGCCGCAGGATGGAGTATAAATACGAAGGCGACGAGAAGCAGGGTGAGAGGGCGTGTTTTCAGAATTTTATTTTGACCGACAATGGCAGATCTTATTCGCAGCAATAGTGGCATATGCGGATCAATCGCCGAGGTTGGTGCCGACGTGGCGGGCAGTCTGAATCCACGGATGGTTTGGGGGAACAGATTTGCGCTTGCCGGCGATTTTTTCAAGCGGGACCGGCTCGGTGCTGTCGCCGCGGGCGGCAACCATGACGCCGTATTGGCCCTTGTGGATGAGATCGGCGCAGGCGGTGCCGAGGCGGGTGGCGAGGAGGCGGTCCACGGCGGAGGGCGAGCCCCCACGCTGGACATAGCCAAGGATGGTGACGCGGGATTCGAGATGCGTGAGTTCCTCGAGCTGGCGGGCAAGGCGCATGGTGTTGCCGGTATGGTGGACTTCCAATTCCGCGAGCGCGGCCTTGGCTTTTTTCTTTTCGTCCTTGGCGCCGGCCTTGTCCTTTTTATCCAGGGCGGCCTGATAGATGGCGGCGTCTTTTTTGGAAAGCGCGCCTTCTGCAACGGCGACGATGCTGAAGCTCTTGCCGCCGCGCATGCGGGCGCGGATGGCGTTGGCGACGGATTCGATGTCGTAGGGAATTTCCGGAATGAGGATGACATCGGCGCCGCCGGCGATGCCCGCGCCGAGGGTGAGCCAGCCGGCGCGATGGCCCATGATTTCGACGACGACAATGCGGTGATGGCTGTGGGCGGTGCTGTGCAGGCGGTCAACGGCCTCGGTGGCGATGCCGAGCGCGGTGTCGAAGCCGAAGGTCATGTCGGTCATCGCGACGTCGTTGTCGATGGTCTTGGGGAGGGTGATGATATTAAGGCCGGCTTCCTTGAGTTTGAGGGCGGCCTTTTGCGTGCCGCCGCCGCCAAGGCAGACGAGGACATCGAGATGATTTTTTTCATAGTTCTCGATGATGACATCGGTGGTGTCGAGGACACGGCCGCCGACGGGCATGCGGTCGGGGCGGTCGCGGCTGGTGCCGAGGATGGTGCCGCCGATGGTGAGGATGCCGGAGAGGGTGGTTTCGTCGAGGGGGACGGTGCGGTTTTCCATGATGCCGCGGAAGCCGTCCCGGAAGCCGATGACCTGCATGCCGAAGTAACCATGGGCGGCCTTGCCGACGCCGCGAATGGCGGCGTTGAGGCCGGGGCTGTCACCGCCGGAGGTCAGGAGGCCGATATGTTTTTTCATAGCGATGAACTAAGCCGGACGCCGGGGCCTGGCGCGCGCCAACGATTCGGCGGGGCACCGGCTGACGGACATCAAAAGAGCGCAAGATAAATTATTGTAAAGCAAATTATTTGATGGCAGGGTCAAAAGACCGCACGAAACATCCATGAACCACACATCAGGCGCAGGGAAAAAAGGACGCATGAGAACAACGGGAATTCCATGAAAAAGCGCATGATGCGCCTGGCGGCCGGGCTGCTGCTTGGATCAGTGGTGCTGGTGTCTGGCGTCTGGGTTTTAAGCAGGGAACTGGCAATGCGGGAGACGTTGTATCATGGCAAGCCGGACAAGTATTGGAAAGTGCAGGTGAACGCGGCGGATGCGACGGCCAGCAACGAGGCCAATTCCATCTTGAACGCGGAAATAATCCCGAATCTCACCCAGGTGATGTTTCACGACACCAATGATTCGGCGCTCAAACTCGCGCTGGTGGACAAATTGAATGATCTGCCCGGCATTGAGATCCTTTTCATGCCCGCTCAAGACCGCCGGGAGGCCGCCGCCTATGAACTGGGCTATTTCGGCCCGGCGGCCCGGTCGGCCGTGCCGGCGCTGCTGGAGGTTTTGAACGGAAACGACGAGGCCGTCCACAAACCCGCCGTCATTTCGCTGGGCTGCATCCGTGCTGAACCGGCCACGGTCATTCCCGCGCTGATGCGCTGCCTCAATGATGATTACGTAAACATCAAGGCCGTGAGCGCGTTGGGTCAATTTGGGGCGGCTGCCAGGGCGGCGGTGCCCCAAATCATCATCCTGATGCAGGCGAATGATCCCGAGACGAAGTGGGCCGCCGGAGAAGCGCTCACGGAAATTGATCCCGACGCCTACGCCCGGGCGAGGAACGCGGTGCAAGGCACGACCAATAGTGCCGTGGTGAAAGAAGCGGGAGCGATGGGGACGACGAGTGTGAAATGAAATTACACGTCGGCGATTGCACCCTTTGGCATTCAGCTCAACTTAACGGCGCGAACGGCGAAAACGCGCCGCCATGAACAGCCCGAGTCCGGCCAGGGCCAAGGTGGAAGGTTCGGGTGTGGCAGACAGCGGGGTGACGTCCCCCCAGGTTGTTCCGATAAGAAGATTGTCCAACAGAAATGTGCCGGTGGTGGGGGTGTTTTGAGCCTTGAAGCCGACATCGGCAAGGCTGGTCACGGTGCCGTTGCCGGCGAGGGTGACAGCGGCCGCTGGCTGGCTTCCGCCGGCAACCGGGTCCAAATAAAGAGAGGCGGAACCAACCCCTCCAAACGCATATTCAGCCACCACCAGATAAGTAGTGTTTAATGACAAGACGGTGCTGTCGGAAGTGATGCTGGCACCGGCAGTGCGCAACCCGACCACATAACCGCCGGCGGCCGATCCCACGTTGACCTGGAGGGCGTCCGAGCTGCCGTTGGGCGCACCGGTACCGGGATTCAATGCGGTAAGATAGGTGCTGGCGCTGGGAGCCACGGTGCAATCAAGCAGGAAAGAATAGAAAATGGTGCCGCTTGTTTGAGCGGTGTAAGTGTTGACGACCGAGCCGGCGCTCACGCCCCAAACGTCCTGCATCGAGTTGCCGCCCAGATCCTGCAAACCCGAATAGGTCAAATCGCCGCTGACGACGGTGATGTGGGAGCTGCCGCTGGACCAGGCGTTGCCGCTGGTTCCGGCGGGGCTGACATCGCTGGCGTTGAGAGCGCCCGTGGCATAATTGAAACCGTCGGCAAAAAGGAGAGTCGCCCGGGCGTTCTGAACCGTCAGACAGGCAGCGGCGGACGCAACGAGTTTAACCAACGCGAGGCGTGATGGGATAAGGGACTTCATAGGCTTTCTTTCTGAATTTGCTTCTGATCTGGGGCGCAATTTGAGGCTAACATGAGATCTGATTTTGTCAGCAGTGGTTGTCTGCAAAGCTGTTTGAAAATTGAGCACCGGACCAGCCGGATTGTATTTTCCGGTTTCAAGGCCCGAGCAGGATGCGATAATATCGCTGGTTGAAATTGCTGGCGTCCGAATCGTTCCAGGTGAAGGGCAGCGCGGGCAGGGGGTTGGTGTAAATGGTGGTCCAATCAACCAGGTTCGTGGACGCCTGGATGAGGTAATCGTGGCCGGAATCGCCGTTGACGGTGAGGCTGAAGATGCCGTTGATGTAACCCGGGTTGGACACTTGCGGCATGGCGGGCGTGGTGGAGTTCACGACGAGCGAGACATTGGTGCTGGCGATGGAACCGGCGAGGTTGGTGATGACCACGGAATAGGCGCCGATATTGGTGGCCTGCACATCGGACAAGGTCAGAATGGAGTTGGTGGCATTGGGCACCGGCGTGTTGGTGTTGAAATACCATTGGTAACCGAGGCTGGCGCTGCCGCCGGCAAAGACGGTGAAGGTGGCGTCTGCGCCGGTCGCAACGGCCAGGTTTTGCGGTTGTGCAACAATGAACGGCGCCGTGGGCGCATAGGTGGTGAGCATCCAGTTGGTCTTCGCCCAGGTCAGAACGCCCGCGCCCGCGCCGGCGGTCGGGCTGGTGACGATGGCCTGCAATTGCGCGGGATTATCGGGCGTGTAAGTGTAGGGCAACTGGCCGCCGGGCGCGCCGGAAGCGGGATTCCACGAGAAGGGAATGACGGGCGCCTGGAACGGGCCCATCGGGTTGCCGGCGTCGGTGCTGTTGCCGCGGAGGGTCGTGCTGTCGAATTGGTAGATGCAATCGAGCGCCTGAATTTTTCCGGTGTAGGCGGGGTTGGAAGGATCGGTCTGGTTGTTGCGCAGGGGCCAGAGGCAATCAATGTAAACCGATTTTTCGACCTGGATGGCGCCATTTTCGGTGGAGATGGTGCCGTTGACGGGCGGGTCGAAGCTGTAGGTGTTGTTCAACGTGTTTTGATCGGCGGCGCTCATGGTGGAGGCAATGGAATCGCGGAGACGTTTGGCGGCCAGCACCGTGGTGTCGTCCACATAGAGATTGTAATCATGCACGTTGCCGGCGCGGAGGCGCGGCACGCAACGGTCCCACACGCCGAGCCACAGGTGGTGGAAGGTCATGGAGATGGTCGCGTTGTCGGGGTCGAGATCGTTCTGGCCCGCCAGGTGGGTCTTGTCATGCGCCTGCATGATGGTGACGATGTTGGTGGTACTGTAGCCGCGGGTGCGGAGGAAATCATACATGGGATAGCTCGACGGGCTTTGCTCCAGATAATTGATCTGCTGCCAGACCCAGCTGTTGGTGTTGGTGGCGCCGTCGTCGCCGATGTATCGGCACCACGAAACGGTGATGGCAGAGCAGCCGGCCTTGGTGTCGAGAATGCCGTCGTAGGCCTTCGTGAAGGTGCAGTGGTCCACCCAGACATTGCTCACCACGCCGCCGTCGCCGAGCGTGAAGAAATCCCAGTCGTTCCGGTCGTACTGGCCCTTGGTGGATTCGTCCCATTCCCACATCTGGTCGAACTTAAGATTGCGGAAGATGATGTTGCTGCTGCTCTTGATGTTCATCTTGGCGTGCCGGATGGTCGCGCCATTGGTTGAAAAAACTGTCAGGCCGTTTTTCTTTTGAATGTCCAGGAGGCTGACGCCGGTCTGAAGCAGAACCGGATGGAGCAGCGGGGTTTCGGCGGCGCGGAAAGGTTCGCTGTTGGTTTTCGCGGAGGCCTCGATTTCGTTGTAGCCGAGATTGAGGTCGTTCATGATCTCAATCACTTTCACGGTTTTGCTGTTAAGCGCGTTTGCCAGGTCGGTGGCGGTATAAACATGGGCGTAGTTCGGATCCGTGTCCAACAACACGCCGCCGCCGGTGGTGGCCTGGGCAAAGCCAACCAGATTATACTCGCTGTTTACCACGGGGATGGCGGGGGTGACGGTGAGGACCGCCGCGCTGCTGGTCACACCATTGACGCTGTTCGAAGCGGTGAGCGTATAGCTGCCGGAATCGGCGGCCTGGACATCGGTCAGAGTCAGGTTGGTCGAAGTCGCGCCCGGAATGGGGGCTCCATTTTTGTTCCACTGATAGAGGATGGTGGGGGTGCCGACGGCAACGGCGTTGAAGCTGGCGGTGCCACCGGTCAAAACAATCTGCGAAGCCGGTTCCGAGGTGAAGGACGGGGCCACGGGATTGGTGTTCACGGAAAGAACGGCGAAGACGCTGTTCGTGGAACTGACCAGGTTGCTCACGAGCACAGAGTAAGTGCCCGCGTCGGCGGGTTGAACATCCGTCAAGGTCAGCGTGTCACTGGTCGCATTGGTCAACAGCGTATTCGTGTTGTAATACTTGTAATACCATTGATAGTTGAACGGTTCGCTGCCGCCTGCGACGACGCTAAAAACGGCGCTCTGGCCGGGCAATACGGTGAGGCTTTGCGGCTGGGTCAGGATTGTGGGCGGTGTCGGGACGGTCACGACCAACTGGGCGTTGTAGCTGAGCACGGAGCCGGAGGCATTGGTGACCAGGACCGAATAGCCGCCCGTGTCGGAGAGTTGCGCGTTGGTGATGGTGAGGGAGGAGCCGGTGGCGTTCGTGATCAGTGTGTCGCTGTTGTAATACCATTGGTAGCTGAGCGGCGCGCTGCCGGAGGCGATGACGGAGAAGGTGGCGTTCTGTCCCGTGAAGATGGATTGATCCAGCGGTTGCGTGCTGATGGACGGCGGTGTTCCCGCCGGCAAAAGTTCCACCCGCACCTCATTGAACACGATGTTCGTGGACGAGGTGGCGGCGGTCTGTGGACGGAGGGCGAGGCCATCAAAATTGAAATTCGTCGCGCCGGTGTCCGTCTCCGAGGAGGAAAGCGTCGCTCCACTGGACAGGTTCAGCCAGGTTGCGGTCACCTGGAGCGAATTGACGTCCGTCCGTTGCAGCGACAGTTGCAGGGTATATTGCCCGCCGCTGGTGAAGCCGGGAAACCCGTTGGTATTGCCCGGGCCGGTGCCCAGGGAAGTCCAGTCGCCGCTGGTTCCCAGGAGCGACGTGTCCGTCAGGGTGGTGCGTTTGCGGAGGTCCATCGGCGTGGCGTTGTTGAAGATCGCGCCCATCGTCTGGAACAGGGCGTAACCCGCCACGTTTGCGCCCTGCGAACTGCTGCTGCTGAAATCCGCGCTGACGCGGTTCGCGCCGAAATCAAACAGGCCGATTCGGAAACCCTGCGAGGTGTTCGAGGGCGCGACGCCATTGAAAGTAAAAGTGATGGTGGCCAGCAGCGTATCGCCCACGCCCAGGGACGCCTGGCTGGCGGCGTTGGTCGTGAAATAGCAGACCCCCAGAATAGCGCTGCTGCCCATGGACAGGGTCATCGCTCCCGTCGTCGCCGTCAATGAGCCGCCGCTGGAGGCGAACCACGCGGCATCCGTCGGCAGGCTGGTGTTGTTGCGCGTGCCATCGGCAAAGGTATCATCCAGGAGGACGGTGGCGCGCATCGCGGGGGCGGCGAGCAGGAGGGTGGAGACGAGAACAGCGGGAAACAGGGCTTTCATATAGGTGTGGACTGGGCCGGGGCAACAAATTGCACAACTGGATTCGCAATAACGCTAACAGTGATTTCGCGTTTGTCAGCGGTCGGATTCTGCAAATAGATTTGAGAAAAGGGCACAAGGCCGCCGATTTAACGGAGGGAAAAGAGTCGGCGAGGCGGTGTTGCAAATTCGTCGCTATTGGGCCAAATTTGCGCCATGCGCCGGGATCAAAATTCGGAGAGTGCCAGCGTTAGGCCCTAAACAGACAATGTGGGATGGATACACATGTTGTCATTTATTGGGCTCCCAGTGGCTCAGCATCGTTTTCGTCATAGCTCTGATCTCCCTGTGTGCTTGGATAATTGCCAGCAGGCTTGCGGATTCTTTAAAGGTCGTTTGCATTGGCATCCTGCTGGTTTGCACATTTCTGACTGGGCAGCATATTTGGTTAACCTATTATTTGCTCATGCTGGGCGACGAGAGTGACCGGAAGGCAGAATTATGTTTTAATTACTTAAAACCGAAGCTGTCCGACAAGCGATTGATTCATTTGGTGTCTGCTGGCAGAAAAGACGGCAACGAAGAATTTTATCTTGCCCTTATGGCGGCGCAACGGGGTCTTCATATTCCAGATGCGACGTTGTCTAGCGGTCCTGCCTTCATGAAAGGTAACAGATACAGTTCATTTGGCAGTTCACTACACTATCCACTCTCTTATGAAGCATTCCTGCTTTCATACGAACGAACGACTAATGGTACGCAGCCGATGGCAGGGCAGACATTACACTGATGTTCTGAAATTAAGTCGGATGCAAGCTGGCTGCCGTCTAGCAGGCTGGAGCCCAAGGTCGGCACGGCGCTCCGACCCTACCGTAGTACGCGGGCGATCACAAAACCGTCGTGACCCTTGACCCCGACGGTTTGAAGGCCGGTGGCTTCGACGCGGGAATCTTTCGAGATGATTTCCATGAAGCGGCGCATGCCCAGCACATTCGCATCCGTACTGTCCGCATTGGCGACTTCGCCTTTGCGCACGACATTGTCCACGATGATGACGGTGCCAGGCCTCGAGAGTTCGACCGCCCAGCGATAATAATCCGGGGTGCTGGGTTTGTCGGCATCAATGAAAATCAAATCGAACGGCTCCTTGGATTCGGACTTCAGCTTGGGCAGTGAATCCAGCGCCTTGCCGGTGAGGATGCGGACGGACTTGGCGAAACCGGCGCGGGCGACATTTTGGCGGGCCACTTCGGCGTGCTTGGGTTCAGCTTCCAGCGAGACGAGCTGGCCATCGGCGGGCAGGGCGCGGGCCAGCCAGATGGTGCTGTAACCGCCGAGCGTGCCGAACTCCAAAATCCGGCGCGCGCCGTGAATCTTGGCGAGGAGGTAAAGGAATTTTCCCTGGGTGGGGGAGACGTCGATCGCGGGAAGTCCGCCGGCGGCGTTGGCGGTGAGCGCGGACTGGAGGATTTCATCGGGTGGGAACAGCGCCTGGTCGAAATAGGCGTCCACTTTCGTCCATTGTTCCTGAGGGTCTTGAGACATAAATAAAAATCTAACTTCCAAAGGCAAAAGTCTAAAGTCCAAAGTTACCTAGTGAGGAAAGTAGATGGCTCCCCATTGTTAAGCGAAGAGGCGATGCTTGCGGCGAGACGCCGCAAGAAACCCGCGAGACGCGGGTGCTACCCCGGAAACGGCTGCCCCCACGATGAAGACAGCGGCTGGCCAGTACGCCGAAGGGGAATTCGCGGAGCAATGCTCCGCGCTCCAAAGCGGTGGCGCGAGGGTGATTACGCCCGATATTGTCTCGGATGGGCTGACAGGAGCGATAATTTTTGAAATTCGCCGCTTGGACACTCCTTGTCCAACCCCTCCTGGTAAATTCAAAATGCAAAATGAAAAATTAAAAAATGAGGAATTGAGCATGGAAAAAGAGAATCAAATCAGGAGACGGCCGAGAAGCGACACGGCGGTGCGCAGGTTGACGCCGGAGCAGCGGGCAAAGGTGGATGGCTGGCTGTTTGACGAGCAATTGCCGTATCGCGAGGTGGCGGCGCGATGTCAGCAGGAGTTTGGGCTGCCGCTGACGGAGGACAATATGGGCAGTTATTGCCGTCAGGAACAAGCGGGCGGGAGAAGACGAAATGGGCCGGATCGAGGCGCGCCGACACAGGACGGCGGGCCCGGGTATATCGCGTTGCTCGAAGCCATGAACCGGGCGGCGCAGCGGGCGGCGCAAACAATTGAAATCGGGGACGACCCCCGGATGGTGGTGGAGTTTGCGAGGGTGCTTACGGCGGCGCGGCAGGAGGCCAATCAGTCTTTGCGGGCGACGACGATCCGGGAGAAGTTTGAATTTGATGCGGCGACGGCGTGTCTGGTCCATCAGGTGAAGGTGCAAAGCATCGTGAATGATGAGGCGCTGGATGACACCCAGAGGATATTGAAGATTCGCGAGGAATTGTTCGGGCCGGATTTGCCGGAGTGAGGGGAAGGGAGGTTAAATCGTGAAAAAGTTAAAAGGTTACAACGGAGGGAAGTTACTGCGAAGAAGGCACGCCTGCACCCAATGTTGAAGAAGAAAATGGCCACGAAAGTACACAAAGAACACAAAAGACGAGCGGGAATGAACCGCGACTGGGAAAAGAAACCAGAAATTGAACAGAAGCAAACCAAGGGAACGAAGCAGGGGCGGTTAGCCGCAGGAATAGCCACAGGGCGATGCGTCGAAATGCGGGTAAACTAGGATAAATGAAGGTAAATGGGGCTAAGCATCCTGGAGATTTTTTGAAGCGCTGGCAGCCGGTCTGGTCGGTGGCCGGAAACAAAGTGGGAGGCAGATTAGGAAAAGCGAAAAATAATCGCGGCAGTATTATTTACAATTTTTTTATTTGTTTCGACATAGTTTTTAGGTAGTTGCTTGACTTGGAGGACATGGAGGTCAAAACTCGTGAAGTTCTTTGTCTGCTTAATGGTCCGTGTTACGGATCAACGGGGGACCCAAAATTCCGGAAACGGATTGGGGCTAACGGTGCCTGCGGCATCGGGAACACTTGGTGGTTCCAGCCCGACAGCTAACCTCGTCAGCGTTAACATCAGGGGCAAGGGAGAATTCTCCCGCCTCGAAAGCCGCGCATTTTTGCGGTCCGGCTTGGTACAACATCCGCAGAAGACGACGGTTTGTGCGACGATGATTGCGAGCAATACGAAACGTCCACGCAATGTGGACGCACCCCGCGCGGCGGCGATACTTTACGGCGACTGGGGCACGAGCAAGGCCTACGTGGTGGGCCTGGCGTTTGCCGTGGCGGGGTACAGTTCCTTCTGGCTGATTGCGGCGATGTGCCTGCTGACGGCGCTGGTGGGGGTGAACTACATGGCCATCTGCAAGCATTACCCGGACGGCGGCGGGGTGTATGCGAGCG
>Ga0210398_10003925_pt1 | contig 14095 bp, 8 predicted proteins | sample IncBWC4OmetaG_FD_161047 | JGI IMG/M metagenome (GOLD analysis project Ga0210398, IMG submission 161047) | Forest soil microbial communities from Barre Woods Harvard Forest LTER site, Petersham, Massachusetts, United States - Inc-BW-C-4-O | ecosystem: Environmental > Terrestrial > Soil >...
GCGGCTCTGCTTCTGAGTCGCTGCACGCGCAAATGGTCTCAGCCAATTTTTTTGACATGCTCGGCGCTTCTCCTGCGCTGGGCCGCTCGTTTTCTCCGGAGGAGGACAAGACTCCCGGAGCGAGTCCGGTAGTCATGCTTAATTACAATTTTTGGCAAAGACGTTTCGGCAGCAACTCTGGTTTAGTTGGACGCACGATCACGCTGAACAACATGGCATACACCGTGATTGGTATCGCTCCGCGGGATTTCATCGGGTGCGATCCCGAGGTGCCCGATCTGTGGGTACCGATCATGATGAACGCCAACGTGCATCTGGGCCCGGATATGCTCGGTGACCGTGAGGGAGGCTGGCTATTCCTGGTCGGCCGTCTGAAGGCGGGCGCCACAATTTCTGAAGCACAGTCTGAGATGGACGTGTTGGCGAGCCAATTCCACGCTAGCGATGAAGGAAGGCTTCGCAGCTCTTCCGTTCTCGTTACCAGAGGAAGTTTTCTTGCGCCCGGCCAAAAGTCTGATCTTGTGCCGCTGGCGCTTGCCCTGATGGCGGCTGTCGGCCTCGTTCTGTTGATCGCCTGCGCGAACGTGGCCAATCTTCAATTGGCGCGCGGCGTAACACGACAGAAGGAGATGGGCGTTCGACTCGCATTGGGCGCATCGCGCGGACGCCTGGTGCGCCAGATGGTTGTCGAAAGTCTGATGCTGAGCTGCGCGGCCGGTGTTGCAGGACTGCTCGTTGCTTGGTGGGCTTCGGGCCTTGCTTTAAGATTGGCGCATCCTCCGGGCGCTCCGGCACTTTCTCTTGACGTGAGCCCCGATTGGCGCGTTGCGCTTTACCTGGCCGGGATCTCTCTGCTCAGCGGGGTGGTCTCGGGACTAATGCCTGCGTTGCGTGCTTCGCGGCAGGATCCGCTGGTCGCCATTCGCGAGGAAAGCGGCACCAGCACCTATCGCCGAGGAAGACGTATGCGCGGCACGTTCGTTGTCGCGCAGGTTGGCGGTTCGTTATTCCTTTTGATTGCCGCGGGGCTTCTGGTGCGGGCACTCCACAAAGCGGAGCGCATCAATACAGGATTTGATTTGGCGCACGTCGCAGTGCTGACCCCCGACTTGCGTGTCTCGGGCTACGATTCCGGGCGGCGCCTCGAATTCGACCGGCGTCTTGCGGAAAGGATTCAGTCAATGCCGGGTGTAAGCAGCGTCGCTCTGGCCACCACGGTTCCTTTAGGGAAAGATTTCTCGCAAAGCTCAGTTCTACCGGAAGGCGAGAACTTGCCTCCGGATCAAAAACTGCCCGTCGTTAATTACAACGTAGTCTCGCCTGAGTTTTTCGATACGCTCGGCATCGGCGTCGCGCGGGGAAGAACTTTCACCGCGAAGGATGCCGCGTCCGACACGCGAGTTGCCGTTGTGAACGAGTCGCTGGCGCGGCAGCTTTGGCCGGGGCAGGAGCCTGTTGGGAAACTCGTCCGACAGGGGCGCAAATCGCCGACGTTCGAAGTCGTTGGCGTTGTGCGCGATACGCGCAATGTTTACTTGTGGTCGGCCAGCCTGCCCTATCTTTATCTTCCGCTTCAACCTACGGCTCTCGACGAATTCTCCGACCCGAAAATACTTGTCAGCGTGAAGGGGAATCCAGCGCCGTTGATCGCCGCGCTGCCGGGTCTGGCGCGTGAGATGGATCCGGGAGTCTCCAGCGTTGCAAAACCGCTCGCGGAAAATTTATCCTTCTGGATCTGGCCTTCCCAGATTGGAGCGCTGCTGGCTGCGACACTCGGTCTGCTCGCTCTGCTGTTGGCATCGGTCGGCATCGTAAGTGTGACTTCTTTCGCAGTCAGCCAGCGCACGAAAGAGATTGGCATTCGTATGGCGCTCGGAGCACAGCCTGGAGGCGTAGTTCGGCTGCTGGTCTTGCAAGTGGGAAAGCTAATAGCGATTGGAGCTGGGATCGGTTTGCTTTGTGCTGCCGCAGCGTCGCGCCTTCTTGCGCAAGTTCTCTACGGTCTCAGCGCCCTCGACGGCGTAACGTTGGTTGGTGTGACGTTGTTTCTGAGCGCCATCGCGCTGGCTTCATGCTATTTCCCGGCACGGCGCGCGACACTCATAGACCCCATGCAGGCTCTTCGCGAAGAGTAGCAAAAGCGCTTTCTTGTCCGCATAGCCGAGCTTCGCTCGGTCCAGTACCTTTCAGCGATTTATTGCGGACGACCGTCTGTGTTAGAATCCGCAATCAATGGAACGAGCCGGAAAATTTCTAGGCGGTGTATTGCGGCGACTCGACCGGCCGGAAGCAGCTCTCGCTTGGCTCACCAGTGCATGGCCCAAAGTCGTAGGAAAAATTCTCGCGGCGCATACCAAGCCTGTTCGATGTGAAGCGGGACGCCTTGAAATCGTCGCCGACGGCAAAGCCTGGCAGAAACAACTCGAATCGATGAAAAAGGAATTTTGCGAGCGAGTCAATCAGGCGTGGGGCGGAAATCTTATCCGCGAAGTGAAATTCATCGCCAAGCCCGGCCCCAAGCGCGTCTCCCGTGAAGTGGACAACGAGCACATCCCGTTTATCCGCAGCCGCAAAGGTAGCCAATCCATTTAGCTTTCAAGGCCAGAGGTCACCAATCAGATGTCCATTAGTCGCGAAGACGTTTTGCGGGTGGCTGAACTTGCTTATCTCGAGTTGAAGCCGGAAGAGGTAGAGACCTACCGGGGACAACTTGACGAAATTCTGAACTATATCGGAAAGCTCCAGCAGCTCGATGTGACGAATGTCGAGCCCTTTACCGACATATCCTTCCCCGCTTCCGAAGCACGTGCTGCTTCTCCCAGCTCGTATCGAAAATCCGGCAAGGAACTTCGGGAAGATGTAGTTGGCCCTTGTCAGGTGGCCGAAGCAATCCTGGATCAAACAGCAGACGCCGTAAAACCGTTTTTCCGCGTTCCCAAGGTAATTGAGCGATGAGTGCAACCGCGCTTTGGACCGTTGCCAGCATTCAAGCAGCTCTTCTAGCAAAAAGGATTTCCGCCCGGGAAATTGTAGGCGAGTTTTACACAGAAATTGATCGCAGAAACCCCGAGCTGAATGCTTATCTGACACTTTCGCCTGAGAGAGCCTACTCTCAAGCCGACCGCGTCGACGCGGCTGTTGCTCGCGGTGAAAAACTGCCCGCGCTTGCCGGAGTGCCGGTCGCCATCAAAGACGTGATCAGCACCTCCGGCGTCCGCACTACCTGCGGATCGAAGATTCTAGAGTCCTACGTTCCCCCCTATGACGCAACCGCCGTCACACGTTTAGAAAAGGCCGGTGCCGTCGTTCTGGGTAAGACAAACTGTGACGAGTTTGCCATGGGGAGCTCGAACGAGAACTCAGCATACGGTCCAGTACGGAACCCTGTGGCTCTTGACCGGGTCCCGGGCGGCTCTAGCGGCGGTTCGGCGGCCGCTGTAGCCGCTCATCTAGCTGTCCTCGCGCTGGGCACCGATACTGGAGGCTCGATTCGTCAGCCGGGGGCCTGTTGCGGTATCCCTGGGCTGATGCCGACATACGGACGCGTATCCCGCTACGGCCTAATCGCTTTCGCATCTTCCCTAGATCGGATTGGCCCTTTCGCCGGCAATATCGCTGACGCGGCTGCCGTTATGTCTGTCATCGCGGGGCGCGACGACAATGACTCCACGTCCGCATCTGTTTCAGTCCCAGAATACGGTTCGGAAATCGAACGCCCCGTCTATGGGCTCCGGTTTGGCGTCCCCGAAGAGTATTTCGGCAAGGGCCTCGATAGCGAAGTGAAAGAGAAGGTACTTGCCGGCATCGCGCTAATGGAGAAACTTGGCTGCCGCAGAGTTCCTCTCAGAATGCCCCATACTGAATATGCAATCGCAACCTACTACATAATCGCCACAGCCGAAGCGAGCTCGAATCTGGCTCGATACGATGGCGTACGTTACGGGTTGCGTGTCCCGGGAGCTACACTCATCGATATGTACCGCAAAACACGTGAGCGAGGATTCGGGCCTGAAGTGAAGCGTCGCCTAATGCTCGGCACCTACGTTCTATCATCAGGTTACTATGACGCTTATTATCTGCGCGCCCAAAGGGTGCGATCACTGATCGCCAGAGATTTTTCGGACGCTTTTCAGAAGGTGGACGCCATCTTGACGCCAACTTCGCCGACCCCCGCATTCAAGTTAGGTGAGAAAACTTCTGACCCGCTACAGATGTATCTAGCTGATATATATACAGTTACTGGAGACTTGGCCGGGATTCCAGGAATCTCAGTTCCGTGCGGAAAAACAAGAGAAGGACTTCCAATAGGTTTGCAGATTCTGGGACCACATTTTGGTGAATCGACAATCCTGCAACTCGCCCGTGCATTTGAAAGTGCGGGCGGCTTCACCTTGACCGGATAACCGTGAAAAACCTGGATCCGATTCTTCGCCTGCTCCAAATGTCGCGGGACAGATTCGTCGCGATTGCCAATGGGGTCCCCCCAAGTTCCTGGCGCCAGTCACCCGCTTCGGGAGCCTGGTCTCCGGCCGAGGTAGTCGCGCACGTGACTACGGCCGAGCAATTTATCATCGGACGCTCGAAAATGGTTCTGCAAACGCCGCCTAAACAATTGCCCGTGCTCAAGAGATTTCACTTGCCTCCGGTTCTGGTTGCTTGGCGAGTCAGAAAGCGAAAAACGCCCATTCCACTAGACTCATCGTTGATCGCCGACAAGCCGGACGCGCTCGATCGCTTGGCTGTAACACGCGGAGAAACACTATCCTTTATTGCATCCACTAAGGACCAGGACTTGAGTTCCTACCGCTCCCCACATCCATTTCTAGGCAGTCTGAATATGTACGATTGGCTTCGCACTATCGCTCACCACGAATTACGCCACGCGAAACAAATCCGTGAAGTAGTAGAAACATTTCCTCGGTAGGCTATAGTTTCCATTTTTGAGAAACGCTCTGCACTCGCTGCGCTTCTCCGGAATTTCGCATAATTTACACAAATCATAGAATGCAGAAGGGTTCACTGCTTGTTCGTAGTCCGGCAGTTTACCCGGATTTAGAACGGAAGGACTATTGCTAGGAGAATTGGTTACCTTTAGTCTGTGATTGCATCAAAGCATTGGAGGGCGCGAATGGTACGCATCAAGTCGAGTCAAAAGGTCTTCACTGAAGACGAAGTATCCACTCTGACCGGCATATGCCGGGATCATCTTCGCGGCCTGGCCCGAAATAAGCATTTGGGTACGATTGCGCGCGCTGCGGAAGCCGCTGGCGCCGAAGCCGAAAAGTGGCTATTTACCAATTCCGACCTCATGATCGTCACCGTGCTTCAGCCTCGTTGCGATCATTAGACTGGACTAGCAGCACGCCCCGAAGAGTCCTTACAGACTCGTAGTTTCGTGCCCCGGTCTTCGCCTATCCTGCGCGTTTTCATTCGCTTTATCTTCATATCGCGCTGGCCTGATTGTCTCCGTCTCCAATCCAGTTTATCCTGAATCCCACTCAACTCTCCGGCTGCTAAACGCATCGTAGTAAAAGGCGGGATGGCAAGCCGGAGAACGCAGCGTCATGCTAAATCAACGGCAAAATAAGGATCTCTGGCTTGCTCAATGGCGAAGCATTCCTATCCTCGCCTTCGCCATAGCTTCGTTTGCGCACGTTGCCGCCGGGTCGCCCTCAAGCGAAAACGCGAGCGCGACTGAAGAAGTTCTAGCTACTTCGCTGCTCTGCCGCGGGCCGCAGTCATCCGCCAATTCCAATCAATCGCCGACCTCTCCTTCCTCGAATCAGTCTTCGACCAACTCCATCCCTTCCACCACATCATCTCTGCCGCGCGGGAAAAAGCTCGTACTCCGCGATGGCAGCTTTCAACTTGTTCGGGAATATAGCGTCGAAGGCGATAGAGTTCGTTACTACAGCATTGAGCAAGCGCAGTGGGAAGAAATGCCGGAATCCCTCGTCGATTGGGATGCAACGCACAAAGTAGAAGCCGCCGAGGCCAAGCGCGACGCAGACGTAATTGCCAAAGTGCATACGCAGGAATCCGGACGAAGAGCCCAAGCTCTCGATATAGACGCGAGCCTCGAAGTCGCTCCCGGAGTCTTTCTGCCGCCGGGCGAGGGCCTTTTCGAATTCGACGGAAAGGGAGTCTTTCCAATTCCGCAGGCACAGGCGGACGTCAAATTCAGCAAAAAGCAGATGCTGAAGCAGGTGCTGATTCCGATTCCGATCGTTCCGACGAGGCATACCGTTTCACTAATCGGACCGCGCGCAAAGTTACGCATTAAAGCCGGACAAACTGAATTTTATATGCGCACCGCCGACGGCCGGGAACCCGAGTTGGAGCTCCTGCGAGCGAAAGTGAAAGGAGACAGCCGCTATCTTGAAAATCTCGACGAGCTCTTCAAGGAGCAGGGTACCACCGGACAAACTACGGTGCTGATGCAGCGCTGGCTGATTGCTCCGGGCGTCTATAGATTTACTTTAGAGCAGCACATCGATCCGGGCGAATACGCTCTCGCGGAAGTAGTCCAGGGCGGCGGAACAAATCTCTACTTTTGGGATTTTGGAATAGATGCAACACCCGCGGCAAAAACGAGTAAATGACCCGGATCTATACTATTTGGCAATTACCGGCTGCCCGTGCAAAAGTTGAGTCAGCAGTGTGGCCAGTGCAGCTACGTGAAACGGCTTCTGCAATACCGATGCACCTTTTTTGTGAAACTGCTCCATCTTCGACTGGTCCAACAGCGCACCAGTCATAAAAACAAATCGCGGAGTTGCCCCGTGGGCCTGCGAACGTACTCTCTCGAAGAGTTGTTCCCCGTTCAACCCCGGCAAATTGAAATCGCAAAGAACGAACTCGTATTGACCGGTTTCCAGATGGGAAAGCGCTTCCTCCGAGCTTGCAGCGCCTTCGACAATCATTCCTCGGGCGGCCAGACCTTCTTGCACGATCTCTCGGATGCTTTCTTCGTCATCCACAATAAAAACCGAGTGGCCGCGTAATTCAGCTGAGCCAGGGGGCGGAGGCGCCGTGGGCCTCGGGACTATCGCCTCTGCTGAAACTTCTTCTACGACTGCGGGAAGAAGAACACGAAAGGTTGTTCCCCCGCCGAGCGTCGATTCCACTTCGATCTTTCCCCCATGCTCCTTCACAATCGCCTGCGAGATCGTAAGTCCGAGTCCGGTCCCACCGGACGGACGTCTGGTAGTGAAAAAAGGATCAAATATCTTCCCAAGGTTTTCCGCCGGGATGCCAGGGCCATCATCCGAAAAGGCCAGGACGATTCTCCCGTCAGCAATCGTTGTTGTAATTCGAAGAGTGCCGCTTTCGCGCACGGACCCAATGGCCTGCTCGGCGTTTGAGATCAGATTTGAGAATCCTTGCACCAGAAGTTTCGCGTCTCCCTCTATGGGAGGCAAATCGCTCGATCCCTGAAATTCAACTGTGATTTTCTTCTGCTGCAACGAGGTGCGCTGGGAATCCACAGCCTGTTTCACTATCTGATCGAGATGAACCCTCGATTGGCGGAGCATGGAAGGTCGGGAGAAAACGAGGAGGTTCTGGACGATCGTTGCAGCTCGCCGCGCCTGTTTCAGGACGGTTTCAATCTGATGCCGCGTGGCATCGTCCACGGCCCGTTCGCGAATCAGGTCGCTGATGCCCAGGATTGCCGTGAGAGGATTATTCAACTCGTGTGCAACTCCGGTCATCATTTCGCCCATCGCCGCGAGTTTCTCTTTCTGCATCAGCTGTTGTTCAATACTCTTGGACTCTGTTACGTCCCGCGCCGAGGCCACTACTCCATTAGTCTTGCCATTCGCGTCGTAAAGCGAGCTTGCGCTCGCGCGAAGCATACGCCAGCTTCCATCCGCATGCATCGCCCGGTATTCGAATTGGCTGTTCGTACCGAGGCCTGCGGCGACCTTCTGAAAAGCTGCCTTTAGTTTTGGGCGATCGTCCGGATGAACTCCGCCTCCAAGCACCTTGCCAACGAATTCTTCCGGCGGCCGGCCAAGCACGTCCTGGACGCGCGGACTCATAAACGTGCATGTGCCCTCGAGGCTAAGCACCGCAATGATGTCCGGAAAGCTTGCCACCAGGCTGCGCACAAACTCCTGCTCTTTATGGAGGTGTTTTTCCATTTCGAGCCGCTCGCTTACATCCACGAGCGTTCCTTGGATCCGTAAGACGTCGCCTTCAGCATTGCGAATGACGGCACAGGAATTGAGGCAGTGGATTGTCTGGCCGTCCTTGCGCCGCAGGGCGATTGCCCGGTCTTGTATCGATCCTCTCTCGAAAGCATCGCTGATCAGCAAATCCCGCTGAGAAGGGTCCACGTATATGTCTCTAACATTGCGAGACCGGAGATCCTTCTTGCTGTCGAAACCGAGCATGCGAACCAGCGCGGGATTCGCGTCGAGCAGTTTTCCGTCTGGAGTGCTCAAGAAGATTCCCTCGCGTAGGGTTTCAAAGAGTTCAGCGAAGCGGACCTCGGATTGGCGTTCCGAGGTGACGTCCCGCGCCCATCCGGTCACCGCGTTGAACTGTCCATCTTCGCTAAGCGCCTGTACCCAGCAGTGAAATTGCCGGGGTTCACGATCTTTTCTTAGGCATACAGAAACGGTCCCCACCCACGAGCCAGTTTTGAAAAGCAGAGGAAGCAAAGCTTGAAATTGCTCTAGCGTGGGCACTTCAATGAAGTCTGTTATGCGCTTGCCGATCAGGTATTGAAAGGAAACATTTAGAAGCTCCGACAAACGGCGATTGGCAACTCGTATTTCTCCATTGAGGGCCAGAGTGAAGACCGCGTGATCGAGATTATCGATGAGATCGCGGTAGTTGTGCTGCGAGCGAGAAATTACTTCGACGAGTTCGTTGTACTCCGCTTCGCTAGGAGAGGCGAAGACAGGTTGCTTGGATTGCTTGTCGGTCGACTTTGCAGACATAACGATGCTTTCGCAGAATTTAACAACCAACCCGCTGCCAATTGGAACCGGGTCTGTTTAAAGTTTAAGGGCAGGAAGGGTTGCGCGGCGAAACAAAACAGCGGCCTATGCCAAGTTACTTAACAGGTAAAGCTTCTACCTGAGACAAGGTGCAGACTCAGCAGGGTACAAAGAAAAAGGGCGTCCCGGTTCGCACCAGAACGCCCTGACTCCAGTTCAGTGGAGGCTAGCTCTCTGCGACGGCGTCGGTATCCTTCCGCAGGAAATCGAGCGCCGCAGCTTCTTCCGGAGTGAGTTCCGGCTCCATCTGTTGGATTTCTTCTTTCGGAATTTCCGTAAGCAGCTGGATATTCCGATAGCGATCGAGACCCGTGCCGGCGGGAATTAACCGGCCCATGATGACGTTTTCCTTCAAGCCGCGCAGGTAATCAACTTTTCCGGAAATCGCCGCTTCGGTAAGCACGCGGGTGGTCTCCTGGAAGCTCGCAGCAGAGATAAAGGAATCGGTCGAGAGAGACGCTTTGGTGATTCCGAGGAGCAACGGACGGCCTGTTGCCGGACGCCCACCATCGTGAATGATTCGGTCGTTTTCTTCGCGGAAGCGGAACTTGTCCACCTGCTCTTCCAGAAGGAACGTCGTATCGCCCACGTCTTCGACTTTCACCCAGCGCATCATCTGACGAACGATCGTCTCGATGTGCTTATCGTTAATGTTTACGCCCTGCAGACGATAGACTTCCTGAATCGAATTCACCAGGTAAGCCTGCGTGTACTTTTCTCCGAGGACGGCGAGAATATCGTGCGGGTTCAGCGGCCCGTCAATCAATGGCTCGCCGGCCCGAACGTGTTCTCCTTCCTGCACGTTGATGTGCACGCCGCGCGAAACGGAATATTCTTTCACTGTTCGTCCGTCTTCGCTTTCGACGAAGATCTTGCGCTGTCCCTTAACGATATCCCCGTACTTCACGACGCCATCGATTTCGCTAATGACCGCGGGATCCTTCGGTTTGCGCGTTTCGAAAAGTTCCACGACGCGCGGGAGACCACCGGTGATGTCTTTCGTCTTGGTGGTTTCTCGCGGTATCTTCGCCAGAACGTCGCCCGGCTGGACCTCGTCCCCATCGGCGACCATCAAGTGCGCGCGCGAAGGCATGAGGTACTTTTTGCGGACGCGTCCCTGCGGATCGCGAACGAGAATCGTAGGCTGATGCTTTTCGTCACCCGGAGGAAGCGTGACAACCAACTGTGACAATCCCGTCACTTCGTCCACCTGCTCTTCGATTGTGATCCCGGGTTGCAAATCCTTGAACTGGATCGAGCCGCCTGTCTCCGTAAGGATCGAGAACGTGTACGGATCCCACTCAACCATGGTCTGGCCGAGCGTGACGGGTTGGCCGTCTTCGACTTTGAAGCGCGCACCGTATACAACGTGGTGGCGTTCCTTTTCCCGGTTCTTTTCGTCAACCACTGCGATCAAGCCCGAGCGGTTCATCGCTACCATGGTCTTGTTGCGGCCCTCGACCACGTTCAAGTCGATGAATTTCACGAAGCCGTTGTTACGCGCTTCGACTTTCGACTGTTCGGTGACGCGAGTTGCCGTGCCACCGATGTGGAACGTGCGCATGGTGAGCTGAGTTCCAGGTTCGCCGATGGACTGCGCCGCGATCACTCCGACAGCCTCGCCCATCTCGACGAAGCGTCCGGTTGCCAGGTTCCTGCCGTAACACCGAGCGCAAACACCGCGTCGGGATTCGCAGGTCAACACCGAGCGAATCTTCACGCGCTCGATGCCTGCCGCTTGAATCGCGTTAGCGAGTTCCTCGGTGATTTCCTGGTTGATCTCGACGATCACGCTGCCTTCGTAGTCTTTGATCTTCTCAAGAGATACGCGGCCTATAACGCGATCGCGCAACGACTCCACTTCGACTCCGGCTTCGAGAATCGGCTCAACATAAATTCCGTCTGCCGTGCCGCAATCGAATTCGTTGATGATTACGTCCTGCGCCACGTCCACCAGACGTCGCGTGAGGTAGCCGGAATCGGCAGTCTTAAGCGCCGTATCGGCAAGACCCTTGCGAGCTCCGTGCGTGGAAATGAAGTACTGCAACACGGTGAGGCCTTCGCGGAAATTCGAAGTGATCGGTGTCTCGATGACTTCGCCTGAAGGCTTGGCCATCAAGCCGCGCATTCCCGAAAGCTGGCGGATCTGTTGTTTCGAACCGCGCGCTCCGGAATCGGCCATCACGTAGACAGGGTTGATGATGCCCTGCTTGTCCTGCTCTTCCAGGGCTTTGAACATTTCGTCCGCGACTTTTTCCGTCACGTCCGACCAGATGGCGATCACTTTATTGTAACGCTCGCCGTTGGTAATAGCGCCGTCAAGATATTGCTGCTGCACCTTGACGACTTCGTGTTCGGCTGCGTCCACCAGCTTGAATTTCACGCTGGGGATGACCATGTCGCTGATACCGATGGAGACGCCGGACTTTGTTGCGTACAAAAAGCCGAGTTCCTTCAGCTTGTCGAGCGCTACCACAGTCTTCTCAAGGCCGAAGCGCAAGTAGCAATACTGCACCAGCGCCTGGACACCCTTCTTCTTGAGTAAGCCGTTGACGAACGGCATCTCGGTGGGTAAGTGATCGTTGAAGATCACGCGCCCCACGGTAGTGTGCAGAAACTGACGGTTTAGATTTACGGGCTCCGTGTGTGAGACATCCTGATCGTCATACGCATTGGTAAGGTCGATTACCTCACCGGTGTAACGCATACGAATAGGCGTCAACAATTCCACTTCGCCCGCTTCGAGAGCCATCACGCACTCATCACTGGAACCAAAAGCGCGGCCTTCGCCCTTTGCCTTCGGCTTGGATTTGGTCATGTAATAAATTCCCAAAACCATGTCCTGAGTCGGTACAGCAAGGGGATAGCCGTTTGCCGGCGACAAAATATTGTGCGAGCTCAGCATCAGAACAGACGCTTCCACTTGCGCTTCCGGCGAGAGCGGAATGTGTACAGCCATCTGGTCGCCATCGAAGTCCGCGTTGAACGCCGTGCAAACCAGCGGATGGATGCGGATAGCCTTTCCTTCCACCAACACAGGTTCGAAAGCCTGAATGCCAAGACGGTGAAGCGTGGGAGCGCGATTCAACATCACGGGATGCTCGCGAATCACGTCTTCGAGAATATCCCACACGATCGCTTCCTGCGCTTCCACCAGCTCTTTCGCCTGCTTAATCGTGGTGCAGTGCCCCGCGGCTTCCAGCTTGTGATAGATGAACGGCTTGAAAAGTTCGAGCGCCATCTTCTTCGGCAAACCGCACTGATGCAGTTTCAACTCTGGACCGACCACGATGACCGAACGGCCGGAGTAATCAACGCGCTTGCCCAGCAAGTTCTGGCGGAACCGCCCCTGTTTGCCCTTGAGCGTGTCGGAAAGCGATTTGAGCGGCCGGTTATTCGTACCGCGCAAGACGCGGCCTCGGCGTCCGTTGTCGAACAGCGCGTCCACCGCTTCCTGCAACATACGCTTTTCGTTCCGAACGATCACGTCGGGCGCGTGCAGTTCCATCAATTTCTTCAAGCGGTTATTACGGTTGATCACGCGGCGATACAAATCGTTCAAATCGGAAGTGGCGAACCTGCCGCCATCCAGAGGCACCAGCGGGCGCAATTCCGGCGGTAGCACCGGAATCACATCCAGAATCATCCACTCCGGCTTGTTTCCGCTTTTGCGGAATGCTTCCAGAACCTTCAACCGCTTCGCGAACTTGATTCGCTTCTGCAGGCTGGGGTCCGTCTTCATTTTTTCGCGAAGCTCTTCGGACAGCTTTTCCACTTCTACGCTGCGTAGAAGTTCCTTGATGGCTTCGGCGCCCATACCCGCGCGGAATTTTCCGAGATTTTCCTTCTGCAGTTCTCGGAGTTTTTCCTCCGGCAGAATGTCCTTCTGCTTAAGCGACGGCACCTCGCCTGGATCGAGGCAAACAAACGTCTCGAAGTACAGGATGTGTTCGAGGTCGCGCATAGTAATGTCCAGCAAGTAACCTATGCGGCTCGGCAGCCCCTTGAAGAACCACACATGCGAGCAGGGCGAAGCCAGCTCGATGTGGCCAAGGCGTTCGCGACGAACCTTGCTGAGCGTCACTTCCACTCCGCACTTGTCGCAAATGACTCCGCGGTGCTTCATGCGCTTGTACTTGCCGCAGAGACACTCCCAGTCGGTGACCGGACCGAAAATCTTGGCGCAAAACAGGCCGTCGCGCTCCGGCTTGAAGGTTCTGTAATTTATGGTTTCCGGCTTGGTTACTTCGCCGTGGGACCACGAACGTATTTTTTCCGGACTCGCTAGGCTGATGCGAATGGAATCAAAATCTGCAATCTGGCTGGCACGGTCGTACGGGCTCGAACGATACAAGGGCAGATCCTCCTCTCCGGCAAGCCGGAGCAAAAACCAGTTAGGAATCTGTAAGCGCCGCCCCGTTGATTTGGGGCGGCGCGATAATTAGTCCGCCGCTTCGGCTTTTTCCAACTGCGGCTTCTGGCGCTTCATCAATTCGATGTCCAGGCACAGCGACTGCAATTCGCGCACGAGCACGTTGAACGATTCAGGCACTCCGGGTTCGATACCCGGCTCGCCCTTCACGATCGCCTCGTAAATCTTTGCGCGGCCATAGACGTCGTCAGACTTTGCGGTGAGCAGTTCCTGGAGAATATGTGCGGCGCCGTAAGCCTCCAACGCCCACACTTCCATTTCTCCAAATCGCTGTCCACCGAACTGCGCCTTACCACCGAGCGGCTGTTGCGTGATCAGTGAGTACGGTCCGATGGAGCGAGCGTGAATCTTGTCGTCCACCAAGTGCGAGAGCTTGAGCATGTAGATGTAACCCACGGTAACTTCCTGAGCGAAGACGTCACCGGTCATTCCGTCGTACAGCGGAATTTTTCCCGTCTGCGGCAGTTCCGTGAATTCCAGCAGGTGACGTATGTCGTGTTCGCGAGCGCCGTCAAATACCGGTGTCGCGAATGGCACGCCTTCTCGGAAGCTGTACGCCAGATCCAGGATTGCATCGTCATCCAGATCGGCGATTGTCTTCCACACCGACGTAGGTCCAAATGCGTCCTTGAACCATTTGCGTACACCTTCCGCG
>Ga0210398_10003926_pt1 | contig 14091 bp, 5 predicted proteins | sample IncBWC4OmetaG_FD_161047 | JGI IMG/M metagenome (GOLD analysis project Ga0210398, IMG submission 161047) | Forest soil microbial communities from Barre Woods Harvard Forest LTER site, Petersham, Massachusetts, United States - Inc-BW-C-4-O | ecosystem: Environmental > Terrestrial > Soil >...
GGACGCATCGTCGAAGGCGCAGGCGAAGACCCCTACCTCGGCTCCGCGATGGCGGCCGCGCAGGTTCGCGGCTTTCAGGGCCCATACATCGGCGCGCTCGACCATGTTCTCGCCTGCATGAAGCACTTCGCCGGATACGGCGCTGCCGAAGGCGGACGCGACTATGATGCCTCCTACATCCCAGAAGATCAGATGTGGAACGTCTACCTCCCGCCCTTCAATGCCGCGGTCAAGGCCGGCGTCGGCTCCGCCATGTCGGCCTATATGGATCTCAACGACGTTCCCGCCACCGGCAACCGCTGGCTGCTGCATGACGTCCTCCGCCAGGATTGGGGCTTCAAGGGCTTCGTTGTCAGCGACGCCGACGCCGTCAAGAATCTCAAGACCCACGGTTACGCTAAAGATCTGCCTGACGCCGCCGTGCGCGGCCTCGACGCTGGCGTCGACATGGAGATGTCCCTCGGCCCCACCGCTTACTCGCAGGGACTCGCTGCCGCCGTCGCCAGCGGAAAGGTCAGCGTCGAACAGATCGACGAATCCGCCGCACGCATTCTTGCCGTGAAGATTCGCCTCGGCCTCTTCGAGCATCCTTACGTCGATGAGGCCCGCTCCGCGCAAATCCTCGCCACATCCGAGCACCGCACCGCCTCGCGCCTTGCCGCCGAGCGCTCAGCCGTGCTGCTCCGCAACGAAGGCCATCTGCTCCCCCTCAAGCCCGGCGCGTATCACTCTATCGCCGTCATCGGTCCGACCGCCGACTCCACGCGCGACACCCTCGGCCCCTGGACCTTTCAGCAGGACCTCGACGAGACCGTCACCGTGCTCAGCGGCATCCGCAGCAAAGCCGGTTCAGGCACGCAGGTGACCTACGCACAGGGCGTCCAGATCAAGCGCAAGATCCCCTCCATGTTCGACGAGATCTTCCACGTGCCGCCCGTTGTCCTCTGGAGCGCCGGCCAGGCCGCGCAGGAAATGCAGAAAGCCATCGACCTCGCTAAAAACTCCGACCTCACTATCCTCGTCCTCGGAGAAGCCCAGAACATGGCCGGCGAGCGCGCCTCACGTGAGTCGCTGGATCTCCCCGGCAACGAGGAGCAGCTGCTCGAAGCCGTCGCCGCGACGGGCAAATCAATCGTCCTTGTCCTTATGAACGGCCGGCCGCTCAACATTACCTGGGCATCCACGCACGTTCCCGCGATCCTTGAGGCGTGGTATCCGGGCACGCAGGGCGGCAACGCCATCGCCAACGTAGTCTTCGGAGAAGCGATTCCCGGCGGCAAGCTTCCCCTCGCCTGGCCGCGCAACGTAGGACAGATCCCCATCAATTACGCGCACAACACCACCTTTCAGCCGGAAGAGCAGGGACGCCGCTACTGGGACGAGGAGAGCACGCCACTCTATCCCTTCGGATACGGCCTCAGCTATTCAACCTTCCGCTTCTCGAATATCAAGGTCAGCCAGTCCTCCATCCGCGTCGGCCAGTCCCTCGACGTCACCGCCGACGTCGAAAACACCGGAGACATCACCGCCGACGAGGTCGCCCAGCTCTACATCCACCAGCAATACGGCAGCACATCGCGCCCCGTCCGCGAACTCAAGGGCTTCAGGCGCATCACCATTCCCGCGCACCAGAAAGAGACCGTGCACTTCACAATTACTCCCGACGATCTGCGCTACTGGAGCACCGCAACCCGAGATTGGGTGCAGGACCCCTCGGACTTCGACGCCTGGGTAGGTCCCGACTCAACGGCCGAGCTGCACGCGACCTTCACCGTCACACAATAAAAGAGACTCGGGTGCCCCACGTCCGGATTTTCGGACGTGGGAAACCTGTCTATTCCGTCCTCAGTGCCTTCATCGGATCGATCGACGCCGCCCGCCGCGCCGGCAACCACGCCGCCAGCAGCGCGAGCAGCATCATCAGCAAGGGCACGGTCAGAAAGGTGACCGGATCAAGCGGGCTTACTTCGAAAAGAAACTGCTTCAGCAATCGTCCCGAAACCGCCGCCACAAACAATCCCGCGACCGACCCCCCGAGCGCCAGCAGAAAACTCTGCCGGACGATCATCATCACCACATCCCGGCGGCGCGCGCCCAGCGCCAGCCGAATGCCGATCTCCCGCGTCCGCCAGCTCACCGTATACGCAATCAGGCTGTAGACACCCACCGCGCCAACGCTAACCGCCAGGAATCCAAATCCCAAAAGCAGCAGCGTAAGCGAGCGCGAATCTGAAGTCGATGCCGCGACCACCTCATCCATGGTCCGTACGCGCGTGACCGGAACCAGCGGATCAATCGATGCGACGACCCTGCGCAAGGCCGCCGCCGTGTCTGCCGCGCCCGTCTGCGACCGCAGCAGGATCGTCATCACCGGCTGTTCATCCTTCTCAGTCATCGGCAGATACACTTCATCGTCGAAGCCGCTCTCCAGACCCTCATGGTGCGTGTTGCTCACCACCCCCACAACCACCGACGCCACCTTGGGATCGAGCAGCCCTGGCGATGGCTCATCGGCCACTTCCTCGACGTGTTTGCCAATCGGATCCTCATGAGGCCACAACAGCTCCGCCGTGCGCTGGTTGATCACAATAGCGCGGCTTGCTCCCGACTGATCGGAATCCGTAAGAAACCGTCCCCTGATTAACCGCAGGCCCACCGTATCGAAATATCCCGTCGATACCGTGCGTCCTGCTCCCTGCCGCGCCTCTTGAGTAGGCGGCCGCGGATGGCCTTCGGCATCGTAGATGTAGTTGCGGTCAAAGACCCCGGACAAGGGCAGGGAATCCACGAGGGCTACATTCTCAACCCCGGCCATACCGTGCGACTGTTCCAGCAACTCGCGGAAGAAATTCTGGCAGCGCCCCGCCTGCCTGCACGCCGTTGAATCGAGCGCCACCTCCGCCGTCACCATGCGATCCGTCCGGAAGCCCGGATTCACCCGCGACAGGCTGTACAGGCTGTGCAGCATCAGCCCCGCCGCCGTAATCACCAATACCGACAGCCCGATTTGTCCCATCACCAGCAGCGTCGAGATCCGCGCCTCCGACGCCTTGCCGGCGATGTTCTTGCTACCCGACCGCAAACCCTCCTGCAGGTCCAGAGACGCCATCCGTATCGCTGGCACCAGTCCGAAGAGAATCCCTGTCAGCAGCGACGCGCCCGCTGCAAAGAGAAAAACAGGCCAATGCAAGGCGATATCTGCAATGCGCGGCGTGTCTGAAGGTAACAAGCCGGTCAACGCCCGCAGACTCGCCGCGGCCAGCACCAGCCCCACCGCCCCGGCCATCGCACCCAGCAGAACACTCTCCACCAGAAGCTGCCGGATAATCCTGTTTGCCGATGCTCCCAGCGCGCCGCGAATCGCCATCTCCCGCTCCCGCGAGGTCGCGCGCGCCAGCATCAGGTTCGCCACATTCGCGCACGCAATCAGCAGGATCAACCCGACCGCCCCAAAGAGCAGCAGCAACCGCGGCCGCGTGTCGCCGACAACCGACTCAAGCAGCGGGACCACCGTCGTATCTGCTTCCCAGCTATCCGGCATCGTCCACGGAAACAGCTTCAGCATCGGCGCATGCAGCCGTCGCAATTCGGCTTGCGCCGCTGCTGGAGATACTCCGTCTTTCAGCCGCCCGAAAGCCCGGTTGCCGAAATCCTTCCACGCGTCGATCGGATCACCGCCCTTGAACGCCAGCGGGATCAAGAACTGTGTATCAGCGTAAGGGAAGCGCACCCCCGCCGGCATCACGCCGATAATCCGCCGTGAAATCCCATCGATCCGGACGTTCTCGCCGATCACCGCCGGATTCCCGCCAAAATGCTGCCGCCAATATCCATAGCTCAGCACCACCACCAGGTCCTGCCCGGCGACGGCATTCTCCTGCGTGAAGAAGCTGCCCATCGTCGGACGCACATCCAGCGTGTCGAACGCGTTGATCGTCACCGCTGAACCAAACACCCGCTCCGAGCCGTCGTTCCCCGCCACATTCGATTCCGTGTCAGGCGAGTATCCGGAAATCCACTCGAGTGACTGCGATCGCTCCTGCCACGCGCGAATCCAGCCCTTCGGGAAATATCCCGAGATGCGCACCAGACGCTCCTGCTGCGGATACGGCAATGGCCGCAGCATGATCGAATCGACCAGGGTGAAGATCGCCGTGTTCGCCCCAATCCCCAGCGCCAGCGTCAGAACGGCAGTCACAGCAAATCCCGGCGACCTCCGCAGTTGCCGCAGCGCGAACTTCGCATCCGCCAGTAGCGACTCCAGCCGCGGCCACTGCCAAGCCTCGCGTCCCCGTTCTTCGATCAGCGCTGCATTCCCGAAAGCCCGCCGCGCCGCTCTTGTCGCATCCTCGCGGCTCATACCTTCACGCATGAATTGCTCAGTCTTCTCTGCGATGTGCTCGCGCATCTCTTCAGCAAGATCGCCATAAAGATTCCGGCGTCGAAAAATGCGTGTATACCAGCTCATGAAAACTCCTATTCCGACCGAAGTGCCTGCATCGGCTCGATAAACACGGCTCGGCGCGCCGGCAGCATTGCAGCCGCAAAGCCCGCCAGGGCCAGCATCAAAACAGCAAAAGCGAAGATCCCCAGATCTCCCGGACTCACGTCGAACAGGAATGCCTTGATCGAATGAGCCGCAAACGCCGCAAGGCAGCCTCCCGCAACCGACCCCACCAGCTGCAACACCACAACCTGCCGCATCACCAGTGCAAAAATTCTCGGGCGCGTCGCGCCCAGAGCCATACGCACGCCGATTTCCGTAGTCCGTCGCGTCACATAGGACGCCATCAGCCCATAAATCCCAATCACGCTGAGCAGCAACGCCAGCGCCGCAAAGAATCCTGAAAGCACCGAGAGCAGCCGCTCGCGGGAGATCGAATCGTCGAACTGAACGGCAAACGAGATCGGCTCGGTCTCCGGACTACCCGGCGCAAGCTCATGATGTACCTCCCGCCATGCATCTCTCGCCTGCGTCAGCGTCGCCCCGTGGATCACAAAGTACATCGAGGCCAGCGGATCTGTGTTAACTCCAAACGGCAGGTACACCGTCGGCGGAGCCGGCTCACGCAGGCTCGTGTATTTCGCGTCTTCGACCACCCCGATCACCTGGCAGTCCCAGGTTGTGGTCTGCCCGACATTCATATTGCGATTGGTTCGGCGAAGCGTCTGCCCGATGGCTGGCGATGCGTGAAAGAGGGCATCGGCGGCAGAGCGATTCAGGATGCATGTATTCGCATCCGCGTCCTCGCCCGAAAAATCGTGTCCCGCCAGCATCCTCGTTCCCAACGTCGCGAAATAGCCCGCACCCACATCGTTCGCCCAGTAGCGATTGGTGAAATCGATTGCCGGCTTCGACGATGAGGCGGGGGTAAAGACCGCGGTCTGCCCCATCCCGTGGAGAGGCGTGCTCAGCGCTACGCTCGCGCTGTCGACGCCCGGCATCTGCTGGATCCGCTCGGCCATGCGCCGGTAGAGGTACACCAGGCCAAGACCCTTCTCCGGCAGCCGCTCGAAATCGACAGGAATCAGCAGAATGTTGTCCACGCGGAAACCCAGATGCGCCGCCCGCAGATGACTCACTGTCGCGCTCATCATCGCCGCCACGACAACCAGTGCAAGGGTCAGCGCTACCTGCACGGGAACAAAGACCCGCTGAACAACCGCACTCCTTCCGGCAGCAACGTTCTGGGCCGAACGGCGCAGCGCAGGCTCAATCGAAATATGGCTTGCCAGCCATCCGGGAGCCAGTCCGAACAGCAGCGCGCAGAGCACGGCACAACCGCCGGTAATAGCCAGCGTCGCAAGATCCGGCCCGACCGGTAAAGTTGCTGCGGCTTCCCGGTTAGCGAGGAACTGCAGCAGGTAGCGGTCGGTCAACCACGCGAACAGAATCGCCAGCGCGCCTCCGCAGACTGCAAGCAGAACCGACTCGACGAGGAGCTGCTGCATCAGCCGTGAGCGAGCCGCGCCCAGCGCGCCGCGAATCGCAAATTCGTGCTCCCGTGCGGCCGTGCGTGCCATGCACAGTCCGGCAAGATTCACGCAGCAGACCAGTAACACCACCCCGACCAGAATCTGCAACAGAAGCAGCGGCCGCTCATACTGCGGGCGGAGAAAGCTCCAGCCGTTGCCGCCGGGGCGCGCCTCAAAGCGCGACCGCTCGATCACCGCGAGGTGGCGTACCGCCGGCGGCAGCGTCTCGTCGATCGCGACACGGTACAGCGACGGCATTTCCGCCGATGCCGTCTTCAGGTTGACCCCCGGCTTCAGGCGCGCCCACACCGAGAGCCACAAACCGCCAGGCTGCCGCAGCTGCGATCGCGCGCCGCGCATCACCGGTTCGTATTCAAGCGGCAGATAAAAATCCGGATGCATTGCCACGAAAACACCTTCGAATCCTTCCGGAGCAACGCCGACAATCGTGACGCTGTGGTCGGTCAGCGTGACATGCCGCCCAATGATCGAAGGATCGGCATGATAATGCTGCTGCCAGAAGCGATGGCTGATCACCGCAGCCCATCCATCGGGTCCGCCGCCGCGCTGGTCGTCCGACGGAGTGAGCAGCCGGCCGACGGCCGGCGTCAACCCTAGCACCTGAAACGTATTCCCGCTGATTACCGCGCCGGAGTAAATGTGCAGCCCCGTGTCTTCCTTCAGAACGAAGTCATAGGGAGTCCATCCAAACGCGCCCGAGAGCGACTTCGCGTGCCTCCAGAGCGACTCAAGAAGAAAAGCATTCAGTGGCTGATCGCTCACCACGCCGTTGGGAGAATCAATATCAAGAGCGATCCGCACCAGCTTGTCCGGTTCCGGAATCGGCAGGCTCTTCAGCAGTAACGCATGCATGAGTGTGAATATTCCCGTGTTCGCGCCAATGCCCAGCGCCAGCGTCAGCACCGCCGTCGCAGTGAACGCCGGAGACTTCATCAGCTGACGCACAGCAAACTTCACATCCGCCCAGATCGACTCCAGCCTCGGCCATTGCCACACTTCACGCCCCCTCTCCTCGATCACCGTCGCGTTTCCGAACGCCCGCCGCGCCGCGTGCTCCGCCTCTTCACGGCTCATCCCGCCACGCATCAACTGCTCGGTGTTCTCTTCGATGTGCTCACGCATCTCGTCCGCCAGCTCTCCATAAAGATCGTTCCGGCGAAAGATGCGACTAAACCAGTGCATCACTCACTCCTCAATGCGCTCTGCGGATCAACCCCCGCTGCGCGATGTGCTGGGATCACGCTCGCTGCGAGCGCAATGACGCCGATACCCATCGGCGCCAGCACAAACGTGAGCGGATCAGTTGGACTGAGACCGTAAAGAAGACTGCGTAGCGCGTGCGCTAGCGGAAACGCAAACGGCAATCCCAACCCCAGTCCCGTGAGGCCGACAACCATGCTCTCGCGAACCACCATCCAGAGAATCTGCTTGCGATTCGCACCCAGCGCCATCCGTATCCCAATTTCGGCGCTACGCCTGTTGATCCGGTACGAGAGCGTCCCGTAAAGTCCGACAGCAACCAGCAAGGCCGCCAGCAGTCCGAAGAAAATGGACAGGTTGGCCAACAGCCGCTCGGTCGAAATCGATTCTTCAAACTGCGCGCGCTGCGTCTCCGGTCTTTTAAGCGGCAGGTTGGGATCGATATCCCGCATTACGCGGCGAACCTCCGGCAGCAGGGCCATCGGATCGCCATGCGTGCGCAAGGCAAATTCCATTTGCGTGTCCCCGGAAGTTTGAGTGAAGGGCACATAGGCCATTGGCCATGCCTTCTCTCGAATCTTCCGGAAGCTGCTGTTCTTGGCCACCCCAACGATAGTGAACTGATACGGTTTACCGGACGGGCTGGCTTCTCCGTCCAGCTCGATCTGATGGCCTAGTGGATTGGTGTGGGGCAGATACCGCTCCACAAATGTCTCGTTGACCACCACAACCTTGCGCGATGCGGAAGTATCATCCTCGCCAATATCTCGGCCCAGCAAAAGTGGGATTCCCAGCACATGCAGATACTCCGCGCCAACCGCGTTCCATCGCACCGGCGCGAATTGTTGCGTGGGTGACGGATTCTTTCCGTCTACGGTAACGGCGGTGTTGCTGCTCCATCCGCTGCCCAGCCGGTTCGACATCGCCGTTGCGTTTTCCACGCCGGGCAGCGCGCGCAAACGATCGAGCAGCGCTGTATGAAAGCGAACTGCTTCGGCATCAGTATTGACGTCTCGTTGTGGCTCAACGCCGAAAACCAGCAGTCCGTCAGCGCGCATGCCCAAATTGCTCGCCTGCAGATTGCGCAGCGTCTGGAACAGGAGGCCCGCGGCAACCAGCAGGATCAGACAGAGCGCCATCTGAAATGTAAGCAGCAATCGGCGTCCGGCAAATCGGCTGCGGTCTGTATTCGCAGTTGCTGCGGAGCTCTTCATCGTCATTGCCACCGGAACACCGGTTGCGCCTCGTAACGGAGCAAGGCCAAAAATGAGCGCCGCCAACGCGCCTGTCGCAAGTGTAAAAAGCAACACGTTGCGATCAAGCACAACCGGAAACAGAATGCCCGACCAAAGCACGAGGGCGCGTGCCGCGAACACCGCGAAGATCCAGCCCAGCGTTGCCCCCATCCCCACCAGCAGAAGGCTCTCGGTGAGCAGTTGGCGAAAGAGCGTCGCCCGGCCCGCGCCCAGCGCCATGCGCACGCCGAATTCGCGCCGCCGCGCCGAGTTACGCGCCAGCAGCAGCATGGCAACGTTGGAGCACGCGATGACCAGCACCAGTACCACCATCCCCATCAACAGGTGGAGCGGTTGCGCGTAATCTTCACGGAAGTCTTCAATGCCGCGCGCAGAAGAAAAATAGAGATGTGTCTGCTTCTCCTTGGGATCGGGATGTTTCACGCCCGCATAAGCCGCCCGCAAATAGGCCGGCTCAAGCTGAGCCACAGCCTGAGGCCACGTGATGCCTGGCTGCAACCGTCCGAGCAGTAACAGGCAATACCACTCCGGCGATCCATAGAGCGTATGTTCCGTCGGCGAATTGTTCCATGGCGTCAGCTCCGGCCGATTCTGCAGTGGAATCCAGAAATTCATCGCCCGTTCAGGATCGGCGCCCTGAAAGCCACGCTCGGCGACGCCGACAATCGTGAGGGGAACACCCTTCACGAACAGCGTTTTTCCAACGATCGACGGATCGCTGGCGAAGCGGCTCGTCCACCACGAATAATTCAGTACCGCAACTGGAGTGTGATCTTTCTCGTCAGCCTCAGTAATGCCGCGGCCCATCAACAGCTTCACACCGAGCCCGGAAAAGAAGTTGCCGCTGACCATCTCCCCCAGAGCTTCCTCCGGCTCTTCGCCAAAACGAATCGCGATCTTCTGCCCTGACAGCGGCGCAAAGGCAATCAACTCCGAAAAGACATGGTGCTGGGTGCGGAGCTGTTCATAAACCGGCAGCGGAAGTGAGGTATCACTATAGCCGCTCTGCGATGTGCCCCACGGCTGATTGTCATAGTGCAGGTACACCAGCTGCCGCGGATCAGCCACCGCCAGGAACCGCAACAGCACGGCATTCATCACGCTGAAGACTGCCGTATTCGCCCCAATTCCGAGAGCCAGCGTAACAATCGCGGTGATCGCAAACCCCAGCGACTTCCGCAACTGCCGCAGCCCATATTTCACGTCAGCCCAGATCGACTCCAGCCTCGGCCACTGCCACACCTCACGCCCGCGCTCTTCAATCACCGTCGCATTCCCGAACGCACGACGCGCCGCATGCTCGGCCTCTTCGCGGCCCATGCCCTGGCGAACGAATTGTTCTGTCTTCTCGTCAATGTGCTCGCGCATCTCTTCAGAGAGATCGCGGTAGAGATCGCGGCGGCGGAAAAGATTCGTGAACCAGCTCATAGTTTTCTACTCCGAGCGCAATGCCTGCACGGGATCGACTGACGCGGCGCGGAGCGCTGGAAGCCATCCTGCGAGTACGGCAGTCAACACCAAGACACCCGCGGCAAGCGAGAACACCGCGACATTCTCAGCGCGTATTCCATAGAGCAGGCTCGCGAGAGTCCGCGTAGTCAGCGCGGCGCCAGCCAACCCGACGATGAGTCCCACGACAACAGAGCGGAGAGCTTCCTGGATCACTCCCTTGACCACGCACGCACGCCTTGCTCCGAGAGCCATGCGAATAGCGATGCCGCGTCGTTGGCGAACTACCGCCTGCGTCAACAACCCGAAGATGCCAATCGCCGCCAACACCAATGCAACCAGTGCGAACCCGCCGAGGAGTACAGAGCGAAATCGCGGCTGCGACAACACTGCGGATTGCTTGCGCACCATCGTGTCCACTCCGGCAAGCGCCAGGTTGGGGTCGATGTCCTGAAGCTGCTGCTGCACCGCACCAGCCATGCGCAGCGGCTCACTCTCCGTCGCGACAATCACCGCCAGCCCACCCGGAGCCTCCTGTGACAACGGACGATAGACTGCCGGCGCGACGGCGTACCCCATCTCCTGAAAAACAGTCGTTGTCTTCACATTGGCAGCCACGCCCACAATCGTGATCCACTTGTGCGAAGGATCATCGGTGCGGCCCAGTTTGATCGCCTGACCGATTGGATCCTCGTGCGGAAAATATTTTTTCGCTAAAGCTTCATTGACGATTGCGACAGGTTGCGTGTTTGAGCGGTCTTTTGTGGCAAAATCTCTGCCGCGCAGCAGCGGGATCTGCATCGTGCGCAAAAAATTCGCGCTTATCACCTGCTCCTGAACGCTGGGTTGCGGGCCTGGGGGCGCAGCCTTGCCCTGGACTGAAAAGAGGTCTTCGCTCTTTGGGAAATAGCTCGACGCGCCCATCACCGCCTGCACCCCGGGCAGCGATGAAATCTTATCCGCAAACCGGTTGTAGAACTCATTCTTGGCGTCGAGTGATCGATATCGATTGTCCGGAAGATTAACCCACGCCGTAAGCAGATTGTCGGTGCGATATCCCACCGGCGTGGACGCGAGACGCCACAGGCTCTCGATGAGCAACCCCGCCCCGGCGAGTAAGATCACCGACAACGCCACCTGCAACGCAACCAGCATTCCGGAAGCATGCTGCGCCGGCGCCGTCGGGCTGATTCCCTGTTCGCCACTTCTGAGCACCGAATTCAAATCCACGCACGAGCCGCGGACTGCCGGCAGCAATCCGAATAACGCAGTAGATGCAGCACCCAGCAGCGTCGTAAACAGCAACACCTGCCGGTTCAAACCAATTGTGTTGCTGGGGGGTAATTCCACCGGATGCGCAGCCACGAACCAATGGAGCAGAACTTGTGCCAGCGCAATTCCTGCCCCCGTGCCCAGCAGCGCAAGCACAACCGCCTCAGTCAGCATCTTTCGTATCAGGCGTCTCCGCCCTGAACCGAGCGCGGTGTGGATCGCCATCTCTCGTCCGCGTTCCATCGAACGGCCCAGCAACAGGTTGGCCACATTGACGCAGGCGATCAGCAGCACCAGTCCGACTGCGGGAAGCAACGTCCAGAGCGCGGTGCGCAGGTTGCGTCCGGCAAGCCACGTGAACTCCGACTGCATCTCCAACACGACAGGCTCCGCGGCGCTGAGCGCCCCCAGGTACGGAGACTCGGGGAGAATACGTCTCTCAATCGCGTTCAACTCTGCGTTGGTGGCTGCTCGGGACACACCCGGGCGAAGGCGCCCGAACACACCGGTCATCGCCTCCCACGGCTTTTTGACAAACTCGCTTTCCGGAGTGATCAGCATCCACGCATCGGTCTGCGTCGGATAGAACGAAAAGCTGCTCGGCATCACTCCCACGACAACGCAGGGTGACTGATCGAGCGACAGTGCCTGGGCGGAGATATCGCGAGGTGCTCCCAGCGTCGTCTGCCAGAAGCTGTGTGACAGCACCAGTGTGCACCGGTTCGTCAGGTCGCCCGCCTCGAACGTCCTGCCTGTCTGCGCCGAAATGCCCAGCATGGAGAAGAAGTTCACGCTCGCTGGAATGGCTAGCACATCGACAGACTTGCCATGAAGCAGCATCGTCTTGCCGCCCGTCGCCCAGCTCAGCGCCGCCAGCTGCTCGAAACTTCTGCTGGCGCGTTGCCATTCATCGAACTCGCGATATGTGTTGAACCAGGCCCCCGTGCTGCGATGGGCCGGGTCGGTTTGCCAGACCACCACCAGCCGCTCCGGGTGCCTGTAAGGCAGAGGCTGGAGAAGTACTGCATCCACAATGCTGAAGACTGCCGTATTCGCTCCGATCCCCAAAGCCAGCGTGACAATCGCCGTGATCGCAAACCCCGGAGACTTCCGCAACTGTCGCAGCGCATATCTCACGTCAGCCCAGATCGACTCCAGCCTCGGCCACTGCCACACCTCACGCCCGCGCTCTTCAATCACCGTCGCATTCCCGAACGCACGACGCGCCGCATGCTCGGCCTCTTCGCGGCCCATACCCTGGCAAACGAATTGTTCTGTCTTCTCGTCAATGTGCTCGCGCATCTCTTCCGCAAGATCACGGTAAAGATTCCCACGACGGAAGATGCCGGCAAGCCAGTTCATCACATGCCTCAGGAAATCGCCTTACCCGGATTGAGGACGAGCGCGATGCCCGCGAACATTTGCTCAAAGCTCGACCGCTCGCGCTCAAGATGCTTCATGCCTGCTGCTGTGATCTGGTAAATCCGTACCCGGCGGTTCGTCGCCGAGATGCCCCACTCTGCCTTCACCAGCTTTTCTTTGAGCAGCCGCTGCAGCGCCGGATACAGCGAACCCTCTTCCACCTGCAGCAGATTATTCGACCGTTGTTGAATGTGCTGCACCAGCGCGTAGCCGTGCGCCGGCTGCCGCCGCAGCGACTCTAGGATCATCATTTCGAGCGCGCCGGGAAAGAGATCGCGGGGCTCCTGCTTACTATTTGTCATAAGGCCTTATTGAAACAGGCCTAGAGTAAACAAGTATGCAGCGCAAAGTCAAGCGCAGGCGCCCAAGCCCGCCTAAACTACCGTCCCCAGCGCAGATCCGTCAGGTCCAGTTCCTTTTCGAGATCCCCCAGGGTGCTTTCCCTGAAGCGCCCTTGCTGCCGCAGAGCCATCAGCTCCTGCCGTTCCACGTTCCGCAGGCGTGCGTAGAGATCCTGATAAATGCGGTCCAGCGTCATCGCATCCCCGCCGCTGTCCTTCATGTCCAGGCCCTGCAGCCGCTGCCGATAATAGCGCCTCAGCAGATCGCTGGCCTGCGCCTCGGTCCCATCCTCGGGCGCCGGCATCGCCTTCAGCTCCCGCAGTGCCGCCTCCAGCAGCAGGCGGCGCGCCGCCCTCTCCTCTGCAGCTCCATCGTCGATCTCGCAAATCCCCAGCCGCCGGATTACCCATGGAAGCGAAAGCCCTTGCCCCACCAGAGTTGCCAGAATCACGGAATACGCCAGAAAGATAATCGCCGCCCGATGCGGAAAGGGCTCGCCAGTATCAGTCAACACGGGCAGTGAAAGCGCCGCCGCCAGCGTCAGCACCCCGCGCAGCCCGCTCCACCCCACCGCAAACAACTCCCGCGAGGTCGGCATCCGGACGTCCTGGCCAAGAACTCGCCGCCGCACGAAAAACCCAAACCGCGCCCCCGGAAAGATCCACAGCATGCGCAGCCCAATGACTACCGCGCAGATAAACCCCGCCCCGCCAATCAGGATCGGCCAACGCAGCGGCCGCATGCCATCAAGAACAGCGGGCAGTTGCAGTCCGACAACGATAAAGATCAGGCTGTTGAGCGCAAAATCGATCGTATTCCACACCGCGCGCGAATCCAGCCGCGCCTCAGTGGTAAAACTCTCCGATCGCTTGCGTCCCAGATACAAACCGCACGACACCGTCGCCAGCACACCCGACGCGCGCAGCGACTCGCCCAGCAGGTAAGCAAAGTACGGAGTCGCCACGCTCACCATCAGCTGCAGCGCCGTATCTCCAATACTTCGATCGAACCAGTCGATCAGCACCGCGATCAGCAGTCCGCCCGCGATCCCTCCCAGGATCAGCCACGCAAACTCCGTCACCCCGACCCACGCCGACGGAATCTCGCCCGATACAACGATCGCCGTGGTGAACTGCAGCGCCAGCAGTCCGGT
>Ga0210398_10003929_pt1 | contig 14085 bp, 12 predicted proteins | sample IncBWC4OmetaG_FD_161047 | JGI IMG/M metagenome (GOLD analysis project Ga0210398, IMG submission 161047) | Forest soil microbial communities from Barre Woods Harvard Forest LTER site, Petersham, Massachusetts, United States - Inc-BW-C-4-O | ecosystem: Environmental > Terrestrial > Soil >...
GTAAGACGTGCCGTGCTGTTAGGAATACCGCGCGGTGCGGGGAATCAAATCTAGCAGCCTAGGTTCTCGGGCTCCGCTGCCCCTACGGAGGCGGCTATGTGCTGTTGGGGTGCGCGGCGCATCGCTTCAACGAAGCCGCGCACGATTGCGGGATCGAATTGGTTCGCGGCGCAGCGCTCGAGTTCAGAGAACGCTTCTTCCGGGTTGCGGGCCTTCTTGTAAGTGCGCTCGGAAGTGATGGTGTCGTAGGCGTCAGCGATCGCGATGACGCGCGCGCCGAGGGGAATCTGATCGGCGGTGAGGCGATCCGGATAGCCGGTGCCGTCGTAGAATTCGTGATGGTGGCGCACCATTTCGCGGATGCGATTCATGGCGGCGAGGGGCTCAAGAATTTTCGCGCCCAGCTCGGTATGGGTCTTCATGGTGGTCCATTCGGTCGCGTCGAGCGGCCCAGACTTATTCAGAATGGTTTCGGGAATGCCGACTTTGCCGATGTCGTGCAGCAAGCCCGCCAGGCGTATTTCCTCGACTTCGGCCTGATTCATGCAGCGCCTGCGCGATCATCACGGAATACGCGGAAACTTTTTGCGAATGGCCCTGGGTGTAACGGTCTTTCGCGTCAATTGCGAGCGCCAGCGATGTGACGGTGTCTACTACCGCTGACGGAACGGGATCGTCCGCATCGCCGTCGCCATGTTCGATCAGCGAACGGGTGAACTGCTCGAGGCGGCGGTAAATTTCGTCGAAGGCGTCGGGACCGGTGGAGAACTGGCGCTTGAGCGTCACGCCCAGATAGGCTTCCAGGACGTCTTTCTTCCAGCGCTTGGTGTCGTTGGGGTCGCCCTGCTCCGCACTGGAAACGGAATTTCCGCCCTGATGTTTCGACAGGTACATGGACGAATCCGCGACCTGAATCAGTTCCTGCGGAGTAGAGCCGTGCAGCGGGAAACCGGCGATGCCGAAACTGGCCGTAATATTTTTATCGCGCAGCAGCGGATCGGCGGCAACCCAGCCGCGCAGCTTGCTGGCGAGTTGAATGGCCTGCTCGACGCTGGTTTCCGGCATGAGGATGACGAATTCGTCTCCGCCATAACGCGCAACGACATCGGAGCGGCGGCAATTCTGCTCCAAGATGTGGCCGACGCGCTGCAGCACGACGTCGCCTTCCAGGTGGCCGTAGAAATCGTTCACGAATTTGAAGCGATCAAGATCCATCAGGACCAGAGCGAAGGGGCGATTCGCGCGGGTGGAGCGTTTCCACTCGGAGGAGAGCGCCTCCATCAGGAAGCGGTGCGTTTTAACGCCCGTGAGGCCGTCGGTAATGGCCTGTTCCTGCGCCTTCTGGAAGGTCACGGCATTGTGCAGAGCGCCGGCAAATAAATCGGCGAGGGTGCGCAGCAAGCGAATCTCTTCATCCGCGAATTCGCAGGGCTTGGAGGATTCGACGTACAACACGCCGAGTAAACTTTCCGCGTAGGTCACGGGCAAAGCGATCGCCGATACCGTTCCGGCGAGGATCGGGCTCGGCGATTCCGCGGTGACGGTGGTGACCGCGGCAATCTGGCCGGAGCGCGCTGCCTGGCCCACCAGACCTTCTCCCAGAAGAATGCGGCGACCCAATGCTTCGCGGCGCGCGCCGGCTTCGGCCTGAATCTCCAGCTCTTTGGAAGAGTAATCGAGAATGGCGATGCCGATGTGATCGTAGGTGAGCGCGTTTTCGATCTCCGCGGCGATCTTGGCGAGCATTTCCTCCGGATTCAGCGTGGTGATAGCGTGGCTGGAGACGTTATTGATGAGCATCAACTGCTTCGATTTTTTCTGCTCTTCGGAGAAGAGGCGGGCGTTCTCGATGGCCACCGCGGCCTCGCTGGCCAGCACGCGCAGCAATTCGACGTGGCCTTCGTCGAAAGCGCGTTCCTGCGCGCTGTGCACGGCCATCACGCCGACAGCCTGGTCGTACAAGATGAGCGGCACGGCGCACATCGAGCCGGTCTGTTGGTTCGGCGCAAAACCCATGCGCGCGGTTTCTTCAGCGAACTGCTCGCGGATCAAGAGCGGCTGCGCCGTGCGAATGACGAATTCCGCAAGATGATTGCCGGTCGGCCGCGTTCGTTTGTGCTGGCGCACGCCTTCGATAACTTCGATCTCAAAGCGAATCTGTTCCTTCTTGCGATCGTAGTACGCGATGAAGAGGCTGTTGACGTCCAAAAGCCGCTGCATTTCGGAATAGATGCGTTCGAAGAGCGCGTCGGGCTCGAGCGTGGAGCTCAAGGCGCGGCCGATCTCGTTCAAAATATGCAGCTCTTCGCTGCGGCGCGCGGTCTGCTGAATCAGGTAGCTATTTTCGACGGCCATGCCGATCTGGTGGCCCAATGCGAGCAGCAGACGCAATTCCGGCGGAGCAAAATTGCGATTGTCCGGCGTGCCCAGCAGCAGCATTCCGAAGACGCGATCTTTAGCCTGCAAGCTGATGCCCACCATCGTGCGCAGGCCTTGCGCGAGCAGCATCTTGCGAATGTGGCGGAACGGTTCTTCTTTTTCCAGCGCCACCCAGTTGGAATCGCGCGCCAGATCGCGCAGCACGACGAGTCCGCCGAGGCGTGCGACAAGCCGGACGACATAGTCGTCCAGATTGCTTTCTTGCACGGACGCGCAGAACGAATCGTCCAGGCCGGTGACGACGACCGATGCAGGACCGTTTTCATCGCCATAGTGCAAGATCAGAGCGCCAGCCGGGATGCGCACAACATTGAGCACGCGGTCCAGAGCCTGCGCGAGCATTTTCTGGATTTCGCCGCCGGCAAAGCTGGAAGTCGCCAGGTTCAGATTGGAGAGCGCCAGCATGTTGCGTTCGACGCGGCGACGCTCTTCGTCATACACCGCCATCAACATCAGGACGCCGCCGATAATTTCCGCGAGCAAAGCAAACGGCTGGAGGTTGACACCGGCGAGGGGTCCGAGGCGCGCCTGGAAGATGAAGAGCAGCCGCAAAGCTCCGGTTGCGACGAACGTACCGGCCAGCAGCTTATCGGCGCGTGATTCCTGTTTGCGGCCTTCCTGCCAGAATATTTGCGCGGTGAGAAAGAAAAGGACAACCACTCCGAAAGCCAGCGGAATCGCGATCCACTCGCGCGGGTAGGCGAAAGACCAGACGGCGGCCACCGCCGCCGCCAAAGCCACGCGGCGCGCAGAGAGCGTCAGGCGAGCGTACAAGCGCGCCGAACAATAAAATGCGAGCGCGGCAAGCGCCATCACCCATTCGCTGAAGACGCCCATCCATCCAGAAAGAGGCACGGCGCCGGCGAACCCAGAGCGCACGAAGTAGAGCGAAACCAGCAGCCAAGCCGAAGCCCAAACCATCAGGTACGCCTGGCGCTTCTGCTGATACACATAGGCAAAAAATATGCCCAGCAGAAACGCGCCCGCGAACAGCACGACCGCACTCGCATTGAGATGACTTAACAACTCAAAACTCCGTGATCAGGGCCCTGCAGATTTCTCCTGAGAATAGCAGAAAAATGCCGGGCATTCGGCCGAGTGTCCAGCCAAGTTTCGTGCATGTCACCTGTACCAGTACGTGCCCGAGAAATGACTCGAGCCAACCGATAAATGTTCGAATACCGGCTAAGAATGCTCATCGCATGGCCTGGGCCCTTCCGCTTGCGGCCTGTGAACACTATGCGATTCGCGGGTGCCGGGGTCAACAGTACCCCCGTACCAACCCTTGTTGGATCAGCAATTTGCGCAACACTGCGGAGTGCGAACGGCGCTCGGTTGCTGTGCGTGCGTCCTGGGCACAAGGCCTTTTTTACTGCGGTTTTGCGGGTGGATTTCCAGCAGCGGGATCGGCCGTGACCTTGGGCTTGCCGATCGTCGAAAGAGTTTCGACATTAAATTTCTTGTAATCGGAATAGCGCGTGGTGCCGTCCACTTTAATTCCCTTCAGCAGCAGGACGCGCACGTCAATGTGCACCGCCTCGTAGGTCGGCAGCCACACCTCATTATTGACGTAGGTTTGTTCCAGAATGACGCGCGTGCCCTTCTGCAAATCGGCGACGAGCCCGCCGGCAATTTTCACGTTGTTGACGAAGAACGCGTCGATACGCACAACGTCCAGCGCTTTTTCGTCGATCCAAATGACGCCGCCAAGCTTTTGGATGACTCTTTCCACGAGGGTGCGTGCTTTGAATTCAGGGTTGGGCTCGAAGTCGAAGACCAGCACGTCCTGCCCGCGGAAGCGTTCGCGGCGGGGATTGACGAACTGGCAGGCGCGGAGAAAAGCGTCAATCGAGACTTCTTCCTCCTCCTCGTCCTTCTGCTCTTGTTTGGCCTTCTGGTCGGGGCTTTCTTTCTTTTGCGCGGTTTTTTCCAGCTCCTCAATCTGTTTCAGCACGCGAGCGCTCTCTTTTTTCTGGGCTTCCGCGCTCAGGGGTTGGCCATTCATTTTCACCAGCGTCGAGACTTCCGTGCCGTGAAGGTAGAAGAAAGTGGATTCGCGGACGTCCGGCTTCTTCGGTTTGCCGTTCCCTTCGTAATCCGTTTCTTCTTCAACTTTGGTTCCGGCGTAGTTCTCTTTGATTTTGTCCACGGCTTGCTGGTTCGCGTCAATCTGCTGGAACAAGGCTTTCAAGTCTGGAAGCTGCACCTGCGATTTTCTGGGAAAATCGAAGACGCGTTCGCCGACCGGCTCGTTCACTGCCGCGCGCGTCACGCTAATCGAGTACCGATCCGCGCCGCGGTGCAGTTCGATCTTGTGCGGTAGCTGGACGCCGTTCTCCGCGCGGTAGTCGTCGTAGAAAATCTCCTGGTTCACCCCTGCGACGAGCGCGGATTCTTTCAAGATCCGATGCGACTGCGCGTCCAAGAACACTTGCCACTTCACGCCCGAGGGCGTCTCGACATCCAATTGGGACGCGTCCCTGTCGCGCACTCGCGCGCCGCCGACATAGGTGATGGCCAGCTTGTTCTTCTTCGGATTCAGCAGATGCGAATTGTAGTAGCGTGCGGCCGCTTCCAGTTGCAGCCCCTCGGGCCCGACCAGCGTCGAGATTTCACCGCCAGCGTCCTGGTGCCAGGCCGACTTGCCGTTGAACGCTTCGATCCATGCTTGATCGCCGACCACCAGTTCGGAGTAGTAGCGATTGGGCAATTTCACGTTGAAAGTATAGGCGCCGGGCTTGCCGCCGTTCTGCGCCGCGACGGTGCCTTGCAGTGAGATGGTCTGGATCCGCGAAAGTGCACGTGCGCCGCCGGAAGCCTTCACGTATTGATTCAAGATCGTAGCGGCATCCTGCGCGTGTGCAGGAGCCGCACGACCAAGCACGAACAAAGCAACGAGCCAGAGCAGTCTTTGCACAGGTGTGCGCATGATTCTCATCCTTAGATACGCACGTGCGCGAAAAAGGTTCCCAGCATTTTTCAGGACTCTGCGAGCGCAGGTTCCGGGGCTGACTCGATTTTGCCGCGGGCTTCCGCTAAGATGGATCGCTCTCATACGAGGAAGGAATCCGACCGAATGTCAGCCGCACAAAAACCGCGCGTGCGTTTTGCGCCTTCTCCGACAGGCTACTTGCACGTGGGCGGAGCGCGCACCGCTTTGTTCAACTGGCTTTTCGCGAAACACGAAGGCGGCACGCTGCTGCTGCGCGTGGAAGATACCGACGTCGAGCGCAACCAGCCCGAACTGGTGGACGGAATACTGGTGGCGCTGAAGTGGCTGGGAATCGAGTGGGACGAAGGGCCCTTCTTCCAGTCGCAGCGCGGCGAAATGTATCGCGCGGCGGCGGAGCGCATTCTGGCAAGCGGCGCCGGTTACGCCTGCTACTGCAAGGCCACGGCTTACGCCGGCGGCGATTATTCCGCGGCGGAAAATGAAGATCAGGAAGGCGAAGGAGACGATGAAGGGCCGAAGACTCTGAAAGCGGCCGCGTGCCCGTGCCGCGCTTTTTCCGATGCGGAACGCGCCGCGAAGGAAAAGGAAGGAATTCCACGCGCCATTCGGTTCAAGACTCCGCGCACGGGCGTGACGAAATTCGAGGACGCGGTGTTCGGGCCGCGCGAGATCCAGAACGCGGAGATCGAAGATTTCGTGCTGCTGCGCTCGAGCGGCGTGCCTACCTATCAGCTGAGCGTGGTGGTCGACGACATTGACATGCGCATCACGCACATCATTCGCGGCGCCGATCATTTGTCGAATACCCCGAAGCAGGTGCTGATTTATCGCGCGCTCGGCGCGACGCCGCCGATTTTCGCGCATGTGCCGCTGATTCTGGGGCCCGATCGCACGCGGCTTTCGAAGCGCCATGGGGCGACCAGCGTCGGTTCCTATGCGGACGAAGGATTCTTGCCCGAGGCGTTCCGGAATTTTTTGGCGCTGCTGGGATGGTCCACGGGCGACGACAGCGAATTCATGCGCACCACCGAACTGATCGAGCGCTTTCAGCTTTCAGGCGTGAGTCGCACGAACGCGATTTTCGACCGCCCGAAGCTGGAGTGGTACAACACGCAATATCTGCAGAAGCCGCCGGTCGAGGAGCTGCTGCCTTTTGTGGAAGCGGAATTGCGGCGCGCCGGACTGTGGAGGGACGAATGGGCAACGACCGGGCGCGCCTGGTTCGCACGCGCTGTCGATCTGATTCGCCCGCGCACGCGCCTGCTGACGGATTTCAGCGGCTGGGCGCGCGCATTTTTCAGCGATGAATTCGAATACGAGCAGGAAGCGCGCGATAAATTCTGGAAGGACGAAAAGATTCCGGCGCTCCTAGCGAAGCTGAGCGAAGCACTCGCGGCGCTGCCGGACTGGAATCATGACGCCTGCGACGCGGCGCTGCGCGCGGTTGCAGCGGCCGAAGGAGTGAAGGCCGGGCTGCTGATCAATGCGACGCGCGTGGCAATTGTAGGTCGTGCGGTCGCGCCGCCGCTTTTCGATACGATGGTTGTGCTGGGCAATGCCCGTGTGATCGCCCGCCTGCGGCGTGCTTTGATCTTCCTCGCTTCACGTTAGCTTCGGGAAGTCGTCTAAAGAAAATCGCTTCGATCGAACGCTACGGCGAAAGCCCGCGGCGGTTTCGCGGCGCTTACTTCGTGGCGGGAGTTGAGAAAATTTCGGGATGAGCTGTGTGCGTCGCCGTGCCTGCCGCAGCTACGTCCACGCGGACATCCACCGGAACCTTCACGGGCGGCAGACAAGTGGTGTCATTACACGCCTGATAGCGGAGCGTCACCGGAAAAGTTACCGCGCCAATGGGCGCATCGTTGTGCGCGATCAAACGGAGCTTCAAGGTCACGCTGCCGGAATATACGTCGAGACCTTTGTCCGGAGAAAAGGAGAATTTTTCCACACGCCCTGCGGGGTAGAGCGTATCGCGAAGCTCGAATCCGGTGGGAAGCTTGGGTGTGAGGGTCGTAGCGATCAGATACTGGTCCGTGGGGTGATGCGAATTCATGTGATAGCCAGGCGCGATTTCCACCGCGACGGCCACTTGAAATTCTTTCCCGCGCGGAACGGGCGCAAGCGAAACGAAAGCCCGCGGTTTTACGATGGCCGCCGGATTGGGGACATCGCTTGAGCTCTGTGCGGCGGCAGCTGAGCTTGCGCTCGGCACAAAATCGCCGGCGGCAAGCATCCAGAACACCGCGCAAGAAACGGCAATCCCTCTGATTCGCATCGTTTCGTTAAACCTCAACGGGCGTGCCCAGTTTTTCGGTCAGAATGCGGCTCATCACTTGGTTCAGCGTCTCGCCGGTTTTTTCCTGCACGAAGGCTTGCGCGGAATCCGACCAGCCCAGTTTGAAGCTGGTGGTCAGCGCGGAAATCCAAATCTGCCGCACGGGCGCGTTGGGGCTAATGACGAAACGCGTTTCGTCCTCATCTTCAAATTCGATTTCGAGCTTTCCGCTGCCGCCTTCCACTTCGAAATCGTTCGCGTCGCCGAGTTCGAGCAGGCGATTGCGCAGGGCTTCGAATGTGGCGTCGCATTGTTTTGTAAATTCGTGTTCACTCAGCATGGCAAAGGCAGGTTACCGCACTTGCGCGAGTCGGAGCAAGAATCGGCCGCTCCGTGCGCGGAGATCCGTCTGACTTCCGGAAAAGCCTCCCGACACCGGCACCTACCGCTAGGTAAAGCGCAGAGTTCGAGAGCCCCGTGACCAGCCAGAGCAGAACCAGAGCAACGGGGCCCGGCTCGACGTCCAGGAGGGCGACGGACAGCGGTGCAGGCGGACAAAGAACCATGAATGTGATCCAGACAGGCACATGCACGGGAGGTTGGGGCGACGCATCCCTCCATTCAGCCTATGCCAAAAGGACAGCGGCGAGGGAACCCCCCCGAGAATGGCAAGGGCGACCGTCAGCGTTCGCCCCTTTTGCATCGTCTGGCTGGACAGGTCAGAGCAACGATTGGATCAGCTTGTCGAGATCGCTTTCGCTGGCAAGACCGATGTAACGCTTGGCGATTTTTCCTTCGCGCGTAATCACGTAGGTAGTAGGCAAACCGAGCAAGCCGCCGAATTTCGCGGCGAGGTCGTCATCGCCCAGGACGATCGGATAATTCATGGTCATGGGATGGCCTGCGACGTCGAACTGGGTTGTCTGTACGTACGGTTCGACCACGCGCTTCCCTTCCTCGTCCATCGCGACGCCCAATAGAGTGAATCCCTTGTCCGCGTATTTTTTCTGGAAACCGATCATCCAGGGAATTTCCGCCTGGCAAGGCTCGCACCAGGTGGCCCAGAAATTCACGATGACCACTTTTCCCTTAAGGCTTGCAAGGGACACATCCTTGCCCTGCAGATCCTTGAAGGTGACCTCCGGTTCATCGGGCAAAGGTTTTTGGGTGGCGAGGCCGGCTGCCTGGCTGCCGCTGGATTTGCAGCCTGCAAAGCCCGCTGCAACCGCGGCCAGGACGATCACGATCACGGAAAATTTCAGCGATACACGCATGAGCACTACTCCCGTTACAGAGAAAACTTATTCAGAAACGCGAGCTTGCCGGAAAGCCAGGTGAGCCGGTTCAGGAATACCAGGCCGCCGACGGCCAGCAGCAGCACGCCGCTGAAAACTTCCACAGTATGCAAATGCCTGCGAAATTTCTGATAAAAGCGCAGGAAGCCGCCGATGCCCAGCGCGGTGATCAGAAACGGAATCGCCAGGCCCGCCGAATACACCGCCAGCAGAAAGATTCCTTGCCACACCGTGTCGCGCGTGGCCGCAACCGCGAGCACGCTGGCAAGAATCGGCCCGATGCAGGGCGTCCAGCCGAAGGCGAATGCGAAGCCCATCAGGAATCCGCTGGCAGCTCCGGGCTGGCCGCCCAGATTCTGAAAACGAACGTCGCGATTGAGCCAGCGCGTCAACGAAGGCCCCAGCAGAAAAATCAGCGCGACGGCGATGAAATGGATCGGCTTCAGCCACGCGGGGAGAAGGCCTGGGCGGAAGCTGAGTCCGAGTCCGGCCGCGACCAGTAAGCCGCCAAGCAGCAAGCCGGCGCGAACGGAAATCTTCGCGAGCAGCCCGGTAAGGTGCAGGCCGAAGAGCACGATCAACGCGCCGGCAATCGGCGCCAGCGATGCGCGATTGCGCAGCAGGAACGAACCCACCGCGCTCGCCGAAGCTCCGAAGGAAATGAAGACGACGGAAAATCCGGTGACGAACGCCAGCGCGGAAACCAACAAACCCGCGCGCGGCGTCTTGCCTTCCTTCAGCTGCTCGACGCCGATGCCAGACAGCATGGAAATGTATCCGGGCACGAGCGGAAGCACGCACGGCGAAAGAAACGACACCAGGCCCGCCAGAAATGCCGCAAATATCGAGACATCCATTTGACTAAATCGAGTCCTTGCGCCGCCCCATCGTTGGATGTGTCAGGCGCGGCAGCGCTGCGCGTGCAATTTGCAATTTTCCCATATCCTTTGGACGCGTGCGCGGCGTTTTTCGCGCTTTCGCGCAGGCACGGGGAAAACCCTCCAGGTGTCGCTCAATTCCAGCGATGCGCCTCCCGCCAGGCCCTCCGCCGCGCGCGCTAAGTATCTGACAAAAAACGACTAAACACCATCGCGGGCATGGCGCGGCAAATGCAATTGCACAAGGCAAGGGCCCGACCGCTGGAGCCGCGAGCGACAGAAATTTTGCCGCTCGCGGTGGCGGGCCCATAAATCCTTACGCGCAATTGCGCCCGGAGATGCGCGATGACACCCAATCACGTGACCGCCATGCGAGTCGGCGCGGCATTCGCCGCCGTGGCTCTTTTTACGTTTTTCGGCGACGCGCTCGCCGCCGACATCCTAGCCGTGCTGTTGACAATCGTCGCGATCGCTTTGGATGGCGTCGATGGTTATCTCGCGCGGACGCGTGGCTTGGCGACTCCGCTCGGAGCGCAACTGGATATTCTAGGTGATCGCGTCGTGGAAAATTTGTTCTTCACATTTTTCGCGGTGGCCGGGCTGGTTTCGCTGTGGCTTCCCATTTTATTTTTCGTGCGCGGCACCGTGACTGATTTTCTGCGCGGCCTGGCAAGCCGCGCAGGACAGAGCGGATTCGCAGACCGTTCGATGCTGGAAACCTGGTGGGGGCGCGCGCTGGTAGCGTCGCGCGCCAGCCGCGCCGCCTACGCGATTCTGAAGTGCGTGTGTTTCTGCTACCTCGGATTGCTGCTGCCGGTCGCGCGCTGGCAGTCGGATTGGCTGGACGCCGGCGTTCGTCATTCACTCTTGTTGACGGGGCAGATGCTTGCTGCGGCGGCGGCGGTTTTCTGCGCCGTGCGCGCTGTTCCTGTGGTGTGGGAAGGGCGCCGCTATTTCGTCGCGGTGGAACGCAAACTTCCGGCGCCAAGAACCGCGGCGATCGAGGGCGTGCGATGACATGCGTGGCTGCGCGTTCGGAAACAGTCGGCGCGTTCTTTGATATTGACGGCACGCTGCTGCCGGCCCCGTCGCTGGAATGGCGTTTCACCGGCTACTTGCTCGAGCGCAACGAAATTTCCAGCCAGCAACTGGGACGCTGGCTCGCGCATTTCGCCCGGACTTTCTGGCGCAATCGGCACGGAGCGATCGAGGGGAACAAGCGTTATCTGAGCGGAATCAGCGAAGCGCTGGTGAAGGACTGGGAAAAATCGCTCTCGTGCGGATTCTTGCGCGCGGATTCGCTGCCGTTCTTCGAGGAAGCGCTGCTACGAATTGCCTGGCATCGTGCGCAGGGTCATCGCGTGTTTCTCGTTTCCGGAACATTGGCGCCATTAGCTCGCGTGGCGGCGCGCGCGCTTGCGGCAGATGTGGCTGCGGATATCGGAGTGTGCGCGACCGAACTCGAGGCCGCGCCGCGTTCTCCGCGAGCGTGGAGCGGGCGCATCGTCGGCGAGCACATGAGCGGCGCCGCAAAATTGTGCGCGCTGCAGATGCTCGCGGCGCGTTACGGCATTGCTGTCACACGCAGTTATGCCTACGGCGATAGCGCCGCCGATCTGCAGATGCTCGAAGGTGTCGGAAATGCTGTCGCCGTGAATCCGACGCGCGCGCTGGCGCGCGTAGCGCGGAAGCGGAGATGGCAGACGTGCCTGTGGGAGAAAACGCTTGGTGAGACTCCAAGCGGCCCGGCGCGGCAGTTCGCGTCGACGGCGGCGCGATGACCGTGGCGCACAGAGTGCTGCCTTGTAGGGGCGGGACCCGCCCCTACGGATCGATGACTGGCGCTGTAGAAACACTGGCCCGGGCGACGGGGAGCGCGGAATCGGAGACGCAATCGCGCAGGCTGGCTGAGGTTTGGCGCGCTTGCGGGGCGTTTGAATGGGCGACCATCGGTTATCTCAGCTGGATGCTTGCTCTGTTATGCGCATACCATCACAACCTTGCGCACGCCGCGCGGTATTTTGCGATTCACGTCGCGATCGCGGTCGGGATCGTGTGCCTTGCGTGGTTCGGCGCGCGCTCCGAGAATCGCGCGGTGCAATTCGCGAGGCACTGGTATCCCCTGGCGCTCTACATTTTCTTTTTCGAGGAGCTGCAAGGGCTGGTGCATGCGATTTATCCCAACTGGTTCGATCGCTGGCTCATCCAATTCGATTACAACTTCGCGGGCGTCGATCCGGCAGTGTGGCTTGTGCGCTTTGCGACTCCCGCGCTGAACGATTTCATGCAGTTTTCCTACATGACCTATTTTCTGTACCTCGTGATTCTGCCCGCGATCCTCTATATCGAAGAGCAGCACGCAGCCTTCTGGACCGTGATGGTCGCGACGGCCATCGCGCATTATTCCGTATATGTGATCGCTGTCCTGTTTCCGGTCGAGAGCCCATACTTTGCGCTGGCTTCGCTGAATCTTCCGCAGCTGCGCGGCGGTGCGTTCACAACCACCATCGAATTCATTGAGCGCTTCGGCCGAGTGCACGGCGCGGCGTTCCCATCGGCACACGTGGCCGGCTCCATGGTCGCGCTGCTGGCGGCGCGGCGATATAAGCCCTGGCTATTCTGGATCTGCCTGCCATTTTTTTTGAGCATGTGTGCAGCAACGGTGTACGGGCGGTACCACTACATCGCCGACGTGCTCGCCGGGATTGTCGTAGGCGCGATTGCCTGGGTAGCGGGATGGTGGTTGACGGGCTGCGACGGCGCGGTGCCAGAAATCGGTTAGCGCCGGAGTTCACGTCGGCGCCATTCGTTGGCCTTTCTTATCCCGCACCAAGCGGATTCTAATATGTCGAGAATATTGAAGAACCTCATGTCGATCTGCTTCTTCATTGCGGCTGTACCGTCGGCGAGTTTTTGTCAAACGGAACAAGTTCTCACGGTCAGGATCCTGGATGCGAGAAACGGTAAACCGTTGAAGCACGTAAGGCTGTGGCTCGTATGGTTCAAGGGCCCGCAGCTGCCAAATGTACAGACGAATGATGCTGGCATCGCGTCCTTCGACCCTCCCGATCCGCTCCCTCGCGGCCGTCCTTCGATCAGTTCTCCTTTTATCGGTTTCTGCTCCGACTCAGAAATTTCGTTTGATCAAGTCCTAATCAAAGGTATAGCCGGACGAAACGATTGCGGCGCGGCAAAGTTCTCGGGAAATCCTAACCCCGGAGAACTGGTGATCTTTGCACGGCGTCTGAACGTCTTTCAAAGAATTTGGAATCTCTTGTATTAGGCCCAGCTCCCCGCTGCATGCCGATGATGTCGCCCGTCTGCTTCGTGGCTCAGAATATTTTTTCGGGGCGGAGGAGCGTTCCCACGGAGCCGAGATTCGAGATGCGGAAGACCCAGAGATACTGGTTTTCACTGCGAATATTGCCGAACGAAAATTTGCGGTAGCCGACGCCGACGCCGCAGCAGGAGCCGTTGTAGATGACCTCTGCCACCTGGTTCTGAAATTGATGCTGCATCAGGTCGTAGCTGGCGCCGAAAGTGGCGTTCCAACCTCGGCGCGTAAGATCTCCGTAACCGATCAGCGCGCGGACCTGATTGGAGCGCGGCTCGAAAATAAAATCAGGCGGATTGAACTGCGGAGGCGTCGGCAGGTTCACGGCGGAAAAATGCGCCAAAGTCAAAAACGACTCCTTGTAAGGCTTCAGTTTCAACAAGGTGCCGACCGCAGTCAATTGCCCGTGCCGGGGATCAAAATTAACAATGAACTGCGTATCGAAATGTTTTCCCGGCTCAAAGCGCAGGTCGCTGACAATCGGCGAAAACTGATAAGGCTGGCTGGCAAAGGCAAAAGGCGTGAGCGCGTCGGTGGTTTGAAACACGTTGCGTTGCCCGGTAACCAGCGCGCCGCCAAACGTGCGATCGAAGAAATATTTCTGCGCCAGCTTCCAACTGAGTATTTCCTCGGCGGTGCCATCTTTTTTTCGGCGGTAGAGACGCTGCGTCACTCCGTACTCGAACTCGTTGGTGTCCGTGAGCGTTTCGTCTTCGTCAAACCGCACGAAGCGGCTGAAATCGGTGACCCCGTTGACGTAGCTGTAGACAATTTCCGGCTCGATCACGTGCTTCCATTTCGTCCCGGAATCAGACGATCCCCAAACGCGGTCCAAAGTCGGCGGGCGAATATCCACGGAAAGCTCTTCGGTGTTGCGGAAGAATCCCTGATTCACGAACGAGCCATTCTGA
>Ga0210398_10003930_pt1 | contig 14083 bp, 13 predicted proteins | sample IncBWC4OmetaG_FD_161047 | JGI IMG/M metagenome (GOLD analysis project Ga0210398, IMG submission 161047) | Forest soil microbial communities from Barre Woods Harvard Forest LTER site, Petersham, Massachusetts, United States - Inc-BW-C-4-O | ecosystem: Environmental > Terrestrial > Soil >...
TCGCCCGCTCATATTGGCGGACAGCCTCGTCGACGTGCCCGGACAGCATCGCCATGTCGCCCATGGCGAGCGGCAGCAGGTAGATGCCGGGATCGAGCGCGCGCACGCGCTCATCATCTGCCTGAGCGGCCGCCCAGTCCCATTTGATTGCTCCCTCGAAGCCGGCACGCGTGTAATAAGCCCACACAAGATTCGGATCCAGGCGGATGGCTGTGTCCAATGCGGCGAGAATCTTCGCGTTGTCCTCGGCCGATGGGGTTCCCTTGGCCTCCTCCAAGGTCAAGTAGGCGTTCGCGAGGCGTGCCCAAGGCAACGCATAGTTGGGTCTGAGGTCGATCGCCTTTTTGTAGAGCTGGATGGCTTTCTCGACATCGCCCTTGGTCCTTCGCGCCTTGTAGTAATTGCCTTCCAGTACGAGATTATAAGCCTCTACATCGGATTCCTGCCCGATCGGCTGACCGCCGATCGCGAGAGTCGCATTCAGTGCGTTTGCCACTCTTTCCGAAATGTCGTCCTGTACCTTGAATATGTCGGCGAGATTGCGATCGTAGGTCTGAGACCACAGCTCCACACCATCGGAAGCCCGGACGAGCTGCGTGGTGACACGCAACTCCGGCCCGGCCTTGCGGACGCTGCCTTCCAAAAGATGCGCGACTCCGAGCCTGCCGGCGATCGAGCGCACGTCTTCGTTCCTGCCCTTGAACTGGAATGATGAGGTGCGCGCGATTACTTTGAGAAGCGGGCTCCGCGACAGATGATTGATCAGTTCCTCCGCCATGCCATCGGCGAAATATTCCTGATCCTGTTGCTCGCTCATGTCGACGAAGGGCAGTACCGCGATCGACATGGCGCCGACAACAACAGTTGTGCCTGGCGTTTCGCGCCTAACTGCCGTGTGCTTTGAGAGCCACGCCTGGTCTCCTATGAAGTAGGCCGCAGCCAGTGCGAGGGCGACGAAGGCGCCAGCGACGACCCAGACTCGTCGCCGGGTCACCGCCCTTCGCAGAATAACCGGCGGTTGAGGTGTATCGGGAGTAGCGGTCTCCCGCCGCACCGAGGCAATGAGTCGATAGCCTTTGCGTGGAACCGTCGCTATATAGGTTGGTTGCGGATCCATATCGCCGAGGATCTTCCGCAATTGGGAGACTGCCTCATAAACCGACGCGGATCCCACGACAACTCCGGCCCACACCTCGGTCAGCAGACGATCGACGCTCACCACCTCGCCCGCGGAGTTCGCCAAGCACATGAGCAGCCGCATCGCTCGCGGCTCGAGCTTCTGAGTCTCGGTGCCTCGGGATATGCTATCGAGCGCCGGGTGGATCATCCACTCGCCGATCTGCACTACGCTGCCCGATTCTTGAGTCGGCATCCCAACAAGCCTCCTTAATATAAGTATAAGGCCCGCATAACCGCAAAATGGCACACGGGTTGCTGTCGTACTCAATATTATCCGTCTTAAGTGGAAAAATAGGGGCGATGTGGTGCCGCCAAGTGTCCTCAAATACACGCCATTCCAATCGCATTGAGGACCTCACCGGGCTCGCAGCAGCGGAAGCGCGGCGCGAGATGAAAAGCTCGCCACCCAGGCGTCACAGCTCGGTGAACTGAAATATCACCAATTCGCTGCGTGGTGCGCTGGCGGCGGCGGCATGAGCACTGGCTCACTCCACTGCGGTGGCCTTCGCAATCGTCGTCGGCGCGACTGTCGGTAAGGCAGCGGAGGTAGCGTTAGCGCGCGCTTGCGCCCACGCCAGCATCGCTACGCCAGTGAGTACGATCGGCAAGCCAACCAAGGTATTTACAGAGAACGATTCATTTCCCAACCACCACCCAACGAAGAGCGCCACCGGCGGATTGACGTAGGCGTAGGTAGAGGCGAGCGTCGCGGAGACGCGTTCCACAACAAAACGATAGGCCGAAAACGCGACCACCGAACCGAAGACGACCAGATACACCCAGGCCCACCAAACTCGCGGCGAGATTGGCAACGCCCAATGTTCGCCCAACGCCGCACTCACCCCCAGGGCCATCACCCCAGCGGTTAGCATCTCCGCGCCAAATCCGGTCGGACCCTGAGGAATGTCGACGCGGCGCGACAACACCGTGCCGAGCGACCAGCACGTCGTGCCCAACAAGATCACCAGCGTGCCGCCAAGGCTGCCCTGCAGATCGCGCCCCATCAACATGACGGCGGCACCAATCCCGCCAACGACGACAGCAGCCCACGTCAAACGGCGCGGCCATTCGCCAAACACCCCCGACCATAGCGCCGTGGCGAGCGGCATGACGCTGATGAGCGCGACGGTTGCACCTGAACTCACCGAGTGTTCCGCCACGGCCACACCGCCGTTGCCAACCACCAGCAGCAGGAATCCTACGAGCGCCGCGCCGCGCCATTGTCTCGCCACGGGCATCGGCTGCCCGCGTATCGCCTGCCAAGCGAGCAAAAGGCCGCCAGCGACCACGAAACGCGTTCCGACCAGAAAGAATGGCGCGGCGCCTTCAATGCCCACCTTGATCGCGAAGTACGTTGTACCCCAAATGAGATACACCGCCAGCAAACAAACGGCGATCAGCCAGTCCGGCGGCTTGGACGGGACAGTCAATTGCGCACTCGGCGCCATAATGCAGACCTCCGAAGATCGTTCACGTCAGCCTAGTCTGGGTCCGCAGCCTGTAAGAGTAGAAATTCTCAATGATGGATTAGAGAATCTGAATCAGCCATCGACAATTCTTCGGCGGCAAGTCGACGATCTTGGTCCATGGATACTGCCACGCCCTCCCCCGCTTCCGCGGTCATCCGCTGTCGGCTCAAGCTGATGCCGCCGCCCGCTCGCCGGCTTTGCGACCATACTCCAGCGCCGATCCCCAATGTTGTGCGCCATTCAATTCCGAGTGGCCGATGCTGACGCGTCCGTAGCCTTGGCGTACGCGTTCCAGGGCACTGATCTTACCGTCGACGCCGTAGTGAAAGCCGGGCGGTTCTATCAGACGTGCATGACCCCAGCGGTTGAGCACGATGGCCGCGATGTCGCGCTTTGGTTTGAAGCCCGATGCAGCGAACAGCCGTAGCATCTGCCGGCGGATCAGGAGCTCGAAGTCTGCGTAGGCAGTGTTCATGAGACGCGCCCTTGCCGCCACGCCTTGCGTCGCGGCCGGTAAACCGGGTACCGGCAATCCAAGGTAAAAGCTCAACACGGCGGGCTTGTCCGGATGTAGCGGCGGGGCGTGCCGGGCGGTCACCATGTTCTGGCGTAAATTGCAGCAGTAGCCGAATCCGTCGGTGTCATCGAACCAGCGGCAGGCCGTAATATCCAGATCGTACAGGAAGCGCCACTGGCGCAACGCCACGTTGACGATGAGCGCCGGTGCGTAGCCGAACTGTCCGTAGGCGGTGCGCAAATCCTCGGGCATGTCCACGAGCAGGTGTTTGTTGACCCAGCCGCCGCTGGCCATGACCACCTGACTGGCACGCACGTTGAATAGCCGTCCGCCCTGGTCGTAGACCACCGCTACCTCGTCGGCATCAGCGCCCGAATGCCGCACGCGCAGGGCGGTGGCATCGAGTCGCATGCGTACGCTCTGAGTTGGGCTGTCGAGGGCGCGGAAGTCGACGTTCCCATACAGCAGACTGTCGAAATCTCGGCCCGGCAGCGCCGCCGGCAACAGTGCTCGAAGCAGCGCGCGCGGGAAAGGCGAATTGCCGCCAGGGAACGACAGCGCCATGGGCCGGGCGGGATCTTCCACCAACTGCCGACCCAGTCGCGCGCAAGCCGCATCGGTGCTGACGCCCGCCAGCAAGCCGACGATCGGCTCGGCCATGCGCGTGACGGCAGCGTCGTAGCCGCGCACGTTCTCCAGATACTCGCGGTAGGTGAGCGTATCGAGGTAGCGATTCTCCGCCTCGCTCACCGCGCCGTGATTGGCGCGCCAGCGCAACAGGTCGCGGCGCGCGGCGTCCGAGTACGGCGTGTCCTTGAGCGCCGACGACCAGATGTTGCGGCGCCAGCACGGTTTGTCGGCACCCTGCGCCCGGTCGAAGAAGTAGCCGACGTCAACCTGCGTTTCCTGAAAGCCATCCATGTTCGAATAATTGTCGCGCGCGAAGCGCAGCGGTTTGAGCGCGCTGTCCCAACGTTGCCACTGATACTCGCGCGGCAGCGCAAACTCCTGGAAGAAGGAATCGGTGAGCGAATCGCCGCGCTGCCCCGGCAGGGCGAAGTCGTTCGAGCCTTGCGGACCTAGCAGGCGTATTCCCTCGACGTCGAATTCGTTCTGCTTGGCCTCGCCACCCGGCATGGCATGGTTCTCGAGAATCAGGATGCGGGCGGTTGCACCGCGCAGTTGGCGGAAGCGGTGTGCGGCGCTCAGGCCGGCAATGCCGCCGCCCACCACCACCAAATCGAATTGCCCGGCGTCCTGCGCGGCAGCAATGGCGGCCTCGCTGTAGCCACCATCACGCAGGCGATGCGCCGCCTGCACCACTGACCACGTGTTTCCATTGGCCCGGGCATAGTCGCCCACACCGCCATATCCGGTGAAGGTATCCGCAATGGCTGAGCCCGCGGGTCGCGCTAATGCGCTGCCGGCTGCGGCAAGGCTGCCGTTCAAAAAGTCGCGTCGGCTGATGGGAGCATCGAGGCCCAGCCGGCCCCGCTCGGTATCAGTTACCGGTCGCTTCATCGTCCGTCCTCACCGGCACGTCAGGACGCGCCGCACGTGTTCATTCATCCGCCGCCATCAGCCACTGCGCAGGTCGAATCTAGCAAAATCTCACCGCTCGGGCCGGTTCCCGTCAGGAGCACGAATCCAGGGCCGCTCTTGAATTGCATGCCCGCAACGATGAGAGTGAAGTTGCCCAAGTGATGCCGTGCATCCGGACTCAAAGTCGCGAGCAACTCGAACAAATTCGAGGCCTCCAGGCCGTCTGCCACGATTCGCCGCGCCTGATATGCCGATCCTGCAATGGTTACGGGCGACCAAACGTCCACGAACTTGTCTGCCGATACTCGTAATGCCTCGAAAACGTCTTGCTGCAAGCACTCGATATGAATATGAAATTGATCTTGAGCGCGAGACTGAGCGATGCCAACGACGAGTCCCACCCCAGTTCTCGGCACATCGTGGCCGACAAACGCGCCTAGTAACCCCCGCGCGCGCCAAGCCTCCGCGAAATAGTTAGGCGCGTCTGGATCGAGTAGTTCGCTGCTTTCAATTCCGGTCATCGTCCGCGTCGGAACCAGCAAGTAATGTGCTCCGCCGCCGGGAGCCGCAATCACTGCATATCCAGAGCCGCTATCCTTCGGATCGGAAAGAAACACGCGCTCGCAGGGAGCCGGATTGTGGTCCTTCTGCCAATTCAAGACGCACTGGTCTTGCACTATCTGACGAAGCGCGCTCCGGCCTGTTGGCTGCTTTGGATCGATGGGTGAGTCGGTGGACGCTTTAGGGAGACGCTGGCCCAGCGCAGAAGATGCAAAAGCCATTGCCGTGGTGATGGCGATACTAATGATGAGAAAGGCCCGCATTGTCGAGTTCATGTAGCCTGCCGTATTGTCAGCTTGAAAGATTGCGAAAACTCAGCCGCGCTTGGCGTTGAGGAGGTGATGGCCGATGAGCGATTGCGGGTTGGTGGTGGCGTTTCACTGCGTGCAAACCAAAGGGTCTTCACCCCTCGACATCTGCCTCCGGACGGTCACCCCCGGCGGATTTCTCCTTATGCCAACGGCCCTCCTTGTCCTCATAAGAAATGACAGTCGCTTCGCCGGGCTCCGCCTGTTCTTTAGCCGCCAGCTCAGCGGCATTCCGCGCCTCATCATGGGTCTTGAAGGGTTCTGAGAATGTCTCATCGACTTTGTACGCCCAACCTCCATCATGTCGAACGATTTCATAGGTAATTTTAGTCATAGAAACTCCTGATCTCGATTTCCACCTGCCACTATAGCTCCTACAGGCGGATACAGGCACCGTATTGCCGACTGTAATTGCGCAGTCCTAACGATCCTGCATGCCGCAACTCGGCTCCCCCAACACCATCAACCCGCTTTTGGATTCCTGGCGGAGGACCCTCGCGCAAAAATGGATACAGGTCCGGCCGCCCTGCGCCGGTTAGCGGAGACCGTCGCGCAGGTCGCCGACTCCCTGTGAATGCAAGAAGCCAAATCGCGCCGCCCCCCTCCGACCACCAAAGACCCGAAAACGCGCCATATCAAAAACTTGAACACCGGAAAAGATGAATGCCGGCCAGCGCCGGCTTTCTGCGGCAAAGGTGGCAGCCAGCGATCGCTCAACCGATTTTTTGGCTGCGGGACGGGCAATTAAAATCGCCCGCGGCCATCGTCTATTCAATTGGCCTTAATTTGATTTGATGGCGTTGAGAATGCACAGACAAAATGTTGTGGGACGTGGTTAACACAACTGGGAATATGTCCTAAAGAACTGAACCAGTCTGCTCGATACTGTGTGCAGGCGATCACATAAGCCGCAATCCGTCTTTAAGAACTCCAGGGATCGATCGATAGATATATCGATATCTTCATTTGCGACAGCAACCCCCGGGAGAGCCAGCTTATGTTTGACAAGAATTCATTGAGATCGAGCGCGCGCATACTTCTCACGCTCGGCGCAGCGGTGATTGTGTCCGCACCGATCTGCGTTCATGCCGATTCGCCATTTGCACCCGTGTCCATACAGGTGAAATTCTCTGACTTAAATCCGAATACCACCGAAGGGGCGCATCGCCTCTACGCACGCATTGAGACAGCCGCTTACTATGCCTGCGGCGAGTCAAAGTCGGACACGCCCGAAATGATGTTTGCGCCCGGACCCTGTGTCAAGGACGCTATTGGCCATGCAGTACGCGGCGCAAAAATCCCAAACCTTGCGCAAGTATTCATTGAGAAAAATGGTGTCGATGCAGCCCAACAGTTCGGTATAGGCGATGTGAGAACCGCCAAAAACTAAAGCCTCGATGTGGATGGATCGGCCGGGAGCCAAAAAAAGCTCTCGGCCGGTCGACGAAGCTTTCAATAGCGATCCGGGAGCCAATTCAATCTACCGAAAATCAAGTCTTGGCGCCCGGTGTCATTCCTCAACCGCTCAAAAAACACGAACTTGCGGTCCGCACCTACCGAACACCGCTCCTCTGCAGAACGAAGATTTTCATCCCGCTCACCTCTCCGAATACAATCCAGCTCCCAGTCGCCTGAGAGAGGAAAGGAGGAATTCGTGCGCAGATTGATCGTGGCGGCGCTCTTCGCTGCCGTGCCAGTGGTTGGCCATTCTCAGGAGGACCCGCACGCCCGCGCTTTGGCGGCGGGGTATAAAGCGGCGTTCGTATGCAGCGGTGTGTTCAACGCCGGGCAGACGCCTCAGCAGATCGCTGCCGATGATCTGGAAGGAATTTACGAGCAGTACCAGGCGCTGGTCCGCAGCTTGCCGGCACCCCAGGTTGACCGCACCAAGCGCATGGTCAGCGTGACTTTCGACGAGAAACTGTCACCGCGCATTTCCGTTTGGAGGCCGGGCCTCGGTTGCACGCAACTGCCGATTGGCGCCGGGCCGGAAATGGCTGCGACCCTTCCGCAACTTAAGGCGGTGCGCCCCTCCGGCGATTTGGACATGCGAGCGTGGCCGGACGGTGACGTCGGCGCGACCGCCGCCAAGAAGCCGTCCGCCGCGCTTTCCCCAATCGTTGCCAAACTGTTCGATGGGCAGACCTATGGCGCGGGGACAAAAACCACCGCGATCATCGTCATAAAGGACGGAAAAATTCTCGCCGAGCGCTATCGCGAGGGCTATGACCTGCATACGCCGCAGCGGACCTGGTCGGCAGCCAAGAGTATCACCGCGACCGTAGTTGGACGTGCGGTTCAGTTGGGGTTGTTGAAGGTCGACGCGCCCGCCAACATCCCCGAATGGAAACATCCCGGCGACCCGAGGGCCGCGCTCACGCTTACAACCCTTATGCATATGAACAGCGGGCTGTGGACGGACGGGCCGGGCAACCGTACGGACGAAGTCTACCTCGGCGGGGGTTTGGTCACCCAGTGGGCCACCGCCATGCCGCTGGAGGCGGCGCCCGGATCTCGATTCCACTACGCCAACAATGATTCTCTGCTCGTTGCGCGCAGCGTGCGCGCAACGCTCGGCGACGGCCAGGCGGCGATCGACTTCCCTTTCACTGAACTCTTCTGGCGCATCGGCATGTTTCATACGACGCCGGAGACCGACTGGCAGGGAAACTACATTCTTTCCAGCCAGGTCTGGACCACGGCGCGCGATCTCGCGCGGCTGGCTCTGCTCTACCTCAACAACGGCGTGTGGAACGGCGAACGTCTGCTGCCGGAGGGCTGGTCGAGGTTTGTCGCCACGCCCGGCGCCGCGCAGCCGCCAAAGGGTGCGGGCTACGGTGCCTTCTTTTGGCTCTACGGGCCCGAGCAAGGATTGCCCGAAGGGACCTACCTGATGAACGGCAACCGCGGGCAGTACGTATTCATTGTGCCCTCGAAAAAAGTGGTCATCGTGCGCCGCGGCTTCGATCCGGCCAACGGCGGCATCTTCGACATCGCCCGCTATGGCCGCGACATCCTGGCGGCGCTGGATTAACCATCCAATTTCTTGGGAAAGATCTAGATGCTCATCTTGGTCTTGAACAACCGCGCCTGCCGTCGGGAGATCTCCACCTCCGCACCATCGCGCAGCTGCGCATGCAACCGCCCATTGACGCCGAGATCCACACTCTCGATGAAATCCAGATTGATGATCTGCCGCCTATTGACCCGAAAGAAGCGATTCGGATCGAGACGCTGCTCAAGCGCCGCCAAGGCCCGTCCCAGCAAGGGCTTTTCCTTGCCCCACGACAAGCGAATGTAATTGCCCTCGGAGGTCAGCAGCCGCACCTCACGCAGGGGCACAAACCAACACCGATCGCCGTCACGGACAAAAATCTGTTCCAGTACCGCACCCGGCTGCGGCGTGCGCGCGGCGTTCACGCTTCTGGCCCGACCCAACGCCTCGGTCAGCCGCGCTGGATCGATGGGTTTGAGCAGATAATCGAGGGCATCGACCTCGAATGCTCGCACCGCATGTTGATCGTAGGCGGTGGTGAAAATGACCTGCGGCACATCCTCCAAACGGGTCAAAAGATCGAAGCCGGTGCCTCCCGGCATTTGAATATCGAGAAACAGCAGCTCCGGTGTGAGCGATGCGATCATTTCATCGGCCTGATCGACGTTGCCGGCCTCGCCCACTATCTCCACCCAGGCGAATTTGTCCAGCAGTCGCCGTAATTCACGGCGCGCGGGCGGCTCGTCATCAATGATCATCGCTTTCATAGTTGCAGCGGAATACGCAATCGCGCCGTGGCGACCGCCGGCCGCGACAGATCCAGATCCAGACTGGCACGCGCACCGAACAGAAGCCTCAAGCGGTCACGCGCATTGCGTAGGCCGACACTTTCGTGCGCCGCGTGGGTCGAAGCAGCCGGCCGCGGATTCTCAACTTCCAAATTCAGCATGTCATCCTTTACGGCGGCGGAGATGCGCAACACTCCGCCCGCAGGCAATTCGGCGATGCCATGCTTGATCGCATTCTCAACCAGAGTCTGCAGCAGCATCACCGGAATACGCACTCCCGACGCATCCGCAGGAACCTGTTTCTCAATCCGCAGCCTATCCTCGCACCGCATGGACTCGAGCTCCAGGTAATCGGCCACGATGTCCATTTCCTGCGACAGCGTGACCAACTCATCTTGTCGCGAGCTTAAGGTATAACGCAGCGTGTTTGCCAGATGCGTCACGGCGTTTTGCGCGCGCGCCGGATTATCAGCGATGAGTGAGCGCACGGTGTTGAGTGCATTGAACAGAAAGTGCGGATTGAGCTGAGATTTCAGCAGCCGCAGTTCAGCCAAGTGCAGAGCCCGCGCGAGCTCCGATTGCCGGAGTTGCGCCGAGCGGTGTTCCCGCACGGCGAGCGCGGTAAAGTAAAGCGTGAGCCAGATCAGGAACACAACGGACCAATTGGCCATCTGCAAGGCAATCGAGGCGGCCAACTGGAATCGCAAAGCCGCCCCCTCGAGCAGCTCAGTCGGATCCTGCAACAACGCGACATCGGTGAATTGCGTCAGGATGCCGAGGGGAATGCCGCATACGATTGCGGCGGCTACGATTCGCAAAATCCGCTTGCGAATGGGCAGTGCGCGCCATTGATAGCGCCACACGTAATCCCGCAGCAAATGGGAAAGCCCAAGTCCTAAGGCGTCGACCAACAGTAACTGCAGCCCAAAGCGAACCCAGGGAAGATTCATTAGAAAGACGCCGCCAAGGAAGCGCGACAGGCTGTATGCCCCCCAACCGGTCAGCTGAAATACCCAATAAGCGAGCTGCGATTTGAGGGGCGCGATCGGTCGTTCGGCGTCGTTCATGTGGGCAACAAATTATACGGCGTTCGGCACGAGACGGCCGAATCGTGGCGAACGGTCCAAACGCAGCCGCGAACGGTCCAATTCCAACGACTACCGCAGAGTTGGCCGTCGCCGCGTAGCCATGCTAGGACTCTCGCGGCCTTGCCTCGGAATAGATGCGAGTCACCACAGGAGCGCCGAGCTGTTTCACTGCTCGCTGAACGGCTTCGCCGCGACATTCCTCAAAGGTGTAGTGGTCCAATGATCCGGTATAGGAACTGACCGTAGCGTGACCACCGCATGCCTTCTTAGCCGCTCGTTCGATTCGCTGAAGCATGATCTTGGCATCTTTTTCAGCGTAAAGATTTAGATCACCGTAATAAACAGCGCTGCGACCTGTAATCCTCGTGGGGCGTCCATCTGTTGAAGTGTCGGCGTGCGCGCCAAAGCTAAGCGCGGCCAGGATCACCGGTGCTGCAAGTAACGGGACTGAAATGCGCATGGTTCTCTCCTTTCGATCCCTAAGAGTGAGATCGTGTGGGCGGATTACACATCCACCCCAGCGGGTGCCGACGGATTTATGTCGGACGGTCAGCTTTGCGCTGTGAATGGTCGTAAGTGCGCTTGGGTAGCGCACCTTGGACACACATCCATTGTTTAATCGTCTAGCGACATGCGCCCGTGCGGCAATACGTGGTTCTCGTTTGACGGACTGTCCCGTCAAGGCGTAGCATTTTTGATCCCTGCGGAAATGCGAAGACAGAGCGGGATTCCTCACATCGACACTGGCAATTGACCAACAACACGGGGAGGTCGCCATGACGACGACACGGACTTACGGCTTGCGTTTGCTTACCCTCGCGGGCCTCGCGCTGGGTATATGGGCCATCGGACTCAACGTAACCGCGCTCGCAGACGATGCGGAGCAGTGGGATCAGAAGAAAATGGAACTCCATAGCACAACGTTTACCGACGGCGGTGTACTTCCGATAAGCATGATTTTTGAATCGCCCAACGCCCAAGGTATCAACGCCTGCTCGATTGATGGCAGTCCCGGGGGCAACACTTCACCGGAACTTTCCTGGACGAACGCGCCGCGAGGCACGAAAACCTTTGCGGTAGTTCTCTATGACACCACCGCGGCCTTCACTCACTGGGGGATATACAATATCTCTCGTGAGCGCCGGGAATTGCCTGCAAATGCCGGCGCTCCGACGAGCACGTTCGGACAGCAGATTGAAAACGACTTTTTCCTGGGCACCAACGGGTACGACGGGCCCTGTCCGCCCGCAGTGCAGCCGTCCGTTCACCATTATGTGTTTACCGTCTATGCGCTCGACACGTCCTTGGAGCTTAAGGGCTCGGCGAACTTCCCGGCCGCCGCGGAAACTCTCTATCACGCCCTGATCAGTGCGGGCCGTGACGGGCACATCCTGGGCAGCGCGAGCATTACGGGTTTGTATTCAATCGTTGCGCCAGCAGACTAGACTGGCGAAGGCGGTCCGGAGGGCGAGGCCAGAGACCCGACGACCTCTTTCGGGCGCCTCGTTATCGATGCGCCCGATTTTCTGACTCTTGCAAAACTGGCCTATACTGTGGCCCGCCTTGCGCCTGCTCTTTTGGGCAGGCGGCGGCGCAATGTAGGTTCGAACCGCAAACCCGCTCATCAACTACCAAAGACTTCTATATGAACATCCGGCCTCCTATCTTCGGTGTGACGTTGGCCATATTGCTGGGTTCTGGTGTGGCCTATGCAGACGAATACGATGAAACGATTGAGCTATTCAAGCATGCTGGAGAAAGTGCCGTTTTTTTCACGGATTGTTATGCCTACGCAGTATTCCCAACCATTGGCGCCGGCGGCCTGATCGTCGGCGGAGCTCGAGGCGCGGGTCAGGTATATGTGCATGATCGGGTGGTTGGCGACGCCGTAATGACGCAGTTGAGCATCGGGTTCCAGGCGGGCGGCAAAGCGTATAGCGAAATCATATTCTTCCAAGACAAGCGACACTTGGACGAATTCGAATCGGGCAAATTCGAATTTGCGGCTAGTGCTAGCGCCGTCGCCATCACGGCCGGGGCCTCTGCGAGTGTTGGTACAGATCGCGCATCGTCGGAAGCAAGTGGTGGAAAAAACAATGCCACCACCAACGGCGATTACCAGACGGGCATGGCAGTGTTTACCATCGCCAAGGGCGGCCTGATGTTCGCTGCCGATATTTCCGGCGAGAAATTTGCTTACACAGAGCGGCCGGCGAAATAGCCTCGAAGCTAGCCCGCGAGCTACATTGAGCGTATGCGCGCCAGGCCATGTGCGCGCCATGGGAATGGTTATGTCAGATCTGTCAACGTGGCGTCGCCGCTTGGCGACCCTACCCGAAGATGCTTTGTCATCATCCGACGGGACGTCGTAGAATTGGCGTCATCATCTCGACCAAGGAGTCAGGTCATGCGGGAAGCACTAAAACCCTACACGCTTACAAGTTTGGCAATCCTCTTGTGTGCGTGCGGCGGCGGCGGTTCCAACCCTGCCGCACCGTCGTCCAACAATTTCGATGTACAGACGGGCATGGCCAAAATGGTGACCAATGGCTTGAGCGCGAATGTGTCTTTGAGCGGCACGGTCGTCGTCAACGGTGTGTCGACCGCATTCACCGGATCCGGGACCTTTACGCGGCCACCAGCGGTCAGTGCCACCTTCGATGGCACCGCCGCTTTGTCGCAAACCACGACGGTCGCCGGCACGATTACGACCAACGTGCAGACTGCGCCCTATTCGACCAGCGTCACGGACTACTATGCCAGTAGTGACAGCGCTTTTCTGGGCGAGGTTTCCGGCAGTGAGTACGACGTCGCGCAAGCACCGATTTTGTTCCCAAACATGGGCGTGGGCTCCGGGACCCTGGGTACGCTCAGCCGCTACACCGACAGCACCATGAGCGTCTCACTCGGCACGGCGCAAGTCAGCTATGTTGTAATGATACCGGTGGACCCCGGCAGCCCTATCGGCATTGCAGTGACCACCAAAATCTACGATACGCAGAACACCCTCCTCGAAACCGACGTGACGAACTACACCATGACATCGAGCAACGTAATCTCACTGAGCGGCGCTTCGGCGCAGAACCAATCCGGCACGCTTACGGTAACCGCGGATTAGTCAAAACACCCAAGGCGAGGATGGCTCGCTGATGGCGCAACTAACGATCAATCTAAGAGGGCCGGCGTGAAGACCACGCCGGCCCTCCATCACGTTTGCATCAACCTATCGATCCCGGTCGAAATCGGATTTCTGATTCAGATCAAACACCAACGGTCGCAGGTAATCGTTGGGATCAACCAGCCACCACACGATCGGCCACGTCGCTGCCGGTACATTGGCGGCGTTCAGCGCCTCGTAGAAACCATCTTTCCATTCCAGCGACGAACCCTCCGCCGCAACCGCGGTCAAATGGTTAGGAATGAAATAACGCGGCTTGCCGTCACCGATATAGCTGACCACGTCTCGCTCGCCGTTTTGGTTGTATCCAAGACTCACCACCGATCCAATTTCGACATCCACCGGCGCCAGGCTGTCCATGATCGAGGCGAGGTTCGCGCCGACCGTCTGCCCGTTGACGGCGACGCCGGGGAAGCAACCATGGATATCCTGAGGCGGCTCCGCCGGCACCGGCGGAT
>Ga0210398_10003932_pt1 | contig 14078 bp, 16 predicted proteins | sample IncBWC4OmetaG_FD_161047 | JGI IMG/M metagenome (GOLD analysis project Ga0210398, IMG submission 161047) | Forest soil microbial communities from Barre Woods Harvard Forest LTER site, Petersham, Massachusetts, United States - Inc-BW-C-4-O | ecosystem: Environmental > Terrestrial > Soil >...
GCCCGCCGCAGGAAGGGTAGAAAGGCCTGGAACAGCCGCGTCGCCAGAGTCATCGACATCCTGCGCGTGGTGGTGCGGTTCGATCACCTTTATCTGGGTGGCGGCAATGCCAAGGATGTCGGCATCCCGTTGCCCGAGGACGTGACGATCGTCGCCAATACCGACGGGTTGACCGGCGGGATCGGCCTGTGGCGGTCGGATCCGCCGCGCCATACCGCCGTCGGAACCTCCCCCAGTGACGATTCGCCGGATGCCAGCGGTGGCGACGCCGCGGCGGCCCCCGAGCCCCCGAGCAATACCGCCGCCTGACCAACCGGTTTCCCCAAGCACCTTCCTGGGATCGAATCGAATGCGGCGTCCGGCTGCCCTGGCTGCCCTGCTGGTCCTGGCCGGCTGCGCCGGCAGACCACCGACCGCCGCGCAGGCCCCGCCGCCGACGGCAACGCCTATGACAGCGCTCAACGCCCACATCCCGCCCTTCGCGCGCTGGCCGTACGAACCCTTTTCGCGCGAGGCGGCGGTCCAGATCGCGCTCGGCGAGTGGCGCGCCTTTCGCCAACCGGTGGTCTACCCGAACACCCCGCTGCCCGAGGACGAGGAACGCGAAAACGGGCTATGGCAGCGGGTCGGCCTTTATTGGTGGCTCGGCCTCGATCCGAGCTGGCGGCAATCGGGCTGGACCGGCAAGCACGACGAGAATGGGCAGGTGTTCCCAGCCGACATCGATGGCGATTTCGCCTGGTCGGCGGCGTTTATCTCGTACGTGATGCGGCTGGCCGGCGCCGGCAGCAGCTTTCCTTATTCGGAGACGCATTCCGACTACATCGACGCCGCCGCCCGCCACGATCCCGGGGTCGCGCTCGTGGCCGAGCGGATCGAGGTATACGCGCCGCAGCAGGGCGATCTGATCTGTCTGTGGCGAGGCGGGCAGCCGAAAACCTTCGACCAATTGCCGGCGGGGCGCTTTCCCGGCCATTGCGATATCGTCGTCGCGATCAAGCCCGGGCTGCTCGACGTGATCGGCGGCAACGTCGAGAACGCGGTATCGATGAAATACATCCCGGTGACCGCCGACGGCCATCTGGCGATGCCCGACGGCACCGTCATCGATCCCGACCACCACTGGTTCGTCGTGCTGAAGGTGCTGTATCAGCGCGACGGAAGCTCGCCGCCGGCGATCTCGCAAGCGCCTGCTCCGGGGCGCGGCCCGGCTTAGCGCGCTTAGCGTTCCCGGCTAGCGTTCCCCGGCGGCGGCGACCTCGCGCCCGCGGCCGCCCTCGATCATCGCTGCGGCCAGGCCCGGCTCGCGATCGAGCACCAGCCGATAGAGCCTGCGCACCGCGGCGACGATCTCGCCGTCGCGCCCGAGCAATGCGTCGCCGATCTCGACCATGCGCAGATTGGGCCACGCGCGCGGCCGCACCCGCAGCACCTCGCCGACCACGTCGCGCGCCGGCCGGGCCGGATCGCGCTGCGCCAGGATCAAGATCGCCGCCGCGGTCGAGCGCGACACCCCGGCATGGCAGTGCACCAGCAGATGAGGGTGCCGCGGCTCCTCGCCGGCCGCGCCGCCGCCATCCCCGTCGATCATCCCAAGGCCACGGCCAAACGCCAACAGCAGCTCGACATCCCAGCGCTGCGGCGCGATCGAGCCCGGCAGCGGCTCGATCACATCGTGGAAGTGCAGCTTCAGGCGGCGGTCGACGGCAAAGCCGCGCAGGGCCGCAGGCTCGGGCCAGCCCGGATCGAGGATCGAGAGCACATGGGTGATCGCGCGCCGGTCGTGACCGGCGAGCTCCTCGATCCCGCAAACGCTGATCCGGATGGACATCGGTTCACTCCTGCTCACAACCGGTTCTCCTCGACCGATCTCGCCGGGGCCGAGGATGGCGCCTAGTTGTGGCAAATCTGTGCGCGATCCGTCCGCTGCCGTCGCCCCCGAGCCGGCGTCGACGCCTGGACGGTGATGATCCTGCCAGCCATTCCTTTTGAAACATTTTCCGCCATCCGGATCAAAGCGAAATTCCACAACGGCGAGGATCGGCCGGTGAAGCGCGGGTGGGAATTACGCAGCGACTGTGAAGATCCTCACACTCTCGGTTGCCGCTTCCGCACATGCTGGGGCTAGCGAGCGGAGTGTCGTGCGATGGATCAAAACTTAGCTGGCCTGGGCTACGCCGCCTGCGGGCTGTTGATCGTCGTCTATGCCTGGGCGCGGTTCAATACGCCGCCGTCCAACCGCTCGTCGACCCGTCAGGCGCTCTATTGGTGGGCGGGATTGGGTTATGTTCTGAGCGCGCTCGTGCTGTTCGCGGCGCTGTCTCTTCTGCTCAAGGCCGCGATCTGGCGCAGCGTGCTGCTCGGAGCTGAAGACGACCCGTCCCTCCCGGCGCCGCTGATCGCGACCTTGGCGATGACGACCCTGCTGCCGTCCGTTCCGCTGCTGAAACCGCTCGACGCGTGGTTCCTCTCGCTCTTTCTCGGCTGGGCCGAAATTCCCGCCGAGGCCAAGCGCCGCGCCGCGGCGATGACTCCGCACAGCTTCAGCGTGAGCGAGCTCGACGTCGCCGGGTTGCGGGAAACTTTTGGCGACGGCAGTTGCGGCGACGATCTGGTCCGCCATTTGACCTCTCGCCGCGATGAGGGCTTGCCGATGTCGCAATACCGACTGACCCGGGTGGCGAAGCTCTTTGACCGCCTTGGCAGGCTGGCGGCCGAACGCCGATACGCCCGATTCTTTGCCGCGGCCGACGCTGATTTTGCAGCGTTATCCCGGCACACAGTCGAATTTCTTCGTCGCTCCGCAGCTTCCCTGACCATTGCCGAACGGCTGCGCGGACACGAAGCGGAGGCCGCCTATGAGGAGTTGATGCAGGAGCGGCGAATTGCCTTCGCCGAGCGCTGCCGAGATATTTTCGCAGCCCAGGCGCGGTTTCTTGCGCACGCGGTGCTGCGCTCGGAAAAGAGCGAGAAAGATATTGTCTGCCGTCTGCGCGAAATCGGGTTCGCCGCAACCGAGCCGATGAACGTACCCCATTTCCCGATCGACAGCCTGACGGTGCTGGCAGCGGGCATGCTGGTTTATTTGGCAGTGGTCACGATGCTCTTCGCGCCGATTACCGGCGACCAATCGCAACAAGCCGCCGGACTGGTCATGGCGTTGAAGATCTGGCTGGTCAGGTTGGTTCCGGTTTGCGCGACCGTATGGCTGATGCAGCGTTACGCATTCTTTCGCCGCTCGACCGGGGATTCGCCGCGCTTTTTTGCCTATGTCGTCAACGGTGTCGTCGCCAGCGCGATCGCCGCCCTAATCTGCTTGCTCTTTTATCAGATCGGCGCTGACGGCAACGCCGATCCCACCATGGTGGCCGAGCGCGACCTGTCGCTGATCCTGCTGAGCTTTCCGTTATGTGCGGCGGTGGCGCTATGCTGCGACGACTGGCCCAACGATACGACGCCGCCTCGCGGGCTGCGTTTGGCCGAGGCGCTCGGCTGCGCCGCCCTGATCGGAGCGGCGACGGTTCTGCTCTATTTTGAGGGAATGCTGCTGCTCCCGCCGGACGCGCGAACCGGCTGGCGGCTGCCGGTCGTGCTGGCGCTGCCGAGCGCTGTCGCCATGGTGGTCGGCGGTTGCGTGCCGCACATCTACCGCTCTGCCCGCCATGTCGCCAGCGTGCGGCGCGACGAGGCGAACGAAATTCCGATGTCTTCCCCGTCGACCGCAACCAACGGCGCACCATCCGGCCGCGAACTGGCTTAACCAGAAGCCAGGATGGGCCCCCTCACCCGCGAACATCTGGGCCTTGCTGATCGACCTAGCCGGTGGTGCGGCTGTCGTCGGTTGCGGCCCCGTCCGCCCGGTCCCGCCGCGTTCGCTGTTTAGGCCGGGCGGCGGTCGGCGCGCTGGGCCAGCCGCGCTTCTATCGCGTCCCAGATCTTGGCGGCGACGTCGACCCCGTCGAGGCGGGCGATTTCCTGGATCCCGGTCGGCGAGGTCACGTTGATCTCGGTCATCCAGTCGCCGATCACATCGATGCCGACAAACACGAGCCCTTGGGCCCGCAGGGTCGGTCCGATCGCGGCGCAGATCTCGCGTTCGCGCGCGGTCAGCTCGGTCTTCTCCGGACGGCCGCCGACATGCAGGTTGGCGCGCGCCTCGCCGGCGGCCGGCACCCGCAGGACCCCGCCCACGGCCTCGCCTTCGACCAGGATGATGCGCTTGTCGCCCGCCCGGATCTCCGGCAGGTAGCGCTGCACCATGACCGGCTCGCGCTGGATCTGCTCGTACATCTCCAAAAGCGCGGTCAGGTTCTCGTCCCCCGCACGCAGCCGGAATACGCCGGCCCCGCCATTGCCGAACAGCGGCTTCAGGATGATGTCGCCGTGCTCGTTCCAGAAGGCGCGGATCTCGTCGCGGTCGCGGGTCAGGAGGGTCGGCGGCATCAGCTCCCTGAAGCGCAGCACAAAGAGCTTCTCCGGCGCGTTGCGCACCGCCGCCGGATCGTTGACCACGAGCGGCCCGTCTGCCGGCAGCAGCTCGAGTAGATGGGTCGCGGTGATATAGGCCATGTCGAACGGCGGGTCCTGGCGCATCAGGATCACGTCGACGCCGGCGAGGTCGAGCTCCTCAGAGGCGCCGAAGCGGTGATGATGGCCGTGGCGGCGGACCACTTGGAGCGGCCGCCCGCGGGCATAGAGGCGCCCGTCGCGCAGGGTCAGGGCCTCGGGCAGGTAGTGGAACAGCGCATGGCCGCGGGCCTGCGCCTCGAGCGCGAGGGCGAATGTCGAATCCGCGTCGATGTTGATCGTGTCGATCGGATCCATCTGGATCGCGACGGCGAGACCCATGGCTCATCTCCTGGTGACCGGCACTGATATACCGGGCGGCGCGACCCGCCGCCACCGGCTCCGCCGGCGGGGATTCGAAGGTAAATGGACATTGGCTGATCGGCGGGGAGCGCGGCGCAGCACCGTCGCGCCAAAGGTTGATGTCGGCTGGAATGTATGCGCCTATCCTCGCATTTTCTTAACAGTGCCCTGCCTATCCTGATGGCGGGCGTCGCCGTGGATTCAGGCTGCACCGGCTTGACCGCCAATACGGGAGCGGGGATGACAGGCTCGCAATTCGAACCACAATATTACGATGCTCTACACTCGAGGCCCGACAGCAATCTAGCGCAACCTCTCAAGAGCCCGTATTACCCGTTGTATCGAAAAGTGCGCGAGTTTGTGCGGCAACAGGGCGTGCATGCGGTGCTCGAGGTCGGCTGCGGCAGCGGGGTGCTGGCCGAGATGCTGATCGCCGACGGACTGACCTATGACGGCTTCGACTTTAGTCCGGTCGCGGTCGAAAACGCCCGCTCCCGCAGCCCGGAAGGCCGTTTCTTTGTCGCCGACGCGACCCGGCCGTCAGCCTATGACCGATCCTACGACAGCATCGTATGCTGCGAGGTCTTGGAACACATCGATGGCGATTTGGCCGCGGTCCAGCACTGGAAATCCGGCGCCTGCTGTGTGTGTTCGCTGCCGAACTTCGACTACGAGAGCCACGTCCGATTTTTCCGCTCCGAAGACCAGATACGACAGCGTTACGGCGGGTTGCTCGACATCAGCCAAATCGCGCGGGTGCCCAGCTCGGCGAGCGCAAATCTCAGCTGGGCCGCATATTGGCGGCGGATCAGGTGGGCTCGCAACGAGCCGACCCGGCTGCTCGGCATTCTCGGGATCAACCGCTTCGAGTGGTTTGGCGGCTGGTTCGTGTTCGTCGGACGGCGCCGCTGATGCGCCGACGCGAAATGCCGCGCGTGCGGGCGCGATAGCGCAAAGCCAGCTCGGCGCGACAATCGAGCGCTCTGGCAGGGTGCTGCTTTATTTTCCCGTGCAGGCCCCCTTCCAGATGGCCCCGCGGGGCCATCTTAGGCTGGGGCAAACTTTTAAATCACGGCCGAAAGCCCCATCCGGATGATGGCGGTGGCGCGGCCGTTCATCTCCGGGCTGAACTCCAAGACGATCAACATGCCGAACGCGGCGACCCGCGAGGACTGCAAGAGCGCCTGCCTGATGTCCGGGCACCGCGACCGCGGCCGTCGCTCCTGTTCGAGCCGTGTCACGCTCGATAACGAGTTGGGGGTTGCATCCGGCGGCAGGACAATGTTTCGTGGCGGGAGCATTCGGGTCGCACCCGCCGCTGTCCAGCTGCCGGTCGGATCGCTCAGGGAACACAATGCGGGTGTTGGTCGGGCTCTACCTCGTGATCGGAGTGGCACTGCTGGCGATCGGCTATCTGCTGCCCGGCCCGTGCCCCAACCGCAACACCGACATCGTCAGCGACGTCGTCTTTGTGCTGACCTGGCCGGTTGGTCTCTACGCCGAAGTCTATCATGGGCAGTTGTCGGTCGAGGGTTGGCTTCGCGCGCAGGCCTGCCAAGGCGGCGACGGATTGGGAACCAAGAAGATCTGAGGCCGGCGCTGGGCGCCGGCGCCCGGGCGACCCATTGGAATAAGGGTTAACCGACAAATTTTCGGGAATTGCCGCTTGCGTTCCGGGCGCAACGGCGTATTTATCGGGTCCGCGACGCACTCGCACGTGCCTATGGCCCATGGTGGTTATGCAACGACGTAACGCGTCCTTTTTGGTCGTCCGGCCGAAAGGCCGGTCCCGAGAGGGAGGTCGATATGGTTGCTTTCCGGCTGAGGGGCGTGGTGCCCTGCCCCGACGCGAACCTCCGCGGGACGCGCCTGCGCGGGCGGGGCAACCGGGTCATCGACCCGAGTAGTCTGAGCTAAGCAGCAAAATGTAGCCGAGTCGGGCGTCAAAGCCCGGTTCTGCTGTCGTCTTTTCGGTTTGCTTTCGGTCGAGGCCGAGGCGATGCCCGGCGTGTCTGCACACGCTCGCGTAGCCTTGGGCGCGACCGACAGCGGCCTGCTTCGCTCAGCCGCTTCGCGGGAAGGATCACCCCCCATAATGAATGAGAGGATCTCGCGTTTCCTCGCCGAAAATGCGCCGGAGACCCCCTGCCTCGTCGTGGATCTCGACACGATTGCCGAGGCTTACGACGCCTTGTGCCGGCATCTGCCGCTCGCCCGCGTCTATTACGCGGTAAAGGCCAACCCGGCTGTGGCGATCCTGGCCATGCTCGACGGCAAGGGCGCCAATTTCGACGTGGCCAGCCGCGGCGAAATCGAGCTGTGCCTCGATAACGGCGTGGCCGCGGACCGGCTGTCGTTCGGCAACACGATAAAGAAGGAAAGGGACATCGCCTTTGCCCATGGCGCGGGGCTGCGGCTGTTTGCCTTCGACAGCGCGCACGAGCTCGAGAAGCTGGCGCGCGCGGCCCCGGGTGCCCGCGTTTTCTGCCGCATACTGGTCGATTGCGCCGGCGCCGAATGGCCGCTGTCGCGCAAGTTCGGCTGCGTCCCCGAGATGGCGGTCGACCTCTTGCGGCAGGCGCGCCGCCTCGGCCTCGACCCTTACGGCGTGTCGTTCCATGTCGGCTCTCAGCAAACCGATCTGCGGCAGTGGGACGGCGCCGTCGGCACCGCGGCGCGCATGTTCTCGCTGCTCGCCGAGGCCGATATCGATCTGCGCATGGTCAATATCGGCGGCGGGTTTCCGGCGCATTACACCGGCGAGGTGCCGGCGGTCGAGAGCTATGCCCGCGCGGTCATGGCGGCGGTAACTCGGCATTTCGGCAACCATCTGCCGGAAATCATCATCGAGCCCGGGCGCTCGCTCGTCGGCGACGCCGGGGTGATCCAAAGCGAGGTCGTGCTGATCTCGCAAAAGGGCGGCGGCGATGCGCGGCGCTGGGTCTATCTCGATGTCGGCAAGTTCAACGGGCTCGCCGAGACGATGGACGAGAGCATCAAGTACCGGATCGCGACCCCCGGCCGCGACGGGGCCAGCGGCGCGGTCATCCTCGCTGGGCCGACCTGCGACAGCGCCGACATTCTGTACGAGCGCACCGAGTACCGGCTGCCGCTTGGCCTCGAAGTCGGCGACAAGGTCGAGATCCTGTCGGCCGGCGCCTACACCGCGAGCTACGCCTCGGTCGGGTTCAACGGCTTCGCCCCGATCCGCACCTATTGCATCTGAGCCGGCGCCGGCAGGTCGAACCAGCTGCCGCTCGGGTGCGGCACTGTAAGCTGATTTCGCAGCGGATCAGGGAGAACAAGATGAAACGGACGATTTCGGCATGCGCCGGCCCGGCGCTCGGCATGATCGCGCTCGGCATGATCGCGGTCGGCGCCTCGGCAGCGACAAAACACTCGGCGACAAAGCACTCGGCGCAAAACGGGCCGCCGGCCTGCGGCGCGCTGAGCTTCCGGGCGGTGGCTGCCGGCGCCGCCGACGGCGACCAGCAGGCCGGCTTCTACCGATCGCGCTACGGCACCTTGGCGCTGCACGCCGATGTCAAGCAAGGCCAGGCGGTCGACTATTTCGTGCTGGCCGACGGCAAGCGGCTGGGTGCGGCACCGGCCGCTCTGCCGGATTGGGCGACGAGTTGCGCCGCGGCAAAGAAATTGCCCGCGCCGCTCGCCGCCGGCGCCTCGGCCTGCACCGGAGAACGCTTCCGGGTTGCTCTCGCCCATGCCGGGGACCAGCGTCTGGCGCTGCTCTATGCGCTCGCCGGCTCGACTTGGCGGTTCTGCAGCGCCGGCAGCTATTGACGAGGTGACGCGGTGACGCGGCGCTGGTCGCATCGGCCATTGCCAGCGCCGACAAGCTTCAAGTAGTGTCGCCGCGGCGACGGGCCGCACCGGGTCAAGCTCGGCGACCGACAGCAAGGGTCGCCCAAGAAACCGGGTTTATCAGAGCAGCGAGAGCCGTGGCGCGACGTCGTGATGCGGCGCCGGCATAGGGAGAGCGCGATGTTGGAATTACTAGAGCAGCAGAAGAAGCTGACGACGAATCAGTGGAAGATCGCTGGCGCCGCGACGCTCGGCGACATGCTCGATTTCTTTGATTTCTTCCTGATCGGCTTCGTTCTGGCGTTCGTGGTGAAGGCGTGGCACCTCAACTACGGGCAGTCGGGCGCGATCCTGCTGGCCTCGGGGGTCAGCGCGCCATTCGGCTCGCTGCTCTATGGCTGGATGGCCGACAAGGTCGGCCGGCGCACCGCGCTGATCACCGCCGTGCTCAACGTCTCGCTCGCCACCGGGGCGATGGCGCTGACCCCGGAAGGTGGATGGATCTACCTGGTCATCTGCCGCTTTTTCGTCGGCTTCGCGGTGACCGGATTGTATTCGGTCGACATCACCCTGATGCAGGAATTCTCCCCGGCTCACAAGCGCGGCTGGTTCACCGGCGTCACCACGACGATGCTGCCGGCCGGCCAATTGATCGCCGCCTTGCTCGGCGCGTTCGCCGCCCCCTATATCGGTTGGCGCGGGATGGTTGCGGTGGGGTTGCTGCCGGCCTTCCTGTGCTTGTACATTCGAGCGTTCGTCCCCGAATCGCCGCATTGGCTGCTGCGCCAGGGCCGGGTCGAAGAGGCGCGCAAGGCGCTCGCCTGGGCCTTGCAGATGGACCCGGCAAAAATCGCATTGCCGGCCGTGCCCCCGATCATCGAAAAAACCCGCTGGCTCGAAATATTTAAATATCCGCGCAGCATCATCGCCGGCTGCCTGACCGGGCTGACCCAGACCGGCGGCGTGGCGCTGGCCCTTTGGCTGGTGACCCTGCTGGTCATGGTGCTGAAGATCAGCGCGCCCGAGGCCTCAAAGCTGATCATCTGGATCAGCCTGTCGGCGATCGCCGGCCGGTTCTTCTGCTCGTGGATCTCGGATGCGTGGGGACGCCGCGCCTCCGGCGTGTTCAGCTGCTTGGCCGGCGGTGTATTCATGTCGCTGGCCGGCTATCTGCACAGTGTGTTCATCGGCGGCATGTCGATGTTCTTTTTGATGATCCTGATCCAGAACTTCTTCGGCAGCGGCAACTATTCGATCGTCGGCCCTTATATGGGCGAGTTGTGGCCGGCCCGGCTGCGCGGCAGCGGCATGGGCTTTGTCTATGGCGTCGGCAATCTCGGCAAGTTTATCGGCCCGGCGGGGCTGGCGCTGATCGCCGGCTCGTCGAACATGGTCAGCCCAAAGGCGACCCTCGCCGCGCTGATCCCCGGTTTCAATTACTTCGCCTTCTGGTACTTTCTCGGTGCGGTCGCGTTCTGGTTCATCGGCATGGAGACCCGCGGCAAGACCATCGACGAAATCGAAACCGCGCTCGACGGCCCGCGCCCGGTTGCAGCAAGCGCCGCGGGTCGCGCCGCCGGGAACTGAGCCGATCCACTCCGCGCGGACGCGCGAGCCCGACGGCGCGACCGCCGGCGACCGGGATCAGCGGTTAGTGATCAGCGGTTCTGGGTCCAGTCGTCGCGCCACAGGAAATCGGGGCCGAGCTCGGCGAGGCTCGGGCAGCCGATCTGGGCCATGACCAGATCGATCTCGGTGCGGAAGATGTCGACCGCCTTCTTGACCCCGGCGCCACCGCCGGCGACCGCGCCATATAGTGTCGGCCGGCCGAAGAAGACGAACTGGGCGCCGAGGCACCGGGCGATCAGGATATCGGCGCCGCGCCTGACACCACTGTCGAGCATGACCGTCACCTTGTCGCCGACCGCCGCTTTGATCGCCGGCAACGCGTCGAGCGAGGCCGGAGCCTGGTCGAGCTGGCGGCCGCCATGGTTCGACACGATGATCCCGTCGACGCCGATCTCGGCGGCCCGGACCGCATCGGCCGGGCTCAAAATCCCTTTGACGACGAGCGGGCGCGGGAACAGCCGGCGATAGCGTTCGAGGTCGCGCCAGGTCTGCGCCGCAGCCGGGGTCTGGGTGCGGCCAAGCCGGATCGCATCGGCCTTGCTGGCGCCATTGCCGGCATGCGGGGCCCAGTTGCCGAGGGTCGGGGCGCCGCCGTGCCGCACATAATCGATGACCCAGGCCGGGTGGGTCATCGCCTCCAACAGGATCGACGGCTTCAGCTTCAGGGCTTCCATGACCCCGCCGTTGCGCACCGAGGCAAAGCCGTTGCGCCAGTTGCGCTCGCGCTTGGGGTGGATCGGTACGTCGACGGTCAGCACCAGCGCGCCGACGCCGCAGTCTCGGGCGCGACCGATCAAGGCGTCGGAGAGATTGCCGTCCTTTGCCGCGTAGAGTTGATACCAGGTGTTGTCGGGCGCCACCCGCATCGCCTCTTCCATCGAGGCGTTGCTGCCGCCCGACATGATGAAGGGGATGTTGGCTTCGGCCGCCGCCTCGGCCAGCAGCAGATCGCCGTTGCGCCGGTAAAGACCGGCGCCGCCGGTCGGCGAGATGCCGAACGGGCTCGAATAGGTATGGCCGAACAAGGTCGCCGCCTGGTCGCGCACCGACACGTCGACCAGGTAGCGCGGCAACAGCTGGTGCTTTTGAAAGGCGGCGCGGTTGCGCTCGAGGCCGCGCTCGTCTTCGAGCCCGCCTTCGATAAAGTCGAAGATGATCTTCGGCAATTTGCGCTTGGCGATCCGGTGCAGGTCTTCGATGTTGATTGCCTGGTCGAGCTTCATCGTCACAGGGTCCCGCTGAAAGGCGCCAGTTCGAAGGAACAATGCTGGTTTCGTGCGCGGCCGACAACCATCAAGGCGTCGCAACCGCCATGCCGAGCGCGCGGGCGGCAGCGGCGATGCCGTGGTCGAAGGTAACGAGCGTCGCATCGAAGGGCCGGGCGATCGCGATGTGCAGCGCATCGGCTCTCGACGAGACCGGACTCGCCTTGGGCTACGCCGACAAAATCCGCAAATTCGAGGCTCAGCGGCCAACCGAAGAACCTTAATTGGACAGCATCACCTGCTAGGCGCGGTTGGATACAAATCACAGGAGATGGAAATGAAAATCGCCCTATTACCCGGCGATGGCATCGGCCCCGAGATCGTGGCCGAGGCGGTCAAGGTCCTCAAAGGGCTCGACGAACAATTCAAATTCGAGGAAGCCCCCTTCGGCGGCGCAGGCTACGAAGCGAGCGGCCGTCGGCTGTTGCGCAACACACGAGGGAAACCCTGGCCGTCGCTGGACTCGACTAACGCGCTGTTGACCGGCTGCGGTAGCCCCGGAGTGGATCGTAGGGAGCCCGCAAGTCGAGGACCAAAATCCGGGGCGGCAGGGGGCAAGCCGGCCGCCGGAATACCGTCGTGCGCAATTTAAGGGCCTTCGGGGAGTCGGTCGGTGCGCAAGCACCCGCGCGCATCCGCCCACGCCGTCGCGATCACCTGGTGGCGCAAGAAGGGCGACGAGTTCAGGGCCGCTACGCAGCAGCGCAATCGGCCCGACCGCTGCGCTATATCTGGGGCTCAAGGAGATCAGCCCTGGGCGCCAACGCCGTTGTTCGGGCTCGGACCGATGCGCAGACCAAGGCCGAAGCCGCGGCCGTATTGAAGGTGATGGGCCTCACGGTGTCCGACGCGTTCCGGCTGACGATGGTGAGGATCGCCAAGGAGAAGGCGCTGCCGTTCGAGCCTCTGGCGCCGAACGAGGAGACAATCGAGGCGATGAAGGCCGCGCGTCGCGGCGAACTGGTCACAATCGCGCCGCCGGGCAACCTGCTCGCGAGCCTGGATGCGGGCGGTTAAGCATACCAGCCGCTTTCGACGCGACCACAAGCGGGAGGAATCGGGCCGGCGCGCCAAGCGCCTCGATCCCGTGCTGCTCGAAACCGTCACGGTGCTCGCGACCGACGAGCCGTTGGCCCGGCGGCATTTCGATCACCCGCTCAGCGGTGAGTGGAACACGATCCTCATGGCATCGGCAACGATGTGCCTTTCGTGCCGCTACATCTCCTTCATCACTTGCGCATAGGAGATGACGGCGAACAGCGCGGTGCCTCCGGCGATGTTGCCGAGGAGCACCGGGATCGTGAACCGGGCGATCATCTGCCACAGGCTCCATTGGCCGTCGAGCACCAATAGAAAGCCCTCGACGCTGCCGGCGACGATGTGGGTGAAGCCGGCGATGGCGATCAGGTAGGTCACCATCGTCACAACCTGGAATTGCGCGCCCTCGGCGCTGGGAATGAGCCAGACCATCGACGCGATCAGAAACCCGGCGCCAACCGCCCGGAAAAACATCGCGGCCCAGCCGAGCCCGAGCAGATGCCCGCTGAGCTCCAGCATCCCGTGGCGCAGCTCTGGGGTCAGCACCGGGGTAAGGGTGCAAAACAGCGCCGCCACAAGCGTGCCGGCCATGTTGGCGGCAAAGACAACCGCCCACATCCGCGCCAGCCGCCGCACGTTCGCGAGGGTGAGCTCGGCCATGACCGGCAGCACGACGGTGACCGTGTTCTCGGTGAACAGCTGCTGGCGCGCCAGCACGACGATCAGAAAGCCCACCGAATAGCCGAACCCGCTGACCAGCGGGCGCCAGGGCGCCGCCGGCAGATGCACCCAGAGGACGGCTTGGGCCAGCAGTGAAAAGCTGATCGACACCCCGGCGGCGGCGCCCGACCACCACAGCGAGGTGATCGGGCGGTCCATTTCGGCTTCGCCCTCGCGGCGCACGATTTCGTAGATGACCGGGGTGCGCAGCCGCGCCCGGTCTTCGATGTCCTCGACCTCATGCTCGCTGACGCCGCGTGGCAGCCCCTCATCGTGCTGATCGTCCGGCTTGGCGTCGGGGCCATCATCGTTCGACACACCCACCGACCGGTTCCTTGCTGCGAGGTTGCGTTCCCCGAGCCTGTGAACACCCCGAGGGCGCAATCCATCGCCGCTGCCATCGCGGCTGCGCTAATTTCGCGGCCGCCGGGACGCCCTAAGTTGCACCGTGTCCTCGCGCTATTGCGCGACCCAGCCGCCATCCACCGAGAGAGCTGCGCCAGTGATCGTCTTGGCCGCCTCGCCGCACAAGAACACGGCGAGGGCGCCCAGCTGCTCCGGTGTGGTGAACTCGAGCATCGGCTGCTTTTCGCACAGCAGATTTTCGCGCGCGGCTTGCACCGCGATGCCCTCGGCTGCGGCGCGGGCTTCGATCTGGCGTTGCACCAGCGGGGTCAGGACCCAGCCGGGGCAGATCGCGTTGCAGGTGACGCCGTCGTTTGCGGTCTCGATCGC
>Ga0210398_10003937_pt1 | contig 14074 bp, 9 predicted proteins | sample IncBWC4OmetaG_FD_161047 | JGI IMG/M metagenome (GOLD analysis project Ga0210398, IMG submission 161047) | Forest soil microbial communities from Barre Woods Harvard Forest LTER site, Petersham, Massachusetts, United States - Inc-BW-C-4-O | ecosystem: Environmental > Terrestrial > Soil >...
CTGGGTGGTCTCGATGCTGGCCAGCGAGGCGACGGCGGAGCTGAGCTCCGCCGGGGTGCTGGCCTTGGCGTACGCCGCCAGGGCCGCCTGGGCCGCCGGGTCGTTGAACCGGCCGTAGTCAGCGGAGGCGGTCTTGCCGACCGGCGCCGTCAGGGTGGAGTCCATCCAGTTGTCGTAGGTGAAGTACGGGGTCAGGCCCTGAGCGCCCCAGTGGATGGCGGCGCTGAAGGTACCGTTGTTGAGGTCGTTGGTCCAGGTAGTCGGGCCGTTAGGGCCGCCGTCGCCGTCGACCGAGGCGTTGAAGCCGAGCGCGTTCAGCTGCTTGACGATCAGCTGCGAGTCCAGGTAGTAGTCGCTGTAGCTGACCGGGTCCTCGATCGAGAACGTGATCTTCTGGCCGTTCTTCTCCCAGAAGCCACCGGTCTTCGTGTACCCGTCACTGGTCAGGATCTGGCTGACCTTGTTCGTGTCGCTGGTGGCCGGCAGGTTGTTGGCCAGCGACGACGGCAGGTAGCTCTGCTGCGACGGCAGGATCATGCCCGCCGTGCTGCTCACGGCCGGCTCGTTGCTCGATTCGCCGTCCACGGACAGCTGCTGCCTGTCGATCCCGTAGTTGATCGCCTGGCGGACCGCCGGGTCGTTCAGCGGCGCCTTGGTGACGTTGAACCACAGGCCGACCACGTTGTTGTCGGTGTAGTACGGGGCGGAGCTGGTCCAGGTCACGTTGTCTGGGCTCTTGGACAGGTAGTTCGACTGCACGCCGGGGATCGCGATCCCGCCCCAGTCGATCGTGCCGCTGGAGATCGGGAGCAGCAGGTTGGCGTTGCTCGTGTACGCGGGGAAGTCGATCTCCGGAACGTGGATGCTGCCCTTGGCGTAGTAGTCCGGGTTGAGCTTCATGGTGAAGCCCTGCGGGCTGAACTTGTCGAGCACGTACGGGCCGGTGCCGACCGGGTTCGGGTCAGCGTAGGTGACCGGGTTGCCGATCGAGCCCCAGATGTGCTGCGGCACGATCTGGGTCTGGAGGATGAAGTACAGCTCGGCGAGTTCCGGCTGGGCGAAGGTCAGCGTCGCGGTGTTCCCCGAGCCGGTCGCGGTGACCGGGATCGGCGTGGCCGGAGTGTTCAGCGCCGGGTACTTCTTGAGCAGGTTGAACGTGAACGCGACGTCCGCCGCGCTGAACGGCGTGCCGTCACTCCACTTCACCCCGGACCGCGTGGTGATGGTCAGCGTCTTCCCGTCCGGTGACCACGAGGTGCTGGTGGCCAGCTCGGGGATCGGCGCCGCGGTGGGGTCCTGGGTGTTGAAGACCATCAGCGGCTCGTCGTAGAGATCCACCGCGTGCATCTCGTATCCGGTACCGGTCTGGGAGTACGGGTTGAAGTTGTCGGCCATTGGCGACAGTTCGGTCGTCACGATCGTGAGCGGCTTGCCTAGCGAGCTGCTCGTGCCCGCGCTCGAGCTGCCCGAGCTAGCGGCGGAGCTGCAGGCCGCGGCGCCCAGCGTGAGAAGCGCGACGGCCGCGACGCCGTATGAGAATCTGCGTTTCATTGCACCTAAACTCCTAAGTGCCCGGCCGGCTATGCGCCGACCTGTTGTGAAGTGACCGTTGCGGGGTCTGTTTCCCTGGCGGCGCTGGTCGGCCGGGTGACCGCCGTGCGCCGGTGGTGACTGGTGATAGGACTCGCGCTAGGTACTGTCAGCGCTCATCACCTCTCCTCCTCCTGCTCCTCCTGCTCCCTTCCTCGCTCCTCGTCCTCTGAGGCCGGGGTTGGGTCCGGGCTCGGAGCCGGGCTCGGCTGTGCCCGGTTTGCCAGGCTTATCAGTGATTGTCCTGGTTGTCCCGGTCACGTCTCGGGCCACGACAATCCCGTGTTTCGCGGTGACCTCATGTGTCACGCCGGTCGCGCCGGTGTCCAGGAGCCAGCACGCGCTGACGTGACCGGGACCGGCGGGGAAAGCCGGAGGGACCTGCTCCGCGCAGATCGCCATGGCGTACGGGCACCGCGTGCGGAACCGGCAGCCGGACGGCGGCGCGACCGCGCTCGGCGGGGCGCCCCGGCCGCGCAGCGTGACCGGCGCGGTCCGTTCCGGGTCGGGGGCCGCGCTCAGCAGCAGCTGGGTGTACGGGTGCGCGGGGGAGTCGGTGACCTGGACGGCCGTCCCTGACTCGACCACGCGGCCCGCGTACATCACGATGATCGTGTCGGCCAGGTACCTGGCCGAGGCGATGTCGTGCGTGATGTACAGGATCGCGAGCTGCTCCTTCTCCCGCATGTCGCCGAGCAGGTTCAGCACGCCGAGGCGGATCGACACGTCGAGCATCGAGACTGGCTCATCGGCGAGCAGTACCCGCGGCTCCACCGCGAGCGCCCGGGCGATGGCCACCCGCTGCCGCTGGCCGCCCGACAGCTCGTGCGGGTACTTGTGCGTGAACGCGTCCGCCGGGGCCAGCGCCACCCGGTCGAGCACCGCCGCGACCTTGTCGTCCAGGTCGGATCCTGACCCGGCGAGTCCGTGTACCTTGAGCGGCCTGACCAGGTGGTAGCGCACGTCGTGGATCGGGTTCAGCGACGCGAACGGGTCTTGCAGCACCATCTGCACGGACTTCGCGTAGTCGCGCCGCCTGCGCTGCGTGCGCGGCAGGGCGCGGCCCGCCATCGTGAGCTCACCCGAGGTCGGAGTGATGAGCCCGGCGAGCATCCGCGCCAGGGTCGACTTGCCCGAGCCGCTCTCGCCGACCACGGCGGTGATGTGCGCCGTCGGCAGCGAGAGCGACACGTCATCGACCGCGTGCACCACCAGGCGCTCGGACCCGCGGGCGAGCAGCCGCCGGCCTGTCGTCGCGGCGCCGTGCACGGGGAAATGCTTGGTCAGGCCGCGCGCCTCAAGCAGCGGCGCCGCACGCTCGTCCGGTGTGAGCGCGTCCGGTGTGAGCGCGTCCGGTGTGAGCGCGGGCGCGGCGTCCCGCGCGGCCCGGGCGGCGGGGGACGCCGCCCCGGCCGCGGTCTGTGTCACTCGCCGATCTCGGCTGCGGTCGGGCACCGGGGCGCCAAGGTCCCGCTCGGCCAGTGCTGGTTCAGACGGTGCCAGTTCAGATGGTGCTAGTTCAGACAGTGCTGGCTCGGGCAGGGCCAGCTCCGGCGGAACCGGCTTGTCTCCGTGCTGCAGCCAGCAGGCGGCCATCCGGCCGGTTCCCGTTGCCTCCAGGGGAGGGTCTTCCGAGGTGCACCGGTCGAAGGCGAACCGGCAGCGCGGGTGGAATACGCAGCCGGACGGCAGGTGGCGCAGGTCCGGCGGTGAGCCTGGGATACCGGTCATCGGCAGCCGCGCGCCGTGCAGTGGCGGGAACGAGCTGAGCAGGCCCAGGCTGTACGGGTGGCGGGGGGCACGGAACAGGGCCGCCGCGCTGGCGCTCTCCACCAGCCGGCCGGCGTACATCACCGCGAGCGAGTCGGCGATCTCGATCAGGAGCGACAGGTCGTGGGTGATAAACAGGATCGCGAAGCCGAACTGGTCCCGCAGGTCCTTCAGCTCCTCAAGGATCTCCCGCTGGGTGACCACGTCCAGCGCCGTGGTGGGCTCGTCCATGATGACGATCTGCGGCCGCAGCGCCAGCGCCATGGCGATCATGACCCGCTGCCGCATGCCGCCGGACAGCTCGTGCGGGTGGCTGGATAGCCGATCTCCGCTGATCCCGACCATCTGGAGCAGCTCCACGGCCCGAGCGTGCCGCTGCTTCGCGGACATGTCCGGCAGGTGCGCGGCGAGCGCGTCGGTGAGCTGCGCGCGGATCGTCAGCACCGGGTTGAGCGCGTTCATCGCGCTTTGCAGCACCAGGGATATCTGCGACCAGCGCAGCACCCGCAGCTCCGCGGACCCGGCCTCGAGCAGGTCCACGGTCCGGCCGTCCTCCAAGTGCAGCAGCACCTCGCCGCCGGTGATCACGCCGGGCGCGCGCAGGAGCCGGGTAGCCGCCATGACCAGCGTGGACTTCCCGCTGCCGCTCTCCCCGGCCAGGCCGAGCACCTCGCCCCGGTGCAGCACCAGGTCCGCGCCGGCCACCGCGTGGGTGGCATCCGGTCCCTGACCGTAGTCGACGTGCAGTCCGCGCACCTCGAGCAGCGGCTCGCCGTACCCGGTCCCGTTCACCGCCGCCCTCCCTCGGTCGCCAGGCCGGTCGCGATCCCGGTGCCGATCCCGGTCCTCACCTCGGGCCGGATCACCGGCGTCAGCGCGAACTCTGGCCTGAGGCGGCGGCGGCCGCTCTTCCGGGTCAGCCCGGCGGTCCGCAGCCGCGGGTTGATGAACTCGTCGATGCCGAAGTTCAGCAGCACGAGCGAGGTGCCGAGCAGCGCTATCGCGAGGCCGGGCGGGATGAACCACCACCAGTACCCGGTCAGCTCGGCGTTGGACAGCTGGGCGTAGAACAGCATGCCGCCCCAGCTCCAGTTCGGGTTGACAAGGCCGAGGAAGGCCAGCGCCGCGTACGTGCCCACCGCGTACAGGACGGTGAACAGGAACGATGTCGCGACGATCGGGGTCAGATTGGGCAGGATCTCGGACGCGATGATCCGCCACCGGCGCTCGCCGATGATCCTGGCCGAGTCGACGTAATCCCTGTTCCGCAGGGACAGCGTCTGCGCGCGTAGGACCCGCGCTCCCCACGCCCACCCAGTCACCGCGATGACCAGGGCGATCACGAATAGGTTGCCGCTGGTCGACTGGCCGAGGAAGCCGACCATGATGATCAGCAGCGGCAGCGCGGGCATCACCAGGAAGACGTTCGCGAGCATGGACAGCAAGTCGTCGGCGAGCCCGCCGAGGTAGCCGGCGGTCACACCGATCACTACCGACGCCGCGGTGGCGATCACCCCGCCGATCAACGCCACGCCGATCATGCGGCCGCCACCGACAAGCAACTGCGAGAAGACGTCCTGCTGCACCTGGGTGGTGCCGAGCCAGTGCGCGCCCGAGGGGGGAAGCGGGACCGGGGCGTTAGCGAATGTCGCGTCCGGGCTGTACGGCCTGACGAACGGCCCGATGATCGCCCAGAGGATAAAGAACGCCAGCATCCCCAGGCCGGTGAGGATCTTCCCTGACCGGGGCAGGCGCAGCGCCCGGTTCCGGCGCGGCCGGCCAGGCGCAGCCCCGGGCGGTTCGGCCCCCGGCGCGGGGCCGCCGCCAGCGAGCTGGTCGGTGCCGATGCCCATGGCTCAGGCCTCCTGTCGGATGCGCGGATCGAGGAAGACGTAAACGAAGTCGGCGATCAGGTTAGCCAGCAGGACCGCGAATGTGATGAGCAGGAAAATGCCCTGGAGCAGCGCGTAGTCGTTGTCCGCCACCGCGTTGACGAGCAGCAGGCCGAGGCCGGGGTAGCTGAACACGATCTCGGTGAGCAGCGCGCCGGACACGATGAAGCCGATGGCGAGGGCGAAGCTGGAGACGCTCGGCAAGATGGCGTTGCGGGCCGCGTACCAGATGACCCGGCGCCGCGGCAGGCCCTTGGCGGCGGCGATCAGGACGTAGTCCTCGTCCATCGTGGTGAGCATCACATTGCGCATGCCCACGATCCAGCCCGCCGCCGACGCGACCACGATCGTCAGCGCCGGGAGCACGGCGTGGTCGAGCACGTCACTGATGTAGGTCCAGCTGACGGCCGGGAAGTCGAGGTTCTGGTGCGCGCCCTCGGCCGGGAACCAGCCGAGCTTGATGGCGAACAGGTCGACGGCCAGGAACGCGAGGAAGAAGTAGGGGGCGGCCTGGAAGAACGTGACCACCGGCAGCAGGTTGTCCAGCCAGCTGCCACGCCGCCAGGCGACGAGCGCGCCGATCACGGTGCCGAAGACGAAGCTGATCAGCGTGGCGACTCCGACCAGGCCGAGCGTCCACGGCGCCGCCGCTCTGATCACGCTGCTGACCGGCTCGAATCCGTTGCTGACCGAGATCCCGAAGTTGAAGTGCAGCACATCGTTCCAGAAGTGGGTGTACTGCGCCCACAGGCTGGCCTTGGTGTTGACGCCGAACTGCTCGTCCATGGCCGCGATCGTCGCCGGGCTGAACTGCTGGCCCTGCGCCTTGGACAGGATCGCGTCGACCGGGTTGCCGGGGATCAGCCTGGGGATGAGGAAGTCCAGGCTGATGGCGACGACCGCGGTCACCAGGTAGAAGCCAAGCCGCCGGGCGATCGCGCGCATCTATCTCGCCTCCTGTTCGTCACGCGGACCGCCCTGGTGCTGGCCGCAGCCGCAGCTTTCGCGGCGCACCATCCGGGTCGGCAGCGTGATGTCCCGGCCGCGGGCGTCCCCGTTCTGCCCGGGCTCGCGGCCGATCATGGCGTAGAGGGTCTCGAAGGCGGTGGCGCCCATGTCCTGGATGGACTGCCGGACGCTGGTGAGCTGGGGGCGAAGGTGGCGGGCGACCGGGATGTCGTCGAACCCGGTCACGGCCACGTCGGCGGGCACCGCGATGCCCCGCTGCGCGAGCGCGTGCAGCACGCCGATCGCCGACTGGTCGTTCGCGCACACGATCGCGTCGGGCAGCCGGACGCCGGCCTCGATCAGCGTCTCGATGGCCCGCGCCCCCTCGGCGGCCTGGTAGCTGCCCCGCCAGGCCTCGCCCCGCAGCAGCGTGACCCCGGCGGCGGCCGCCTCCTCGGCCAGCGCCTGGCCGCGGCTCAGGCTGTCCGGGCTGTCCTCGTGGCCGGCCAGGTAGCCGAGCGTGCGGTAGCCGTGGTCGACGATCAGGTGGCGGGCGAGCTCCCGCATGCCCGCCTCGTTGTCGCTGTGCACGTTGGCGGTCTCGGGTGTCGGCACGCCCGCCAGCGTGACCACCGGGACTTGCCCGGCCAGCCGCGCCAGCTCGGCCGGCGACAGGACCCGGTCAGGCAGGATGATTCCGTCGCTCTTGCGCGCCAGCGCGAAGATCCGCCGCGCCGCGTCCGGCTCGTCCAGGCCCACGGACCTGATCAGCAGATCGAAGCCGTGCTGCTGGGCGACGATCTCCATGCCCCGGTTGATCATGTCGGGGAACTGGAGGTTTTCGTCCTCATCAGCGAACATGTCGTTCGCGTGCCAGCGCGGGCGCCGGACCACGACGCCGACGACCTCCTTGAGCCGCGCGCTCAGCGCGCGGGCCGCGCCGTCGGGCACAAACCCCAGGTCGGTGACCGCCTGCAGCACCGCGTCCTTGGTCTCGGGCCGCGGGTTCCTGCGACCGTTCAGCACCCGGGACACCGACGCGATCGACACTCCGGCGGCGCGCGCCACGTCGTAGATCGTCGGCGGCTGGCTGGAGTTGACGGCTCCGCTGGCGTCGAGGTCTGAAGCCACTCATCCTCCGGTTCGGGATGGCCCTGAGGGGACCGGCTGTAAGGTAAGCGCTTACCGCATTGTGGCTCCGCTACGGCCGTTTCCTTCCGTAGCGGGGGGGCGGTAAGCGGGAAAGCGCTTACCTAACGACCGATACCAGGACGTTAAGCCTCGGCCCGGAGCCGCACAAGGGGCGAAGGTCACCTGTTACATCAACGTGACCGAAAGGTGTGGCGCGGGTTTCGGCGCGGCAGCGGAAGGTTACAGGACGCCGCGCCGCTGCAGCAGCGTATAAGAGATCCAGCCGAACGGGATGGGCAGCAAGAACGTCGCCGCGCGGAATATCAGTACCGCTGGTAGCGCCTCGTGCGCCGGGATGCCGATGGCCGTCAGCCCGGCGGCCAGGACCGCCTCGACTCCGCCGATACCTCCGGGCGTTGGCGCGGCCGATCCCACCGCGTTGCCGGCCAGGTAGACGACGGCGGCCGCGAGTATAGGAGGATGGGCACCCACCGACAGCAGCGCCGCCATGAACGCGACGAGGTAGGCGGCGGTGAGCAGCAGGTTCGCGCTGGCGCTAATCGTGAGCCTGAGCGGCTGGGAGATGGCGTCGAGGAGCCGGGGCCAGACGGCACGCAGGTGCGGCCACACGGTGCCGACCACCTTGGCGCGGGTCCGCGGCACGGCCAGCACGACCGCGACGGCGGCGACGATGACCGCGAGTCCGATCAGCACGCTGCCACCAGGTGCGATCTTGAACCGGCTGAAGCCTGACCCGGTGAGCACGCCGAACACGATCAGCAACAGCACCGTCGTGACCACGTTCACGACCTGGGACAGCGTGACCGCGGCCGCGATGGTGCTGTCGTCCACCTGCTCGCGGTGCAGGTAGCGGGCGTTGACCGCCACGTGACCCACAGTCGGCGGCAGGGCCAGGCCCACGAACGCGGTGGCCAGCTGGACGCAGAAGCCGCGCCAGATGGACAGGCGCTTAGGCACGAACGCCGCGAGGTTCTCGGCGGCCGCCACGTAGGTCACCGCCGATCCAAGCACCGCGACGGCGAGCCAGCCAGGATTGGCCCTGCTCAGCGTGCCGAGGATGTTGACGCCCGAGATCTGGCCGACGAGCAGGTAGGCGCCGACCGTGAGGGCGACCGCGCTGAACACCGTACGCCACCGGAATCGTTGCAGCTGGGTGGTTGTCACCGTGCCGCCGTCGCCGAGCAGCTCGTGCCTGACCTCGTTCACGCACCCCGTGGCGTCCCGCATGGCCCGCCACCCCCACGGCGCAAGCGCGACCGGCTGGAGGACAGCCGCGACGGCGGCCTCGTCAACCTTCCCGTAACCGGCCCGCAGCGCCGTGACGGCGCCATCGGGCCCGCAGGCCCTGGCCACGGTCGTCAGGGCCTGCGCCAGGTCGAGGCGGCGGGCGAGCTCGCTGGCACCGGGCTCGGCGGTGTTGAGCGAGCAGAACCCCGCGCCGTTGGCCGACGTAAACACGTTGTCCGGCTGGAGGTCGTGATGGGCGACGCCCTTGTCGTGCAGGCGGCGCAGCGCGGCGAACAATGACGTCGCGCCCGCTAGGCTCGTCACTCCTGCGTCCTGCTTGCGGCCTGGGATCGTCGTAACGAGCACCAGCGGCTCGCCTGGCATCTCTTTGAGCAGCAGGACTGTCGGCGCTGGCACGCTGCCCTGTTCCGCCAGGTAGCAGGCCAGGGCCACCTGCTCGACCTGGGCCCGGGAGCTGAGCGCGACGTGGCCCGCCACCGCCGACCGCAGGCGGACGAGCGCCCACAGCCGCCGCGCCAGCCCCGATCCGCGGGTGTCGCGGCCGGACAGGTGCACCCGTATCCGGGGGCCGTCGGTCAGCGTTCCCTCCATGCGTGCGCGGCCGCGGGGTTCGTCGGCCGACAGGTCCGCGACCGGCACCTGCTGGCTGGCCAGCCAGCGGGTCAGCTCGGCGGTGCCTGGCAGCACCGAGGCCGCGCCGAGCAGCCAGCGCACCACCCAACCGACAAACAGCCCGCCGAACAGCACGATCGCCAGCGCGAAGGGCGTCAGCGTGCCGACGGCCAGCCCGCCGATCAGCAGCGCCGCACCCGACCGCCACCACCAGCGCGACCAGCGCGAACGCCGGCTCAGGTCGGTTCCGACCACGAACGCGACGAACGCGGTGTCCACCACGAACATCGAGGGGTTGCTGCTGTGCAGCACCGCGTGCCCCACCGCGCCGTGTTCGGCCCGCCAGACGGCCGACGCGATGATGGCCGCCGCGGCGCCGGCCAATCCGGCGGCGACCGCGTTGCGCGCGTCCCGCCACTGACTGCGCACCAGGACGACCAGCGCGACGATCGCCAGCGCGAAACAGGCCACCCCGGCGACGACCTCGACCGAGGACGACAGCCAGCGGGGGATATGCCGCACCCAGCTCGAGACGTCGTCGGCCACCTCGTTGCTGCCGAGGGGAAGGGCCCGGATGGAGCCGAGGACCACCGCGACGATCAGCAGCGCGAAAAGGGCAAGCAGCAGGTCGGAGGGTCGGCGCACCCGGTCCGTGCCGTCCGGCTTCGAGGGCGGGAGACCGACTTTGGGGGCGGCTTCCGTTGGGCGGACGGCTGCACCAGTCTTACCGTCCGGCTCCCCGGCCGCACCGCTCACCATGGCGACGCGACTACCCCGGGCGGCGCGCGGCATTCCGGCCCGACAGCCGGCCGCCCGTGCTCGCGCCCCGATCGCGGCCACAGTGAACCAAGAGAATTCCCACAGTGTTACCGATCGTAAGAGCCAGCATGCCCCTCCGGCCAGTTTTGAAGATCGCATTCCGGTCGCGGTTCTGGCGCGCCGGGATTTACTCCGCGATCGCGAGCTGCTCGGCGAGGAAGGCGCGCTCGGCTTCGTTGGCCGCCAGGGCGAACGCCCGCCGGTAGGCCTCGGCGGCCTCGCTGGTCCGGCCGACCCGGCTCAGCAGGTCGGCCTTGATCGCGGGCAGGTACTGGTACCCCGCTAGCCGCGGGTCGCCTTCGAGCCGCTCGACCTCGGCCAGCGCGGCCTCCGGGCCGGCCACCATCGGCCTCGGCAAGGTGGGGCGCAAGGAGCACACACGCTATCTGGTCGAGGAGCAGGCCGACGGGACGCTCATCTGGCGTCCGGCTGTCGTGGTCTCCGAACATGAGCTGCGGTTCATGACGGCGTACCCGGAGGCGTACGCGCAGATCCGCGAGCGCCAGGCGATCCTCCGCTCTGGGGCGTCACGGTTCGCTGTCGCCGTGAGGGTTTGCCCGTGCTCTGGGCTGCGGAGACCTATGACGGCGAGCCGGTCGTCATCATCCACTACATCGGGCCTGACGTGCCGCGAGATCCCTCTTGAACTTGGAGTGCGGTCCAAGGCTTACCGTCGGGTCATGGCGATCGATCAGGACACCGGGCCGCTGGCCGTCGGGCAGCTGGCCTCGCGTGCCGGGGTCCGCCCGGACACGATCCGGTACTACGAGCGGGCGGGCCTGCTGCCGCGCCCGCGGCGGACCGGCGGGGACCACCGCAGGTACGGGGCCGCCGACGTGGACCGGCTGCTGTTCATCCGCGGCGCGCAACGGCTCGGGCTGCGCCTCGCCGAGATCCGCGACCTGCTCGCGGTCCGCGAGACCGGCGTGTGCCCCTGCGGTCCCGCCGAGGTGCTGCTGCGCGAGCACGTCAGCGAGATCGACCGGGAGATGGCGCGGCTCACCGCGCTGCGCGCCGAGCTGACCGGCATGCTCGCCGCCATGCCCGGCCCGGCCTGCCCGGACCCCGTTCCCGGCACATGGTGCGCGCCCGGTTGCCAGGACGCGAAAGGAGGTGACCGTGATGTGCTCGTGCTGCGATGACCCGACCTGCGCGGGCTGCTCGTGCTGCGGATGACGCGGGACTAGCGCCCAGGTCCCGCCCCCAGGCGCCAGGGCGGGGCCGGTACGCTCGCGCACCATGCCCACCCCAGACATCAGAATGGCCGGGCCGGCTGACGGGATGGCCCTGGCCGCGCTGCGCCGGGCATGGACCGCGGAGAACTCCGGCGACGTCGCCGCGGGGGGATTCGAGGCCCGCTTACCCGCGTGCTACGAGCGCGAGTCCGCCCGCCGCCTCACCTGCATGATCACGCTTCTGCCACAGCCGCCTCACCCACACCAAGCGCCCGGATTCTTGCACGAGCCTGGGCGCCCAAGCTCAAGCCCGCCAGGGCAAGTGGACTATCGCTGCCCGAAATTTCAGGATTTAACGGCATTCAACATCGCCAGGTAGCCTCATGATCACGAAAGGTAATTCCCTGACGTAAGAAAAGTGTCCTATACGTACCCTTTTCTTACGTGATCATGGGGATTCATACCCCAGGCGGGTATCCCGAGAGGGAAATGCGCGCCCCGGACGGCGGGCGTGGTCCATCACGCCGGTCAGTTCGCCGGGACTTCGCCCTTGTAGTCCGCGGGCGGCCCCTCCTGCGGGCCGATGACCGGCTCGAACGCCGCCGAATAGGACGCGAACCGGCGCCGCCACGCGTCCGGCTCCACCGGCAGGCCGGCCAGCCGGTCCAGGCAGTCCTCCCAGCCCGCCGCGTTCCGCGCCGCCCAGCCGGCCTGGAGCTGATCGGTCAGCACCAGCCGGGTGCCCTCGCCGTCGGGGGAGAGCTCGAACCGCAGGACCTCGTCCTCGCCCCAGCTGTAGGACAGCACCCGGGGCTCGTCGACCTCGAGGACCGTGCCGGTGAGGGTCATGTCGATGACCTCAGGCGGGAACGGGAACGTGATCGCGGCGCCGACGGCCCAGCGGCCGCCCTCGACGATCACGTCGCAGGGGAACCACGCCTTGAGCTGGTCCTGGTCGGTGATCGCCCGCCAGACGACGGCTGGCGGGTCGGGCAGGTGCCGCTCCAGGCGCACCGCCGGCCGGGGGCCGGACGTGTCGAGCGTCCCATCGGTCATGCGTTCCTCCTTCGCTCCAGGTGCCGCTCCAGGTGCTCCTCGAGCCGGTCCAGCCGCGCGTCCCAGAGCATGCGGTAGCCGGCGAGCCACTCGTCCAGTTCGGCGAGCGGCTCGGGGCGGATCCGGTACAGGCGGCGCTGCGCGTCGGCGCGGACCTCGACCAGGCCGGCGTCCTTGAGCACCCGCAGGTGCTTGGACACCGCGGGCTGGCTCATCCGCAGCCGCGCCACGAGCTCACCGACGGGCAGCTCGCCGTCCCGCAGCAGGTCGAGGATCGCCTGCCGCCGCGGCTCGGCGAGCACCTGCAAGGTGGAGAGCGTCGCCATAGCAGGCATCATGCCTGGTCGGCTATATAACTGTCAATGCATATAAGCACGCCCCGGCTATGATCACATGCCATGCCGTATGAGCCCGACTTGCTGCTGGTCAACGGGAACGTGCTCACCATGGATCCAAAACGCCCGCGGGCGAGAGCCGTCGCGGTCACCGGCGGCCGGATCGCCGGGATTTACGACGACAAGCCGGACACGTCCGCCGGAACGGTCATCGACCTTGGCGGCGCGACGCTCATACCGGGCTTCCACGACGCGCACAACCACATGATCGGCTTCGGGCTCACGCTCACCGAGGTCGACCTGCGCGTCGCCAGCCTGGACGAGCTGTACGCGCGGGTCGCCGACCGCGCCAGGGCAACCCCCGAGGGGGAGTGGGTCGTCGGGTCCGGCTATGACCAGACCAATACCGGCGCTCACCCGCACCGCGACGTCCTGGACAAGATCGCGCCCGGCAAGCGGGTCTGGCTCAAGCACACCTCGGGTCACATGTGCGTGGTCAGCAGCCTTGTCCTCAGAGACCTGGGCATCGACGCGACGGCCAGGCACGTCGACGGCGGCCGGGTGACGGCCGACGCTGACGGCCGCCCCACCGGACTGCTGGAGGAACGCGCCCAGGAACTGGTCGGCGAGCTGACGCGCCCGTATCCGCTGAGCACGCTCACCGAGGCCGTGGCCAGCGCGGACACGCGCTATCTGAGCGAAGGCATCACCAGCGTCACCGAGGCCGGCATCGGCGGCGGCTGGATCGGGCACAGCCCCATCGATCTGGCCGCCTACCAGGCGGCCCGCGACCAGGGCCAGCTGCACGTCCGCGTGGAGCTGATGGTGGCCAGCGAGGTGCTGCACGGGCTGGGCGCGCACCCCGCCGACGGGATGGAACTCGGGCTCGACCTGGGGATCCGCACCGGGTTCGGCGACGACTGGCTGCGCCTTGGCCCGATGAAGATCTTCACCGACGGCTCCCTGGTCGGCCGCACCGCCGCGATGACCGCCCCCTACGCGGGCCAGCCGGGGAACAGCGGCTACCTGCAGGCCGACGCCGCCGCGCTCACCGCGACGATCGTCGCGGCGCACCGGGCCGGCTGGCGGGTGGCCGCCCACGCGATCGGCGATCGCGCCATCGACGTGGCGCTTGACGCCGTCGAGCTCGCCGCCACCAGGTATCCGCGACCGCATGTGCGGCACCGCGTCGAGGACTTCGCCGCCGCCCGCCCCGATCAGGTGGGCCGCGCGGCGCGGTGCGGCGTGACCGCGGTCCCGCAGGGCCGCTTCGCCACCGAGCTCGGCGACGGGATGATGGCGGCCGTCGGCCCGGAGCGCACCCCATGGCTCTACCGGCAGCGCAGCCTCCTCGACGCCGGCCTGGTGCTGCCGGGCAGCTCGGACCGCCCGGTCGTGGCCGGGGCGCCGCTGCTCGGCATCGCCGACATGGTAAACCGGCGCACCGCCTCCGGCGCGCCGTTCAACCCCGGCGAGG
>Ga0210398_10003938_pt1 | contig 14072 bp, 8 predicted proteins | sample IncBWC4OmetaG_FD_161047 | JGI IMG/M metagenome (GOLD analysis project Ga0210398, IMG submission 161047) | Forest soil microbial communities from Barre Woods Harvard Forest LTER site, Petersham, Massachusetts, United States - Inc-BW-C-4-O | ecosystem: Environmental > Terrestrial > Soil >...
GACGCTTCCGGCGCGACAGTCGCATTCCTGGCGGTTCCAGTCGATGGAGACACCGGTGATGATCGAGCAGCAGCGCGTGCTGAGGACAACGCGGCAAAAGTCATCCTTCCCAATCGTGTTCGGCAGGTGCCTGTTTTCGGGCGCTTTGCTGGCGGATCACAATGATGAGCGGGGCCCTGAAAAGAGGGCGGAGAAGTTCCGGCCCTCGTTGCTCTCACAAACCGGACGAACTTCATTGAAGGAATCGAGAGATTTTTCGGGCCAGCACCATGTCATCTCGCGTTCGCCATTGCGTTGAGTGTCCGAAGTGCAGCACCCGATATCTGGTCGGGTTCAGTCCCTATCAGAATGGCTCGTATCTGGTTCCGGTCTCCAAGGCTTCTTGGGAAGAATGGATCCTCTACTGCGCGTGCGGCAGCCCTCCTCATTCCAGCCGATGGAACTGGAACGAGTTGAAGCTCTACGCCGTTCCCAATGGAGCGCACCACCGCAGATACGGCCCGCCGGAGGAGATCGTGCGCATTGACAGAAACTCGCGGCAGTCAACCTGAGGCGCCTACGGTGCTATGTTTATTCGCAGTGAAGCCGTTCAAAATGGAGCGTGAAATGCGCTTGAATGTTGCGCGATGGAAGATTGCTGTTGGGTTCGCGCTTTCACTTTTCGTAATCAGTCTCTTACCGAGCGCCGTCGTATCTGTTTTTGCGGCGGAGACCGCGCCCGAAGCAAGCTGCGCGACAGCCAAGTACCGTCAGTTTGATTTCTGGGCAGGCGATTGGGATGTGTTTGACGTCGGAGGCTTGACGCCGGTCGCGCACGCACGCGTTGACCTGATTCTAAACGGCTGCGTCTTGCGCGAAGATTACCAGGGCAGCGATGGCCACCAGGGTCAGAGTTTCACGATTTACGATGCGCCTAGAGGGGTCTGGCATCAGAGTTGGGTTACGAATCGAGGGGAACTGCTCGAGATCGAAGGGACGATTAAAGATGGCGAAGCAGTGTTGACCGGCAAGGACAACCGAAAGGGCGCACTCGTTCGCGGTGTGTGGAAGCCGGAGAATGGAGACGTCCGCGAGACGGCGGTTACGTCCACCGATGGCGGAAAAACATGGGCCCCGTGGTTTGATCTTAGCTTCCGCCGGAAGACAAGCGCGACGAGCGAGGCGGAGACACCTGCCGGCGACAAAAAGATGATCGCCGCTCTCGATACTCAGTACCAGGCAGCTGTGAAAGAAAATGATGCCGAAACCATGGACCACATTCTGGCTGACGACTTTGCTCTCGTAACCGGCTCGGGCAAGACCTATTCAAAATCGGATTTACTTGCAGAGGCGCGCAGCGGACGGGTGCACTATGAACGCCAGGACGACCGGAATCAGACGGTGCGTGTTTGGGGCGATACCGCGGTCATCACTGCCGTGCTGGCGGAGAAGGGAACCGATGACGGAAAACCGTTCGACGAAGACGTTTGGTTCAGCGACACCTACGTCCGGACAAAATCGGGATGGCGATATGTGTTTGGGCAGTCGTCGCTGCACCTACCCCGGGCCGGAAGTAAATCGAACTGAGATCAAAATCCCCACCCCAAGGTCGCAAACGGCGCGACGTTAAGAGGGGGCACCCGCTTCTTTGTTGTCACTGCTACTTCTTTCTCGCCGGACTTTTTCGTTTTTCAGCGCTTCTAACCGCCTTCTTCGCACCGAAGACGCGGCCAAAAATCTTATCCACGTTCTTCAACTGCCTTGGCAGATCGAAGGCGTGTTCAATTTGCTGGCGGGGAACGCGGCCCGTGATCTCTTTATCAGCCAGCACGAGTTGATGGAAATCGAGATTCTCCTTCCAGGCCCGCATTGCGTGCGATTGGACGAGGCGATAGGCGTTCTCGCGGCTCACGCCGTGCTCGATCAGGTCGAGCAGCAACTGCCCGCTGAAGATGAGGCCGTGCGTGCTCTCGAGATTCGCCCGCATGCGTTCGGGATACACGAACATGGTATCGATCAGGTTGGCGGTCTTGTTGAGGAGGTAATCGGCGAGCGTAGTCGAATCGGGCAAGATGACGCGCTCGGCGGACGAATGCGAAATGTCGCGCTCGTGCCACAGGGCGACATTCTCAAAGCCGGCCTGAGCGTTGCTGCGCACGACCCGTGACAGTCCACTGATCTGCTCGGCGGTCACGGGATTGCGTTTGTGGGGCATGGCCGACGATCCTTTTTGCTTTTCGCTGAAGTACTCCTCCGCCTCGCGGACTTCGGTGCGCTGCAAGTGGCGGATCTCGGTCGCGATCTTGTCTAACGTGGACGCGATCACGGCGAGAGTAGCGAGATAGTGTGCGTGACGGTCGCGTTGGATCACCTGCGAGGAAACAGAAGCGGCCTTCAATCCCAGGCGCGCACAAATCTTCTCTTCGAGTTCGGGCGTCAGGTGGGCAAAAACGCCGACCGCGCCGGAGAACTTGCCCACGCGCATGTCTTCCGCGGCAGCCATGAAGCGGGTGATGTTGCGCTGCGTTTCCGAATACCAGTTGGCAATCTTGAAACCGAAAGTGATCGGCTCGGCATGGATGCCATGCGTGCGCCCAACCATGGGAGTGTCTTTGAACTCCCAGGCGCGACGCTCGAGGACTTCGGCGAGGCGCGCCAAGTCTTGCGCGATGACCTGCGACGCCTGGCGGATCAACAGCGCCTGCGCGGTGTCGACGACATCGTTCGAAGTGAGGCCGTAGTGAAACCAGCGGGCATGCGGGCCGACGATTTCGGCGACGGCGGTGGTGAAGGCGATGACGTCGTGCCGGACTTCGGCTTCGATCTGGTGGATACGTTCGACGCGGAAATCGGCCCGCTCGCGAATCGCGTGGGCGGCGTCTTTGGGCACGAGGCCAGCTTCGGCGAGGGTCTCGGTAGCGGCAACTTCGACGGCGAGCCATGTACGGAAGCGGTTTTCATCGCTCCAGATGCGGGCCATCTCAGGGCGGGTATAGCGCGGGATCACGGAGTCTCCTGGTGGTTGCGGCGAAATTGTGGACTAGGGATTCTAAATGGAAGGCAAGAAAGAGGCTAGCGGCCCGGACGGAGCGTGACGGAGCGTAGAAAGCATGCGGGCCGAAACTGTAAATTTCGCGAAACTTTGTCAATATATCGTTTAACGATATAATAAATCTGACTATCGCGGAACCATACAATCAGCGGCATGAAGAAACTCACCCTGTCGGATTACCAGGCCCTGGCTGAATTCCGGTATCAGATTCGGAAGTTCTTGCGCTTCAGCGAGCACGCGGTGCGGGCAGCTGGGATGGAGCCGGGTCAATACCAACTCATGCTCGCGATCAAGGGCATCCCCCAGGAAGTGCGGCCGCGGATTCGGGAACTCGCTGACCGGATGCACATTCGGCATCACAGCGCGGTGGAACTGGTGAATCGCCTGGAAGCTGGCGGATATGTCCGCAGGGAACGGGCGCAGCACGACCGTCGCGAGGTTTTGCTGGCGCTGACCGCGAAGGGTGAAAAAGTGCTGGCGGAACTGGCTTTGCATCATCACGACGCGTTGCGCAGCGCAGCCTCCAGCCTCGTGGCAGCTTTGCGACGGCTGACGCCGCGGGAGAAAGAAATGGCGCGAAAGACTGTGCCGAAAGAAACTGGAGCATGAAGGAAAGCCGCAACGGACAAGGAGCAATCGGCGGAGGGCCGATTGGCCCATCGCTTTCAATTTCCGGGGAGTTGCCGGCGCCGTTTCGCATTGGGTTGGTTTCTTTTCTGGCGGCCGCGATTGGTCTGGTCGCGGGTTTGGTAGCTTACGCGCTTTACCAGCTCATCGGGCTATTTACCAATCTCTTTTTCTTTCATCGTTGGTCCACAAACTTCACCAGCGTGCGGTTTCATCACTTGGGACCGTGGGTGATCCTGGTTCCGGTGGTGGGCGGACTGATTGTTGGCGTGATGGCCAAGTACGGGTCATCGAAAATCAAGGGGCATGGGATTCCGGAGGCGATGGAGGCGGTGTTGACCAATCGCAGCCGGATCGAGCCGAAGGTCGCGATTCTGAAACCGATTTCCGCGGCGATCGCGATCGGCACTGGCGGCCCGTTTGGCGCGGAGGGCCCGATCATTCAAACCGGCGGAGCGATCGGTTCACTGGTCGGACAGGTATTGCACACGACGGCTGTCGAACGGAAGGTGCTGCTGGCTTGCGGCGCCGCGGCCGGGATGTCGGCGACGTTTAACACTCCGATCGCCGGCGTAATTCTTGCGATTGAGTTGCTCCTTTTCGAATTCAAGTCGCGGTCGTTTATTCCGCTGGTCATTGCCAGCACGCTGGCGACGGCGGTTCATATGCAGCTTTTGGGTCCGGGGCCGATGTTTCAAGTCGGGTCCATGGACTTCGGGATCCCGCATGCGCTGCCTTTTTATCTCCTTCTGGGGCCGCTGTGCGGGCTGGCCGCCGTGGGATTGAGCAAGGCGCTCTATTGGGTGGAAGACCTCTTCGAGAAAGTGCCGATCGACGAACTTTGGTGGCCGGCGATGGGTGCGCTGGCTCTGGGCATCATTGGCTTTTTTGTGCCGCGCGTGTTTGGCGTGGGATACGACACGATCGACGACATTCTTAACGGCCAACTCATGTGGAAACTGCTGTTGGTGGTGATGATCGCAAAGTTCGCAGCCCTGGTGATTGCGCTGGGGTCGGGCACGTCGGGCGGCCTGCTGGCTCCCACGTTCATGTGGAGTGCGGCGATGGGCGGACTCTTCGCCATGGCAGGGAACTATGTCTTCCCTTCCGCACATCTCTCCCCTGGCGCGTTTGCGCTGGTGGCCATGGGCGCGGTGTTTGGGGCGGCGTCGCGAGCCGCGTTCACGTTCATCATTTTCGCGTTTGAGATTACGCGAGACTACAACTCGGTATTGCCGCTGATGCTGGTGGCGGTGCTTGCCGACGGCATCGCGATGTTGTTCATGCCTCATAGCTCCATCATGACGGAGAAGTTGGCGCGGCGCGGTCTGCGCGTCCATCAGGATTACGAAGCAGACGCCCTGACGCAGGCCACAGTCGGCGAGACCATGGTGAAAGAGGCGCCGGTCATCGCTGCGGACACGAAGGTGGGAGCTTTGGCGGAGCGGATCGCGCGACATGATCCGGCCGTGGCGCGGCACGAGGCGCTGCTGATTCTGGACGGCGCCGGCAGACTCGCGGGAATCATTACGCGGGGAGACGTTTTGCGGGCGCTCGATAAGGATTGTTCTGGCACGGCGACCGTGCAGGAGGCGGGTAGCACGAAACTCATTGTGACCTATCCCGATGAATTGGTTTCCGAGGCTGCGGGGAAACTGCTGCGCTACGATTTGGGACGCCTTCCCGTGGTCAATCGCGAGGACGAAACCCAAGTGGTCGGATACCTGGGACGGTCCGCAATTCTGGCCGCTCGCCTGCTGCGCTTTCACGACGAGCATGTCCGCGAACCCGGGTGGCTGGCAAAATCCAAATGAATGCCAACAGCTGTTTTGCTGTGAATGGTAACAGCGCAGGCCACCCGCCCTCTACTAACTCCGATGGATTGCGATGGATTGCAATCCCGCTTGGAATTTCCGGATAGTATCAATCCATGCTGGAATCGCAAGCCGATAAGACGACGGTAGCCAAGCGGCTGGATCTCCGGCTGTACGTCAGGCAACCGCCTATGATGCTGGCCCTGCTGGCGGTGTTGGGAGTGATGTTTTTCCTGGCGGTCGCCGGACTATCTCGCGTCTATCATGCGCAGCGGGAAGCGCTGGGGAACCGGTGGTTCAGCCGCGGTGTCCGAGACCTCAAGGCGCATCACTTTGACCTTGCGGTAACCAAATTTCGCGCTGCCCTGCTGTACTCAGCCGATAACTACGACTATCAACTCAACCTGGCCGAAGCCTTGATCGGTCTGAAGCGGACCGATGAGGCGTACTCCTATCTGGTGAACCTGTGGGATGAGCAACCGGAAGATGGCCTGGTGAATCTCGAACTGGCCCGCATCGCCGCGCAAAAAGAGCAAAGGGAACAGACTCAGCGTTACTACCACAATGCGATTTACGCCACATGGCCCAGCGATCAGGAGGGGAAGAGGAACGAGACCCGGCTGGAATTGATCGAGTATCTTTTGGGTATCCACGCGCAGGCGCAGGCGCAATCGGAACTGATCGCGCTTGAGGAAAACCTCGGCGACGAGCCATCGCAGCAACAACGCCTCGGCGACCTGTTTCTGCGCGCCCAGAATGATGAACATGCGCTTGCCGCCTATCGCGCCAGCCTAAAGACAAATCCTCACAATCAAGCCGCGCTGGAGGGAGCGGGTTTGGCTGCGTTCCAACTCGGCCGTTATCCACTGGCCGAACGCTATCTGCAAGCAGCTGCGGCGGACAATCCGACAGACACCGAGATCGCGGACCGGCTCAAGACCACGGATCTGGTGTTGGCTATAGATCCGTTTCGTAGGCAGATCTCAGCAGCGAACCGCGACAAAATTGTCGTCCAGAACTTTGAAGCAGCCGGACAGAGACTCAAGGCCTGTGGCGTGCTGAGCGCGGGCGGAATGCCGGGCGGCACGCAACCGGACCTGGCGGACAGTTGGACAAAGATGAAGCCCCGGATCTCCGATCAAAGCCTGCAACGGAACCCGGGCCTTGTAGAGGACGCCATGGACCTTGTGTTCAGGATCGAACGCCAAACCAACACGACTTGCGGATCTCCCACAGGACCTGATCTGGCATTGCTTTTAATCGCGAAGTTACACGAGGGAAACTAGGGGTGCATTCGGAGTTGAATTCTCATACCGGACTCGGGATGGACGGGGTCGTCGGGCGCGACGACCAGCCTATCGCGGCCAGAGCGGTGAATGCCCGCTCCCCGAAAGCGCTCTTGAAATCAGTATTTCGCGAAGAGCGCTTCTTCCTAATCCTTTCTGTATTCATCGGAATCTTTTCAGGGCTGGCAGTGGTGAGCTTCCGGTTTGCCATTGGATGGTGCCGGATTTATTTGTTGGGATCCGGAGCTGTGCTGTCGCCCACGCGTCTCCTGCTGGCGCCTACGCTCGCGGGGTTCGTGATTGCAGTGCTGGTGATCCATGTTTTCCCGCAGGCTCGTGGAAGCGGCGTGAACCAAACCAAGGCCGCACTTTACATCTACAACGGCTACATACCGTTTCGCACTGCCATCGGAAAGTTCATTACGGCAGCGCTCGCGATCGGATCGGGACATTCACTCGGACCTGAAGATCCGTCGCTGCAAATTGGGGCGTCTATCGCTTCGGTGCTGGGACGTCTAATGCGTTTGTCGCGCGATCGTATGCGGCTGATTGCCCCGGTGGGCGCCGCCGCCGGCCTGGCAGCGGCTTTCAACGCGCCGATCTCCGCGGTGCTTTTCGTGATCGAAGAAGTGATCGGCCGTTGGACCGCCGGCATTCTGGGCTCGGTGGTGCTTTCCGCAGTATCGAGCGTCGTGGTCATGCGGTGGTTTCTGGGATCGGAGTCTCTGTTCAGAATTCCGGCAGTACAACTGGAACGGCCTTCGGAGCTCATCGCTTACGCCATCCTCGGAGTTGCCGGCGGCCTGGCTTCGGTTCTGTTTTCGACGGGCATTGCCACGTTGCGTCCCCGTTTCAAGGCGCTCCCCCTGTGGACGCAGTATTTTCAGCCCCCCGTCGCGGGACTGCTCATCGGAATCATTGCCGTGCTGGGTGCCCCGCAAGTGATGGGAGCAGGCTACGAGGCCATCGACGAGGCCATGCACGGCCGCTTTACCTGGCAGTTTCTCGCTTTGTTGGCGGGACTGAAAATCGTTGCCACTCTGCTTTCCTTTGTGAGCGGAACACCGGGAGGCATGTTCGCACCAACCCTATTTATTGGAGCTATGCTGGGCGCGGCGGTGGGTGGAGCAGAGCACGCGGTTCTGCCGCATCTCACGGGGTCGCCGGGAACGTACGCACTGGTGGGAATGGGTGTTCTTTTCGCCGGGTTTCTGCGCGCACCCATGACGTCTGTGTTCATGGTGCTGGAAGTGAGTGGGAACTATTCGATCATTCTTCCGGTCATTGTGGCGAATACGATCGCGTATGTAATTTCTCGCGGACTGCAGCCGCTTGCCATCTTCGACATCCTGACGAGGCAGGACGGATTGGAATTGCCGTCGATGGAGGAACAACGGGAAGAAGGGATTCTGCGCGTGGAAGACGCAATGCGTGCGGTGGAGGGGCCAATCCTGGAGGGGCATCAGACGGTGGATCAGGCGTTAATTGCAGCGGCGCAATTCACCGCGGATGAGATGCTGGTTCGCTTGAGCCCCAGCGGTTGGAGCAGCGTGACCAAACCGCAGCTGCGTACGATGGCGGAAGAAGGAAAAGGTGGCGCCGGGCTGGGTTCCTGCTTGCCGATCCGACATATTCCGCCGTTGCATCCGGATCTCCCTTTGGAGACGGCGTTACGGTATGTGGATCGATGGCCGCTGGTTCCCGTTGTCAGCCGGGCCGACTTCCGCCAGCTCGAAGGCGTGATTTCGGAGCGTGACGTTCTGGAGCGCTACCGCGAATTTGGCGAAAGCTAAACAGCGCGAGCGGGTTATGTTCGGCCGGAAACCGACTTGTTACCTCTTGGATGGTTCCTTCTTGAAAACCACCGCTCCGTTTCGGTAAGCTTGCACAAATCCCACACTGAAGTGTCCAGGCAGAGCTGTATTCAAATGGCGATGGGCGTCGTAAGTCTCGATTCCTCGCTCAATACCAGTAAATGCAGTTTCACGGGGTCAGGGGAGAGAATAATGCCAAGTAAGTCAATCAGGTTCGTTGTTCTCAGTGTGATCTCGTTGGCGCTGAGCGTCCAGGTCTTTGGACAAGGTGGAGCTACCGGAGCCATCACCGGAACCGTGGAGGATCCGAGCGGAGCGTTCATTGCCAACGCCGAGGTGCGCATCACAAACCAGGACACTGGTGTGCTGGAACGCTCGGTGAAGACTGGTGCGGACGGCAGCTTTACAGCCCCGTTGCTGCCGGTTGGGACCTATGGCGTCACCGTGCAGTCCGCGGGATTTGCGCAGGGCCAGTTTGCGAACATCGGGGTGCGCGTGACTGAGACCACGCGAATGATCGCCAAGCTGTCGACGCAAGCGGTACAGCAAAAGATCGAAGTGCAGGCCGAAGTGCAGACCGTGAACACGACGGATGCGACTACGGGGCAGGCGATTGAGAGCGACACAATCCGTGCGCTGCCGCTGGCCACGCAGAACTTCCAGCAGTTGCTGACGCTGTCCACGGGCGCACAGAGCGAACTGAACGCGGCGGCCCAACTCGGGCGCGGGCAAGTGCGCATCGAGGTAAACGGTCAGCGCGAAGACAATAACAACTACTTGATCGAAGGCATCAGCGCTACCGACTACAACGTCGCGGAATTGACCAACACTCCCCTGCCGAATCCGGATGTAGTGCAGGAATTCAAGGTGCAAACGTCGCTCTACGACGCCAGCCAGGGACGCAACGGCGGGGGCAACATCAACGCCATCCTGAAATCCGGGACCAACACTGTTCACGGCGACGTGTATGAGTTCTTCCGCAATACGGCTCTCGACGCGAATGAATACTTCCTGAAGGGGAGCGGCTCGCCGCGCCCGGTGATCCAACAGAATATTTTTGGCGGTAGCCTGGGCGGCCCCGTCGGCAAGGGCGGCAAGCTGGGATTCTTTTTTGCGAACTATCAGGGCACGCGGCAACGCAGCGGCGATTCTCCCGGGACGCTGATCAGCACTTTCATTCCCTACGTGCCTGCGGCGGACCGGGGGACGACCCCCGCCGCCGAAGCCAACCTGGCCGCGGATTTCGGAGTGGCCAGCGCCGATCCCGTTGCCGCGTCACTACTGGCATTTCAAAGCAATCAGTTTGGCGCGCCCGCCAATGGCTATCTGTTTCCGCTCCCGAACAATGTTCCTGCCGGAACTCCGGCAGGGTCTCTCGTGCAATTTACCGTAAGCAAGCCGGGCAAGTTTACCGACGACCAATTCACGGCCAACTGGGACCGCCAGTTCCACGATGCCCGAGACGCGGTGGCTGCGCGCTTGTTCTATTCCAACTCCGAGCAAGATATTCCGTTCGGAGCAGGTGGCCTTCAGGCCTCGCTGGGCGCGGCTGCCAGCGGCACCGATTTGAACTTTCCCTACCAGCTGCCGATTCATGATCGGCTGTTCATCGTTTCCGAGACGCACGTATTCAATCCGAAGCTGGTGAACGATTTTCGGTTTGGACTGGTTCACATCAACAACAGCGCGATTAACGTCAACCCGGTCACGGTGACCGATGCGGGCATCGACCGGCCGACCAGTAATCTCACCAGCAGTATCTACAAATTTACGTTCGTGACTTCGGGATTTCAGTTCGGTCCAACTCCTCAGGCCAATCAATCCCAGACGCAGAACAACTACAACTTCGTCGACAACCTGAGTTGGGTTCGCGGCGCGCACACGTTTACCTTTGGCGGGCAGTACATTCGAGCCAATCTCAACAAACAGTTTCCGCAGGTCTTTAACGGACAGCTATTCTTCACGAACACAACGGGCGCGACCGATTTTGGAAACTTCGTAGGCGGCACGCCGGAGTTCAGCTTCGGCGGCGGTGGCGTCGACAACCACCAGTACCGCCAGAACAACTCAGCCGTCTTCGCGCAGGATGACTGGAAGGCCACGTCGAACCTGACTTTGAATCTTGGATTGCGCACGGAGTTTCTCGGCGCCTGGACCGATAACGCTTGCCACATCGGCAACATGGAGTCCGACCTCACGAAGTCGGGAACGTATCCCTTCATCTACCCGAAGTGCGTCGACAAACTGGGAGTCGCAGGGCTAACAGGAAACGCGTCGGGATCGACGTTCAAAAATAGCGTTTCGACGGGCTGGGGACCGCGCGTCGGCTTCGCGTGGGATGTGCTCGGGCGTCACACCACAACTGTGCGCGGCGGCTACGGCATCTACTACGTGCGCGAAGACGTCGGAGCGGTGGATCAGTTGAGCTTCCAATCGCCGTTTATTCCGATCGTATTTTTCGGACAGACGCCAGGATTCACCATGTCGGACTTTTTCACCGGCACGCCGGCGACGAATCCGAATGCGGTACCGGCTGCAGGATCGTTGTCGGCGGCGTGGCTGCCTTGCCTGGCGCAACTGACGAGCTTTCCAGATACAAATGGCGCCGCTACTTACGGCGGATGCACCGGGCCAGGTGTGAACAGTACTCAAAATCTGTTTGTGCTGGAAGTGCCGCGGCATTTCGTAGTTCCGAACACGCAGCAGTGGAACCTTACCGTGCAGCGTGAACTGGGCCGGCACTGGGTGTGGGAAGTGGGATACGTCGGCACACGCGGAATCCATTTGCGCGAAACCCGCGACGCCATCCAGTCGGTGGACGCCGTGAAACATCCGCTGACCGTGACTGACACGAGTGGAAAGAGTTATACGATCAGCACCAACACATTCGCCAACGCGATCGCGCGCACGCCAACTCCGGGCCTGAATGGCTATAGTGGCTACCAGCTTTTCGCCAATGACGCATACTCGATTTATCACGCCCTGCAGACGACTGTATCGCGGCGATGGGGCCAGGGATATTTTCAGGCGGCTTATACCTTCTCGAAGAACATTGATGCCACCTCAACCGGCAACACGGCTTTCAACACTGCCTACAACGATCAAAGCAACATCAACGCTTCGCGCGGAATTTCCGACTTCAACCGTCCGCACCGGCTCGCGGTCAGCTATGCATACGACCTCCCGTTTTTTGTGCACGCGACCGGCTTCAAACGCGGCGCGTTGGGCGGATGGCAAGTCAGCGGCGTCTCAATTTTCCAGACTGGAATTCCGTTCTCCATCTACGACTCCAGTGCAGGAACCGCTTTTCTGGGGCAAGGAAGCACGCCGCTGTTGGGCGCAAGCCTCGCGCCCGGGGCGACGATCGGAAGCGGATTATCGACTGGCGATCTTCACCAGCGGGTGGCCAACGGATATTTGAATCCGGCTGCGTTCACGCCCGCGCCCTATTACAACTACCCGAACACTCCGGCTGGGCAGTGCGCTATCCCGACCGGGCCGGATCCCAGCGGCAGCACGTGCGTGACCGGATTCGGTGATCTGGGTCGCAACCTCTACCACAGCCCTTTCCAGCAGAACTGGGATGTGTCTTTCCTGAAGCATTTCAAGATCGGAGAACGGCAGGAAGTGCGCTTCGCAGCCGACTTCTTCAACCTGTGGAACCATACGAGCTTTGGGATCCCCTCGGTGACCGACATCGAGGCGTATTTGGCAAGCCCAACCAACAGCCCATTCGGAAAAATCGCGCAAACAACCGGCAATCCGCGTCTGATTCAGTTCTCGTTGCGCTGGGCGTTTTAAACCGCAGCAAGGAAATCAACCGGCCGGGAGGCGCAAGCTTCCCGGCGGTTTTGTTTTTAACCCCGATGTGCGACTGTCCGTTCCCGGGCATCCTCGTCCATCAACGGACGAAACATTGCGCGAAACTCCGCGGTCGGCCTCCGCTTCGCCTTTATTGCCAACGTTCTACGGTGAGAAGCGTTTGGTGGCGTATTTGCACATCGTTTCCAGATCGATCGAGCCCTCAATCAGCCTTCGCGCTGAAACGGCAGGAGCCAGTTGGCTATGGAAACTCTGGTTCAAGACTTGCGATATGGACTTCGGCAGTTGCGCAAGAATCCCGGATTCACCATGATTGCTGTTCTTACGCTCGCGCTCGGCATCGCGGTAAACGCGACGATGTTCAGCCTGGTCAGCGCTTTTCTGTTGCGGCGTCCGCCTGGGATTGAACCGGAACGAGTGGCGGTGATCACTTCGGTCGACCCCGCACAGGGCTTTCAAGCGGATGCGAGTCCGGTTTCCGTTCCCAATTACCTTGCATGGCGCGGAGCCAACCACGTTTTTGCGGACATGGCCGGGGCGGATGAGTCTCGTACCGTTAGTCTGACCTTGCAGGGCCAGTCGGAAGCGCTCAGCGCGGCGGCTGTGTCTCTGAACTATTTCAGCGTACTGGGTGTCACACCGAAACTCGGACGCACTTTTCAAACGACCGAAGATCTGATCGGCCAAGATCACGCAGTCATTCTGAGCCAGGAAATTTGGGAACAGCGTTTTGGTTCGGAGCCGTTGATTATCGGCCGTACGATCCGTCTGAACCGGGAACCTTACACTGTGATCGGGGTAATGCCCGCCAGTTTTCGCTTACTGGGCTTCACTCCGCAAGTGTGGATTCCGCTGGTTGTGAGCGCCGCCGATCAAACCGCAGCCGCCCGCAAAGATCGTTCTTTATTCCTGTTTGCGCGCTTGCAACCCGGAGTATCCATCCAACAAGCTCGTGCCGATCTCACCACACTCGCCCGTCGCGCTGAACAGATCTTTCCCGAGACCGAGAAAGGCTGGAGCGCCGCGGTGCGCACCCTGCCCGATTTCCTGGTTTATTCTTTCGGCATTCGCAGTGCGTTGGCAGTCATCATGACGACGGTTGGCTTCGTACTCATGATCGCCTGCGCCAATGTGGCCGGATTGCTGCTGGCGCGCGCGTCGGGACGCCGGAAGGAACTGGCCATTCGCTGCGCCCTCGGCGCCGGGCGCTTGCGCCTCTTGCGGCAATTGCTGACCGAAGGCCTGGTGATTGCATGTCTCGGCGGCGTCACTGGACTGTTGCTTTCCTATTGGGGCATTCACCTGGTCCGGGCAAACCTGGCCTTTAACGCTGCCATCAGCGCCGTACCCTTGAGTCTGGATCGAAATGTTTTGCTGTTCGCTGCCGGAATCTCCGTGGTTTCCGCGTTGCTATGCGGTTTGGCGCCCTCGCTGAGCGCGTCCCGAACCGATGTCACTACGAATCTGAAAGACGAAAGCCGCAGCGCCTCGCCCGGCCGTTCCCACCGCCGTCTACGCACCGTGATGGTTACGGGAGAGATCGCTCTGGCTCTGTTTCTCCTGGTTGGAACAGGGCTGCTCGTCCGATCACTCTTCATTCTTGATCATCAGAATCTGGGATTTCGGACAGACCATCTCCTCACTGCCAATTTGACCCTGGATAACGCCCGATACAAAG
>Ga0210398_10003939_pt1 | contig 14072 bp, 13 predicted proteins | sample IncBWC4OmetaG_FD_161047 | JGI IMG/M metagenome (GOLD analysis project Ga0210398, IMG submission 161047) | Forest soil microbial communities from Barre Woods Harvard Forest LTER site, Petersham, Massachusetts, United States - Inc-BW-C-4-O | ecosystem: Environmental > Terrestrial > Soil >...
GCATCGTCATCATCGGCGCTGGCATCGCCGGAATGGTGCTGGCATGGGAACTGCAGAAAGCCGGCTACGCGCCCATGATCCTGGAAGCCCGCGCGCGTCCCGGCGGTCGCAACTGGTCGCTGCGCGGCGGCGACACAGTGCACGAGACCGGCAGCGTGCAGCGCGTCACCTGGGATACTGACTCACATATGTATTGCAACCCAGGTCCGGCACGCCTGCCGTACCACCACCAGGGCATCCTGTCCTATTGCCGCGAACTCGGCGTGCCGCTTGAGGTAATGAGCAACGACAACCGCGGCGCCCTGCTGCAGACGGACGTCGCCTTCGACGGTGAGCCGCGGCGCAACCGGCAGGTGGTCAACGACATCCGCGGCTATGTCGCCGAACTGGCGGCCAAGGCGATCGACCGCGACGCCCTCGCCGAGGCGGTCACGACCGAGGACAAGGAACGCATCCGCGCCCTGCTGCGCAGCTTCGGTGCGCTCGATCAGGACATGACCTACCGAGGCTCCGGCCGCGCCGGCTACAGCGAAGCTCCCGGCGGCGGTGACCAGAAAGGCACGCTCAGCCAACCACTCGATCTGCACCAGATCCTCGATGCCGGTTTTTGGCGCCAGCAGACCAACTTCGGTGAAAGCTGGGATCAGGCGGCGACGATGATGCAGCCGGTCGGCGGCATGGGCCGCATCGGCCAGGCGTTCGGCCGCCGATTGGACAGTGCGATCATCTATGGCGCCGAAGTGCGCGCTCTGCGCCGCCGCGGCAACGGCGCGCGCGTTGTTTGGCGGGAGGCGAAGACAGGGCGTGAGCGCGCGATCGAGGCAACTCAGGTGATCGTCACCATCCCGCTGCCCGTGCTCCGCACTATTCCGGCGGATTTCCCTTCTGAGATCCAGACCGCCATCGCGGCGGTCGATTATGTGCCAGCGGTCAAGATCGCCTTCCAGGCCGAGCGCAGGTTCTGGGAGTTGGATACGGCGATCTATGGCGGCATTTCCTGGACAGCGCGTGACATCACCCAGGTCTGGTACCCGTCGGCCGGCATTCACCAGCAAAAGGGCATCCTGCTCGGCGCCTATATTTGGTCGGACGAGCCAGGCGAGAAGTTCACCACCATGCCGCCCGCCGCACGCCTCGAGGCCGCATTGGCGGATGGCGAACGGCTGCATCCAGACTACCGCCGTCACCTGACCAATGGCGTGTCCGTGGCGTGGAAGAACGTCCCGTTCAGCGGCGGCGCCTGGGCGGAGTGGAGCCGCGACGCCCGCACGACGCATTACGATCCTCTGTTGATGGGCGACGGTCCGTTCCTATTCGCCGGCGAGCACCTGTCCTACGTCAACGGCTGGCAGGAGGGCGCAGTGCTTTCCGCGCATTACGCGCTGCGGGAAATCGCCACACGAATGCGCGGTTGAGTACCTACAGCTCCGGCCGACGCCGCCGCGTGCCCATGGCCTGCTCGAAATGGTGGCCCACGCGCAGCACGGTCGCGTCGCTCCAGGCCGGCCCCATGATCTCCACCCCCAGCGGCAGTCCTGCCGGGGTGAACCCACCGCATACCACCATCGATGGCACTGCCGCGACATTGGCCACCGTGGTCAACAGCGGGCGGGCGAACCCGTCATCCGGCCGCTGCTCGGTCAGCAATGGCGGTGTTCCAGCGGTCGGCGCGGTAACCAGCACGTCGAAACGTTCGAATGTCTTCGCCGCGGCCGCGATCAGGTCGGTCCGCCGGCGCTGCGCGGCGATGTAGTCGGCGGCCCTTATCAGCGCACCCGCCAACACGCGCACGCGGAACACACGTGAATAGTCGGACAACCGCTGCTTCAAGGTTGCCTCGTGCAGCGCATACGACTCGGACGAGATGATCACGCGGCCGACCGCATTGTATTCCTGCACCGACGGCAGCGTCGCATCCTCCACCCGGCAGCCAAGGCTGCGCAGGGTCGCGGCCGCTCGGCTCATCATCTGCAACATCTCGGGTGAGGCCGGCACGTCGTGCTCGTAGAACCGGCGGAGCAGTCCGACGCGCAGCCCACGCAACGGCGCGGCGATCGCGGCGGCATAGGATATCTGCGGCCCCGGCACCGACGCTGGGTCGGCCGGATCATGCCCCGCCAGCGCATCGAGGAGTATCGCGCAATCCTGCGCCGTCCAGGCCATTGGGCCGGCGGTGTCCAGGCTCGGCGCCAGCGGGATCACGCCGCGCCGCGACACAAGGCCCGGCGTCGGCTTCATGCCGGCGATGCCGCAATAGGCAGCCGGCAGCCGAATCGAGCCGCCGGTGTCGGACCCGAGCGCTCCCAGCGCCAGCCAAGCCGCCACGGCGGCGCCGGAGCCGGAGCTGGACCCTCCCGTGAAGCGCCGCGTGTCCCAGGGATTGCGCGCCGGTGGCCACGGCAGATCGAACGCCGGCCCGCCAATGGCAAACTCGTGGGTCGCCAGCTTGCCCAGCATCACCGCGCCCGCAGCATGCAGGCGCCGAACCGTCTCGGCATCCTGCTTCGGCACGTTGTCGGCAAGGATGCGGGATTGCGCCGTGGTGCGCACCCCGGCGGTCTCGTAGATGTCCTTGTAGGCGACTGGAATTCCAAGCAGCGGCGTGTGCCTTCCGGCCATCACTGCTCGCTCGGCGGCGCGCGCGGCAGCCAGCGCGTGCCGCTCGGTCACCAGGAGGAAGGCATTGAGCTGCGGGTCCTTTGTCTCGATCCGCGCCAGCAACTCCTTCACCAGTTCCACCGGTGACAGTCGTTTTGTGGCAATCAGGCGGCTGGCCTCAGCGATGGTGAGGAAGGGCGGTGTATGACCTGTCATCGCCCGCGGCGGGCAGTCTTGCGTGGCGCAGCCTTCGCGCTGCGCCGCTTCGGCGCGGCCTTGGCTTTGGCCTTCACCTTTGCCTTGGCCTTGACTTTGGGCTTCGCCGCCGGCCGCACAGGCGGCATGGACACGACGGCGCTGGCAGGTGGAGGCAGCCGGAACACATAGGCCATGTCGTCGGCGAGTGGCCGGTCATGCTGCATGGCGGCAATCAGTCCCGCCACTTGCCGCCACGCCAGCACCAGGTCTGCGACCTGGCCGGGATTCAGCACCAATCCGGCACGCGAGAGCAGCAGCTGCATCTCGCCGGGGCTGATGATTGGCACAGACATGGCCGGAGACGCGGGCATGCGAATCGGCAACCTTTTGGAAACGATCCGGAACCCTAGTCAGCCGTGCCCAGCGCAGCAAGCGGCGGCGAGACAGTTTCTTCACCAATCGGATCAATTCGCCGCCCGGAGGCATGATCGAACACATGCAGGTGCTCGGATTGCGGCATCACGACGAGCCTATCGCCTGCCGGGGCGGGGCCGACCAGCTTCACCGTCAGCGATTGATCTTCGACTCTGGACAGATGGCCGTGCACCAGTGTCTCCGATCCCAGTGGCTCGATCAGGTCGATCGCGAGCTCCAGGCCAGCGCCGGCAACCAAGTGCTCGGGCCGTATGCCGATGACGATGCTGTCGCCGTCGGTGCCCGGGCGCCTGCCGTCGGCGAATGGCAGCAGCAGGCCGGCATCGAGCTGCACCGCCGTGCCGCCGCGGGCCAGTTGGGCAGGCAGGAAGTTCATCGTCGGTGCCCCGATGAAGCCGGCGACATACGTGTCGGCCGGCCGTGCGAACACCTCCATCGGCGTGGCAAGCTGTGCCGGTCGGCCCAGGTGCATCACCAGAAGCCGGTCGCCCAGCGTCATGGCCTCGACCTGGTCATGTGTCACGAACAGACTGGTGACGCCCAGCCGACGCTGCAGCCGGCGGATCTCCGCACGCATCGTCAGGCGCAGCTTGGCGTCCAGGTTGGAGAGCGGCTCGTCGAACAGGAACAGCTTCGGGTGACGCACGATCGCGCGCCCCATCGCGACGCGCTGCCGCTGCCCGCCGGAGAGCTGCCGTGGCTTCCGCGCCAGCAGAGCGTCCAGACCGAGCAGGGTAGCGGCTTCGTCGACACGCTGGCGTATGTCAGCGCGCGAAAGGCCCCGGATGCGCAGCCCGTAAGCCATGTTGTCGAACACGCTCATGTGCGGATAGAGCGCATAGTTTTGGAACACCATGGCGATGTCGCGTTCGGATGGGTCGAGATTGGTCACGTCGCGACCATCGACCAGCACACGGCCGGAGGTCGGCCGCTCCAGCCCGGCGACGAGACGGAGCAGGGTCGATTTGCCGCAGCCCGAGGCACCGACGATCACCAGCATCTCGCCGTCGGCGAGGGCCAGGTCGATACCATGCAGAACGTCGATCAGGCCGAAGCTCTTGCGCAGGCCGTTGAGTTCCAGCGTCGCCATCGCCTGAGACTGCCACCGGTGCGGAGGCACCGGCAATCAGCGGCGAGAATTTCCTCGCCCACGTCGTGGGCGAGGTGAAGTCCAGCCGCGTTCAGCTCATCGCCATTGCGATGCGGCTGCTATCAGTGCCGGCGCTAAGTGAAATCGCTCGCCTTCAGATTGCTGACATCAGCGAAGGTGATCTTGGTGTTGTCGGACAGCGTTATGGTGGTCGACCCGCCAGCCACCTGCTGGTGCTTCAGCGCATTCGACACCTGGTTTTTGCCGTAGCCTTGCAGGTCGATCGTGTCCTGGCCGCTGGCGAAGCCCTGGATCAGTTCGGTGCCTCCCGCCTGGCCATGGTTGAACAAGAACACATTCTGGCCGAGTGGCGCGCTCACCGTGGCCGATCCGCTGCCGGCGACGAATGTGTCATTGCCCGTCCCGCCGTGGATCTGCGTCGCGCCGCTACCGCCGTAGAAGGTATCTGCGCCCATGCCGAACACGCCGTTGAGCGTCTCGTTGCCAGCGCCGGCATGCAGTGCCTGGGCATCGCTGCCCGCCGTGAACAACTGATCGCCGCTGCCGCCGCCGAACAGCGTCGCACTACCCGTGCCGGCGAACAGGAAGTTGTCGCCGCCGGTGCCGCCCTGGACCAGATCGGGTCCCTTGCCGCCGAAGAATGTGTCGCTGCCCGTGCCGCCGAACACGGTCGCAGACCCCCCCTGCGTGCCGACGTAGAACAACTGGTTGCCGCCATAGATGAGGTCACTGGTCTTGCCGATCGCAGCGATCGTCGCCTGACCGCCGCTGGCGGACACCGTGTCGTCACCGGTGGACTGCATGACGGTCTTGCCGCTGCCGAGCAGAATGTCGTTTTTGCCGCCGCCCGGATTGATCGTGTCGTTGCCGGAGCCCATCGCGAGCACCGTATCGTCGCCGTTGCCCGTGTTGATCGACCAATCGCCCGCGTCTGTCGACGGAATCACGATGTTGTTGTTGCCGCCGCCGGCAACCACGGTGCCGGAGCCTCCAGTCGCGAAGAACGACAGATTGCTGCCGGCGCTGGAAAGTACCGATTCATCGCCGTCGCCGGAGCCGAACACCACCGCCTTCGGTGCGGTATCGACGTATGCTGTGTATCCGGGCGGCAGGATTGTCAGGCCACTTGGATCCTGGACGAACAAGCCGGTCTTGCCGGGTGGCAAGGGCGGAGGTGGCCCGTCGGTATCCACCGCGGGCAAGATGCTGCCGTCCTGCACGCCGGCGGTGATCGCCGCGGCAAGCTTCTGTGCGAGTGCTGCGTTGGCGGCGGTGTCAAAATTCAAGCTCACGGTTTGCCCGTGCGCGCCCGTGACGGTTACGGTCGGCATGTCCTGCTCCCCCAAACCCAGCGTCGGGTTGCTGAATGGATTTTTTTAGTGACATGCCTAGTAGCCCAGCAATTGCTAACAATTCGTTAACGGCGCGACAATCCTCGCGTACAAGTGTGGTAGTTCGGCACGAAATGTACTTCGCCCAAACGTCAAATTGCCGTTCGTCACCCCGAGGGTAACAGGCCGTTAAGTATGTGTTAAAATGGCGCTAAAATTACGATGCAACAATGCGGGAAGCGAATATAACTTGGTTTCAGAGCTGCGGTCCGGTTAACGGCGACGCCGTTTGGCTGAATTAGGGACGCCTGGAGACGGATCCGCCTCGCGGGGCCACATGCGTTTCACGTTCATAATTGCTCAACATCAGTCGCTCCAGCCTCCCTGCCGCTGGATTGCGTCCTCACGCCGCCCTGAGGTAGTTAATCGTGGGTGCTGCGGCGCGGGTGTAGTTCAATGGTAGAACGGCAGCTTCCCAAGCTGCATACGAGGGTTCGATTCCCTTCACCCGCTCCAAGTCTTTCGTAACTGCGGCAGGTCGTGGTTCAACTACGGGTGAGGTGGCGAAAGCCGTCGGGGACGTGGCAAGCCGGCAGACCCTTAAGGTGGTGGCGCGGGCCCGATTGCGGTTCAACGGCTACGCGGATTGCCTGGAAGGTGCCTTCGTAGCCAAGGAGCACGACGATAGACGGCGGCTTCGGGGTGTTGTGCACCAGGCCGACGCAACCATCTCGGGGATCATCAAGACCTTGGCGAAATCACGGCTTGAGGCTGTTCATTGCCTTTTTGGCCACCGCTACCGGCAGCTGAGCAGGTCGAGGCGATACGCGCTCCCCTCAGAATACTGCAACCGTGGCGACAGCCAGTTCCGTACTCGCTCAATGAATATTGCTGCGGCCTGGTCACCCGTGCAGGGATCGTCCGTACGGCCGCGCCAGTTTACCAACAGTACTTTGCCTTGGGGCTCGAGTGTGTCGGCGGCACGATCTGCCACTCGGATGATGTCCTCCGGCGACAGGAAGTAAAGGACCTCAGATAGAACGATCAGATCGAACACGTCGTCCGGCCATTGCCGAGGCACTTCCATCTGTGCGAATCGAACCCAGGGCTGTTCCGCACACACGCTGTGTGCCGCTCGCAAAGGCGCCTCGACAATGTCCACGGCCAGGAGCGCATCGCAGTAACCAGCCAGCATGCAGGTCAGCTCGCCGATGGAGCAACCAACCTCGAAGCCAGAACGAAAATGCTCGCCGCCGAGACTCGCAATCGTCGTACGATACTTTGCACGTTCATATTCGCTCGAACGAAACTGCCAGGGATCGAGACTGGCGTCGTAAAGGCGCTGGAAGTGATGGGCATTTCGTGATCTTCGCGGCGCAATCATGGCACCAGGAACGTCTCCCACGGCTTGACCAGTACTTGCAGCAATGTCTCAGGCAGCACGAATCCGGTTGGATCGTCGGTAACACGCCGACCAAACTGTGAGGCATGAGCCGCAATGGCACGGCGTTTGGCTGGCAGGTGCGGCGTCACGTCCAGTCGCCAGCCTCGCGGCTCCGTTGCGTCAATCGCGATCGTTGTGGAGATCGTCCAGCCCCAGACGGGATATGCAAGGGCTCTGATCCCGGTGACCCGAGCGGTCTCGCATGCAATGCGTGAGGCTGCCTGGTGGTCGCAATGCGGATCGTGTCTCCAGGGAGCAAGAATGGTCGAACATCCGAAGCTGCGCACGTAACCCGCGAGTCGATCTACGATGGTTTCAAAGATCGGGCCGCCATGCGGCGCCTTCGTGTCCGGCTCGCGCAGGAAAATGAGCCGCTCGATGGGCAAACCAAGAATACCAACCGCCTCAGTCGCTTCTCTCTCGCGCAGTGCGATTAACCTCGAGGCTGGATAAAGCTGCGAGTTGGGATGCGAACCACCGCCGTCGGTTAGAATAATCACGAGCGGCGGCCGCGGCACGGCACAACAGGTGGCGATCAAGCCACCGCAGCCCAGCGTTTCATCATCAGGATGGGGTGCCAAAATCAGGCAGGTTCCCTCGCCGATGATTTCGTGCAACGACGCAATCGGAAGTTCCTGCCAAAGCTCATGGAGACGTCCAGCGGTGATCACGCTTCGCCCCCCTCGGGATGTCGTGCAAAGTGGGCCGCCGCCTCGGTCAGCACAGCATCCGGGGCAGGCTGGCGAAGATAAGTGCCCAGATCGCGGCAAATTCGTTCGACGGGATTCCCATGCCGAAACGCTGACAGCCCCAGGGAACGCTGGACAAGTCGCATCGCATCGAGGCAAGCCGTCTCAACCGCAATGCGTGCCAGGCCCACATAGGCGACCGCTTCATCTGGATCGGCAGTGGGCTCTTCCGCGATTCGGGCCGCGCGACGTACCCACAGGCAGCATGTCTCGCATTGAATCATTGCGGTCCCAAGGCGCTGCAGCTGATGTGGATTGCCGATTCGATCGGCGCCCTTCAACTGGTCCTTCATGAGTGCGACAAGGCTCTGCAACCCACCGGTTGCGACAGCCGAGCCGCGCCACGCGCCGGTCGAAAAGGCAGGTTCACGCAAGTAGTCGCCGGCATTGCCCAAACAGACGTCGGGGTCCACCACGCAGCCAGTGAAGTCGACCGCGCCAGTGACCGCAGCGCGCATGCCTTGCAGAGGCGCTTCCAACCTGCCCGCGCTCTCGCCGGCGCCAAGGGCGAACACAAGCATGTGTGAGTTACCCGCATCGTCCGTCGCTGTCACCAGCGCCCGCGTGGCATGGCCGGCTCCGGAACAAAATATCTTGCCGCCGTCGAGCCGAATCCCGGAGCGAGCGTGCGTCATGCGCAAACCCCCTTGGGGCGGGTCAGTGACCCAGAGGGCAAACAGATGCCCCATCCGAAGATCGTCCGCTGCCCGCGCTATTTGCTGAGGGGAACCGTAACGAGCGATCAGGTGTCGGGCGTTGATATGCGCCTCGATGATACGTCCCACGGCAAGGTTGCCGGCGCCGATTTGCATCAGGAAGGTGGAAAGATCATCGGTAAGTGCATCGACACTGGCCCCATCCTCGTGGTGCTCGATCGGCAGGGGCATATTGAGCGCGCCGGTCCGTCTCAATGCGACGACCTCTTCGTCCGGAAAGCGTGCGTCATCGTCAAGTTGCGCGGCGCGCTTCTGCATCCAGGGCACCAGGGCGCTCAAATTGCTAACGATCGTCATTGGCAAAGGATGTCCTGGCCGGGTGTTGCTCCAACAACTGCTGCGCGTAGTCGATTTGTTTCGGCAACTCAGCAAAGCGCACGCGCCTGCGCTTCAAGAACGGACTTTGTCGTTCGATTGCTGCCCAGGCGGTCCCAACAAATTGGGTGCTCAGCGAGTCGAGCAGCCGGTCATCTGGCACGCCCAGGTCGGCGGCCAGGTTCTCCTCCGGCGCCCCATCGTGCCAGGCGAGCCGAACGCGCCGGCGGAAGTCGATTCGCCTATACGCGTCGACCGATGGTTCGAGACTTGCGTCTGTGAACTCATCCTGCCGTCCCATCCGCCGACGGATCGTGTCAGCCATACCACCGGGTGCGCGGCCGTAGATGCGAGCTGAAACGGTGACCGTCACCGTCGGGTCATGGCGGATACGTGCGTCCATGCGCGCAAGCGCCGAGATGAAGGCCCGGTCCTCGCCCGCGGCCAATGCGGGAATGCCACCGACCTGATTGAAGCATGGCACGGTGACGGCCAGGCTTGCGCCAGCCGCCTCCGCGTGCCGCGGCCAAGGATCCGCAGGGTCAGGATCAAGCATCACGGCAAGCCGATCCAGCAGTTCTGCCAGCCGGCGCTCCAAGGCCTCGTCCGCGAGAACATGCCCAGGGATTCGCGTTGCTTCGGTCGGATCGACCGCTACACGTCCGCACACCACGTCGGCACCCGACGCCAAGGCCAACAGATTCCGCTCAATCCAGTCGCTTGCGACGACCGCATCAGCATCGGTTGTCAGCAACACTCCATCTGGGCCGGCAATCTCGGCAGCGACTCCCATTGCCAACCGTCGTGCGTTGCCAACGTTGGCGGTGGATGATGGGAAGTCGTGTTGCTCGATGAGTAACCGATACGGCATCCGATTTGCCAGGGAGCGAGCAATCATCGCAGTCCTGTCGGTGCAGTTGTTCACCAGCAGGACGACAGCGTCAGGTTTTCTGGTCTGTCGTCTGAGGGCACGCAGGCAGCGACCGATCCTCTCGGCTTCATCCCTGACAGGAATCGCGACAACGGCGCTTGTTGCTCGTGCTGTGCACGGCGTCTGACTATCAGGATGCATTTAACGACAATGGAAGTGGTGCAGGCACCCGCATCAACGTTCGGCGGGCGCCTTCGGCTCGCATTCGCGTTTTTCGTCGCCGACATTTGATCGCGGTGCGAATCCAACGGCACGCTGGCAAGAACTGCCGGCGGCCCCGGCAACGCGACGTGTCGCAGCGCTCCGAGATGCCGGCATCCGTTCGCATAGAAGCCCCGCAAGCCGGATGGCGCATGAGGAACCGTGGACCAACTTTCATCGTTAGAGCTGAGCCATTCTGGTTGCCGGCGCCAACAGTCCATTTCAGCTTCGAGGTGATCGCGTCAAATGAACAGCTCTCGGCGGCTCGGTGAACTTCGCCGTGATCTCACCAGCCTTGCCGGGAGAACAAGCCGCCCAGGTGATCGCGGCGCTGCGCGTGGTCGTGATGCTGAACGACCCAGCGAGATTCCGTCGACTGGTTGGTGGGACGTGATCTGGCGCGCCTGGGGCGAAGTGGGAGATGCGAACCTTTTCCTCGTCGCCGGCGGTGTTACCTATGCCGTCTTGCTCGCACTGTTCCCCGGACTGGCTGCACTGATCGCCCTTTATGGGTTGGCGCTCGATCCTTCACAGATAGAGCAGCAAGTGGCCGCCCTCTCCGGCGTTCTGCCGGAGCAGACTCGGCAATTACTCGTCGACGAGCTGCATAAACTCGCCGGCGCGTCCAACAGCATGCTCGGCCTCAGCGCCATCGTTGGGTTGTTGATAGCAATTTGGAGCGCCTCGCGAGGCATGAGTGGAACCATTACTGCCCTGAACATCGCCTACGAAGAAAAGGAAGAGCGCGGCTTCGTAAAACGAAATCTGGTGGCTGTTCTACTCACACTGTTTTTCATGGCGGGTGGTCTGCTGGTGACTGCGCTCGTTGCAGTAGCGCCCGCAGCAATACGTCTGGTCAGCGCCAGCGCTGCCACCAGGTGGTTCCTGCTGTTACTGGAATGGCCTCTCTTGATCATCGTGGTAATGGTCGGCCTGGCAGGCCTCTATCGATATGCGCCGGACCGAGCCAAGCCGCAATGGCGCTGGGTATCGCCTGGAGCCATTGCCGCAACGGCGTTATGGGTCATTGCCTCTGTCGGCTTCACGATTTATGTCGCCAATTTCAACAGCTACGACAAAACATATGGATCCCTCGGCGGTGTGGTCATTCTCCTGACCTGGCTCTATCTGTCAGCACTCATGGTCTTGTTCGGGGCTGCGATCAACGCGCAGTCCGAGAAACAAACGCGAAAAGACTCGACCGAAGGGCCACCCACGCCGATGGGCGAACGTCATGCGCGAGCCGCCGACGTTATTGGACCAAGCAGGAACTAAAAGGAGGCAAGCGCATGTCAGGCAACGAGCAACTTGATCGGCTCAAGTGGCAGCTGAGCCGTGAAAGTCTTGGTCCTCTCGCCGTCTTATCGAACGAAGGCACAGGTTACCTGGTATCTGCCCTGCGCTCCTTCGCTGCGTGGTTACGCTATTGGGCGGAGGAGCGACCCCTCGTCGCCCTCCTGCTTGCCGTCCAGATCGGCTTCGCAATAGCACGCCTGAGGCACCGTCGTGCGCACGGTTAGGCTGCTGCAGGTCGCCGCTGAAGCCGAGATCCTGCGGCTTCGCTACCTGATGCGCCGGCATGGTAGGCGCGCGGCGTTCGGTGTTTTGGCCGCCATCTTTGCGCTAAGCGTCCTTGTCCTCCTCGATGTCACAGGATGGCAGTTGCTGCGCCTTTACGTGGCGGCGATTTATGCGACCCTCCTCCTTCTGGGCATCAACCTGGTAATCGCGCTGGTATTCGGCGCGCTGGCTGCACGTTCATCCGTCAGCAGTCACGAACGGGAAGCATTGAGAATCCGCCAGCAGGCACTTCAGGAGGCGCGCGGATCACTCGCCTTGGCAGCCCTTGTTCCCATCACGCGTTCTGTTCTTGCCGGAAACCGCCAGCGTGGCGCGCGGAGATGGCCATTCGGGCGACGGCAGAGAGCGTAACGGTCAACTCCCGCTGGAAAGCGGTCGCGCCACATCCTCAAGTGACTTTCCTGCGGCCTCGATACCAAGGAATGCCTCGGACACCGCTGCGCCAATCATCAGCGCAGCGGCTCCGATATAGCCTCCTGCAACGGCCCATTCACTGCCGGTGCCAATTAACTGGCCGAACAGGAATGGGCCGGTGACGCCGCCTAACAGCGTGCCTAGCGCATAAAACACCGCGATAGCCATTGCGCGAGTCTCCAGAGGAAAAATCTCGCTCGTAGTAAGGTACGCCGAACTTGCTGCCGCCGAAGCGATAAAGAAGATCGCGATCCAGCAAAAGGTCTGCGTCCAGGGGCCAAGGGCGCCGTTTCCGAACAGGACCGCCACGGCAATGAGCATACAGCCGGACATGCCATATGTGCCGACGATCATCCGTTTGCGGCCCACCGTGTCGAACAGCCGCCCGAGCAGCAATGGCCCCAAAAAATTCCCCGCGGCCAATGGCAGGATGTATATGCCGATCCGGGAATCCTGCACATGATAGAACGTCGACAGCACCAAGCCATAGGTAAAGAACACGGCGTTGAAGAGGAACGCCTGCGCCACCATCAAGGTCAGCGCCAGAAAGCTGCGCGCACGATTCTCATGCAGCATCGCTGCAAAAATTATCCCGAAGCCGAATACCTTCCGCGGATGCACTTTCAGAGTGCCCTTAGGCGGTGGCAGGGCATGTCCGACCTTGCGCTCGATTTCATCGGTGTTGCGTTTTGCTTCCTCGTCTCGCCCGTGAGTTACCTGCCATCGGGGACTTTCGGGCACGAAACGTCGTAGGAAGAGGATAAAACCGCCCAACGCCGCGCCGATGCCGAAGCCAAGTCGCCATCCGAGATCGATACCGACAAGGCGGCCGGACAACAACAACAGCGAACCCGCTGCGCCTAGGGCGGCGCCTGCCCAATAGCTGCCATTCACAATGAGATCGACGCGCCCGCGCAGTCGCGCCGGTATCAGCTCATCGATCGCTGAGTTGATGGCTGCATATTCTCCGCCGATGCCGAGCCCGGTCAGGCAACGAAAAATGGCGAAGCTCCAAAAGCTCCAGGAAAACGCCGTGAGCAGCACGCCCGCGAGATAGATACCGAGGGTTACGTTGAAGATGACACGCCGGCCAAATCGATCGGTGAGCCAGCCAAACAAAAGAGCACCGGCAACCGCGCCTGCGACATAGCAGGCAGCGATGCTGCCAATCTCCTGGTCCGAAAGGCCCAAGGTCTGCCGGTCCTTCAGAATTGGCCCGATCGACCCGACGATGGTGACTTCCAGCCCGTCCAGCACCCAGGTGATGCCGAGCGCGACGACTACGAGCAGGTGGAACCGGCTCCAAGGCAGCCTGTCAATCCGCGCGGGGATGTCGGTGATGATCTCCCTGGTATTCATTGGACGCGGTCCGTCCTGATGGCGTCCTGCATGTCGTTTTCCTGCCGTGGAGATCACAGACGTCACTAGCACCTGGGCAATGGAGTTCGTCGCTCGCATCAAGGATGTAGCCAACGGGCGAGTGTTGAACTCAACTGGATCAGAGGAAGATCCGTTGCACTGTTCTCCGCGAAAGTTGAGCGCAGCCTGCGGTTCCGTCCGATGGCGGCAGCGCACGAATGCGTGGCGCCCGCGTTTCGTCTCGACGGCGTCGGAGGCGCCAATGCTTGGATTCGGAGACCGAGAGATGACTCGCAAATTCAAACCCACTCTCACGCGGTTGGGAGCGCTCATGGCACATCCAACCGCCTTCATTATTTTGGTCTGCTATGTTGGAGTTTGGCTTATATCCGACCCCCAAAACTTCGGTTGGCAGGCGGTCGCGACCATCGCGACACTGCTCATGACGCTATTTATCCAGCGCGCCGAGCATCGGGACACGCAGGCAATCCACGCCAAGCTTGATGAGCTGCTGCGGGCCGAGGGCAGGGCGCGCAGCGAACTGGCCCAACTCGACGACGAGGAGCCTGAGGTCATTGAGCAGCACCGCTGGGAAGAACGCCGGAAGAATTAGCCTGGCAGCAATTCGGGCTGCGATCAGGCAAAAGCCGACAGTGCCGAGGGTTGGCGCATCAGAGTTTGGTGGACGC